>Ga0116230_10003740_pt1 | contig 14893 bp, 10 predicted proteins | sample S1TSphfallax_3_FD_88678 | JGI IMG/M metagenome (GOLD analysis project Ga0116230, IMG submission 88678) | Host-associated microbial communities from peat moss isolated from Minnesota, USA - S1T2_Fd - Sphagnum fallax MG | ecosystem: Host-associated > Plants > Peat moss > Unclassified | place... | reverse complement strand
GGCCTTGGCCACCGCCGCCCCGGCACCCGGGAGCGGCGCCCCGGTCGGCGCCCCGGTCGGCGTCGCGGCCGCGGCCGGAACCGGTCCACCGGCCTTGGGCGCGGCGGGAGGGGAGGCCTTGCGGGAGGCGGGGCGCGCGGCGGCCGGTTTGGAGGCGGGAGTCGGTTTATTCTTGGCCATGGGGATCTGGGAAAAGGACGCTGAAAAAAGGGGTTAAACGGGCTTGAGCGCTTCGGCGCAGCGCTGACAGACGCCATCGTCGCCGGATAGTTCCTCGGCCGGCACCCAGCGCCAGCATCGCGGGCAGCGGTGGTCGCCGAATTCGGCGCAGGGACGGACCTGCACCGTGAGGCCGGTGGCGCTCGCCGTCCCGCTTAGACTGACACGCGAGGCGATGAAAAGTTCAGGCAGGAAGTCCCGGTGCTTCTCCAATACGCGCAGGGCGCCGTCGTCCGTCCCTCCGACGATGGCGATCGCCGCATCGAGCGATTTACCGAGCCGCCCGGCCGCCCGCAGCGGCTCGATGGCGGCGGTCACCTGGGCGCGGACGCCGAGCAGGGCCGCGACATCGCGTTCGACCTCGGGATCGCTCCAGGCCGCGGGCGCCTCGGGCCAGTCCTCGAGATGGATCGAACCGTCCGCGAAATCGGCCCCCGCCGTGGCGTAGCACCAGGCCTCGTCCGCCGTGAAGACCAGGATCGGAGCGAGCAACCGCGTGAGGGCGCCGAAAACGTGATGGAGGGCGGTCTGCGAGGAGCGGCGCAGCGGATGGCCGCTCGCCAGCGTGTACAGCCGATCCTTCAGGATGTCGTGGTACGTCGCCGAGAGGGTGACCGCGCAGAACTGGTTGCAGAGCTGATAGACCCGGTGGAACTCGTACGCCTCGTACGCCGCCGTGCACGCCCGGATCAGTTCCGCCGTCTGGTGGAGCGCCCAGCGGTCCAGGGTATCCATCGCCTCGACGGCCACCGCATCCCGGGCGGGGAGGTAGTCGAACAGATTGGCGAGCTGGTAGCGCAGGGTGTTGCGGATCAGCCGGTAGGTCTCGCCCACATGGGACAGGATCTCGCGCGACACCGGGATATCGTCGCGGAAATCCTGCGACGCGATCCACAGCCGGATCACATCCGCGCCGTATTCGGCGATGTAGGCGTCGCTGGTCTGCGGCTTTTCGTAGGCCGAACTCTTCGAGATCTTCTTGCGCTCCTCGTCCACGATGAAGCCGTGGGTCAGCACCGCCCGGTACGGGGCGCTCCCGTAGGCGATGACCGACGTCCAGAGCGACGACTGGAACCAGCCGCGGTGCTGATCGCTGCCCTCCAGATACAGATCGGCCGGCCAGACGGTCCCGCCCACGCCCCGGCGGAGCACGGCGACGTGGCTCGAACCCGAGTCGATCCACACATCCAGCGTATCCCGGCCCCCCGTCAGGGCCACCGGTTCCGGCCAGTCCGCCGGCCGCGCGACGTCCGCGAGCAGCTCCGCCGGCGTCCGGTCGTACCAGGCGTTCGTCCCCTCGCGCTCGACGCGATCCGCGATCCCGCGCACCACGCCCGCGTCGAGATAGGCCGTCCGGTCCGGCCCGTAGAAAGCCGGAATCGGCACGCCCCAGGCGCGCTGCCGGCTGATGCACCAGTCCGGCCGCGCCTCCACCGCGCCCCGAATGCGCGCCTCGCCCCACGCCGGGATCCAGCCCTGGCCGGCGGCGAGGCGGGCGATCTCGGCGAGCGCGGTCGCCCGGGAACCGCCCCGGTCGAGCGACACGAACCACTGGTCGACGGCGCGAAAGATGATCGGCGTCTTCGACCGCCAGCAATGGGGGTAGCTGTGCGTGTAACGCCGTTTGGCGAGCAACGCGCCCGCCGCGTCGAGCCGCTTGAGCACGCCGATATTGGCCGGCGACGTCCGCTTCTTCTCCAGGTCCTCGACGCTTTCCAGCGCCGTCAGGCCGACGAGGTCCGCCGGCACGCGCCCATCGTCGAGGTAGCGCCCGTCCGCGCCCACCGGGCAGTATATCTCCAGGCCGTACTTCAGCCCCGTCTGGTAATCCTCCATGCCGTGGCCCGGCGCCGTATGCACCGCCCCCGTGCCGCTCTCTGTGGTGACGTAGTCCGCCAGCACGATCGGCGAGGGCCGGTCGATGAAGGGGTGGCGCGTCGGCAGGTGCTCCAGCTGCCGCCCGGGCACGACGGCGATTTCGCGGCCGGGCTCGCCGGCCCCGATGTCCTCCGCGAACCGCGCCTGCAGCGCCCGCGCCACCAGGTAGCGGCCCGCCTTGGGCCCCCCGCACGTGACCACCGCGTATTCGATGTCCGGATGCAGCGCGACCGCGAGATTGGCGGGCAGCGTCCACGGGGTCGTCGTCCAGATCACCACGCTCAGCGGCTCGTCCGCCGGCAGGCCGAAGCGGGCGGCGTCGGCCGGCGCCACCGCGAACTTGACCCAGATCGAAGGCGAGACGTGGTCCTGGTATTCGATTTCGGCCTCGGCCAGCGCGGTCTCGAATGGGATCGACCAATACACCGGCTTCTTGCTCCGGTAGACCAGCCCCTGTTCGACGAAGGCGGCGAAGGTCCGCAGGACGTCCGCCTCATACCGCCGGTCCTTGGTCTTGTAGCCCTGGCGCCAATCGGCGAGCACGCCGAGCCGCTGAAACTGCGCCGTCTGGCGCTCGATCCACGTCTCGGAAAACGCGTCGCACCGCTCCCGCAGCTCCGCCGTCGACACCGTCGCCGACCGCTCCCGCAGCTCGCGGGTCACCTTCTGCTCGATCGGCAGCCCGTGACAATCCCAACCCGGCACAAACGGCGCGTGAAATCCGCGCATCGTCTTGTACCGCACCGTGATATCCTTCAGGGTCTTGTTCAGCGCGGTGCCGATGTGGACATCGCCATTCGTGAAGGGGGGTCCGTCGTGCAGCACGAACGTCGGCGCGCCCGCCCGCCGCCGTTGGATGGCCTCATAAAGCCCGAGCGTCGCCCAGTGCTCCACCCGCGCCGGTTCCCGCTGGGCCAGCGCCGCCCGCATCGGAAAATCGGTCTTGGGGAGCTGTAGGGTGGCTTTGAGGTCTTGCGCCATGCCGGAGAAAAGCGGGCAAGGATAAATCCCCCCCCGGTCGAGTCAAGGGCGGCACGCCGCCTTTCGGGCCAGCGCCAACCCCGCCTGGATGCACTGGGGCAGCGAGATGCCATCGCGGGCCGCCCCGCCGATAAGAATTCCCGGATGGGCCGCCTCGCATCCCGCCATCGCCTCCAGCATCCGGTCGTAGCCCAGGTCGTACTGCGGAATCGCGCGCGGCCAGACCGTGGTGCGCACGAACTCGGGTCGCCCCGTGATGCCGAGCAGTTCGTGCAGATCGCCCGTCGCCGCCGCCACCAATTCCGCGGCGGATCGCCGGGCCAAGGCGGGCCGCAGGGCGCCGCCCGTCAGCGCGGTCAGGGCGACGTGGCCGGAGGGAGCCCGCCCGGGGAAAAGGGTCGACGAAAACAGGGCGCCGAGCACGCAACGGCCGGCGGTGGCCGGGATCAACACCCCAAATCCGTCCAGCGGGTGGGCGACCTGATCGCGGCGGTAGCCCAAAAAAACGGATGCGACCGGCGGATGCACCACTCCCGCCAGCGCCGCCAAGGGCCGCCCCCCGGCCTCCCCGAACGCGACTTCCGCGAGCGCCCAGGCCGGCAGCGCGAGCACCACGGCGTCGAAGGTCTCGGCCCCACTCTGCCACTCGACCGTCCAGCGCGAACCGGCTGCCGGTCGAAGCGAGGCCACGGTCGCGCCGAGCGTCACCGATCCGGGCGGCAGTTGGGCCGCGAGCGCATCCGTCAACGTCTGGAGCCCGTCGCGAAACGAAAAGATCCGCGGGGTCGCCGGTTCGCCCCGCGCCCGCCGCCCCCGGGCCGTCTGCATCTGCGCCCGCAGCAGCGAGCCCGAGCGATGCTCCATCTCCCATAACCGGGGAAAACCATACCGCGTGGAGAGCCGCTCGACATCGCCCGCATAGATTCCGCTCACGCCCGGCTGCACCGCCCGCGCGACGACTTCGCTGCCGAAATGGTCGGTCATGAACGCGGCGAGGCTGACATCCGAGGCTCGCTCGCGCGGCCGCGCGAACAGTTCGCGCAGCACGCGCAGCTTGGCCCCCGGGGAGAACAGCCGCGACCGCAGCAACGCCGGCGGGGAAGCGGGCAGTGGTTCGAGCCGGTCGCCGCGGGCCAGATACCGGTGCACCGCCTCCGGCTGCGCCTCGACGCGGTCCGCAGCCAGGCCGAGTTCGCGGATCAGCTCGCGGACCTCCGGGGAATTATCCTGGATCGACGCCGGCCCCGCTTCGATGAGCCAGTCGGCTTCGCGGGTGGAGCGGACCGACCCGCCGAGGCGGGAGCTGCCCTCGAAGAGCCGGACGGCCTGACCGCTGCGGGCGAGGCTCCAGGCCGCGGTGAGACCCGTCACCCCGCCGCCCACCACCGCGATCGACCGGCGCCGGGCGGCTGGCGCGTTTGGGCGATCGGCGGCTGTGAGTTCCGGCGCTTCCTTCATCGCGGTCGGCCTCGGCAGCGTCCAGAGCGGGTGCGAGCAGCGACGTGACGCATCGTCACCGCCAAGCCGTCACGGTCCCGACCAGCGCTTCGACGCATTCGATCTTCGCCTGCGGAAGGATCCCGTGGCCGAGGTTGAAGACGTGCCCGGTCCGGCCGCGCATCGACTCCAGCAGCCGGCCCGTTTCGCGGCGGACAATCTCCGGCGTCAGATTGAGCAGCACCGGGTCCAGATTGCCCTGGACCGCGACGTTCGCGGGCAGCCGGCGGCGCACGTCCGCAAGGGAATTCGTCCAGTCCACGCTCAACACCCGGATTCCCGAGAGCGCCTGCGCGGTGACCTGCGGGCCGGTGCCCTTGGCGAACAGAATCACCGGAAATTCCGGCGGCAGCGCCGCGACTACCCGGCGGATCCATTGCAGGGAAGCCGCCTCATAATCGGCGGCCGCCAGGGCCCCGCCCCACGAGTCGAAGATCTGCACGGCATCGGCGCCGGCCCCGATCTGCATGCGGAAATACGCAATCAGGGCCTCCGTCAGGCGCTCCATCAGCAGGTCGAACAGCGGCCGCTGCTCGTAAAACAACGCCTTGGCCCGCACGAATTCGTCGGAACTGCCGCCCTCGACCATGTACGTGGCGAGGGTCCAGGGCGAACCGCCGAACCCGAGCAGCGCGTGGCGGCCCCCCAGCTCGGCCTTCAGCAACGCCAGCGCGCGAGCGACGTAGTCGAGTCGTTCGGGAATCGCCGCCGGCGGAGCGAGCGCCGCGATGCGGGCGGAGCTGTCCAGGGCATACTCCATCGCGATGCCCCCCTCATCCCGGAAGCGATAACCCTGGCCGAGCGCCTCCGGAATGACGAGGATGTCCGAGAAGAGAATGGCCGCATCGAGCGCGAAGCGCCGGAGCGGCTGAAGGGTCACCTCGGCCGCCAGGTCGGGCGTGCGGACCATGCCGAGAAAGCCATGTTGGGCCTTCAGCTCGCGGTATTCCGGCAGGTAGCGTCCCGCCTGCCGCATGATCCAGACCGGCGGTCGATCGAGCGGAACATTCGCGGTGGCAGCCAGAAAGCGTTCCCGGGAAGTCATGAACGGCCAGTCTCCACCATTCGACCGCCGCGCTCAACGCCCAAGTGGGGGTTCACGCCCAGTCCCTGGGCGTGAGGAATTCCGCCGTGAGCTTGGCCTCCGCCGAGCCCGGCTCGGGCTGCCAGCCATAATCCCACCGCACCAGCGGCGGCAGACTCATCAGGATCGATTCGGTGCGACCGCCGCTCTGCAGCCCGAAGAGGGTGCCGCGGTCCCACACCAGGTTGAATTCGACGTAGCGCCCGCGCCGGTACAATTGGAAATGTCGTTCGCGCTCGCCGTAGGGCATGCCCTGGCGGCGGCCCAGGATGGGCAGGTACGCCCAGAGGAAGGCATCGCCGACCGCCCGCGTGAGCTCGAAGCTGCGCTCGAACCCCAGTTCCGCGAAATCGTCGTAGAACAACCCGCCGATGCCCCGCGCCTCGCCTCGTGGGCCGAGCGGTGCACCGGCGCCTTCGCTCACCGCCATCGGCCGGTGGCGGAGGATGAAATAGTCGTCGGCCGCGCGCTTGAAACGCGGATAGAGTTCCGGGCCGAACGGTGCGACCGCGGTTTGCGCGCAGCGGTGCCAGTGCACGGCGTCCTCGGTGAAGCCATAGTAGGGGGTGAGATCAAATCCGCCCCCGAACCACCAGACCGGGTTGCCGGTTTCGGCGCCCGCGAGAAAGAAGCGGACATTGGCGTGGCTGGTCGGCGCGTAGGGATTGTGCGGGTGCAGCACGAGGGAGACGCCGACGGCGGTCCACGTCAGTCCGGCCAGTTCCGGGCGCCGCGCCGTCGCCGCGGCCGGGAGCGACGGGCCCTGCACGTGGGAGAAGGCCACGCCCGCCTTTTCGAACACGGCTCCCTCCGTCAGTACCCGGGTGCGGCCACCGCCGCCCTCGCTGCGCTCCCAGACGTCCTCCCGAAATCGGCCGACGCCGTCCGCCGCCTCCAGCGCCGCGCAGATCGTGTCCTGCAGACCGAGGAGATAGCTTCGGACGGGTCCGACCTCGGGCGCGATGGACGGCATGTCGTCTAGTATCCGCCTGGGCCGGGATAATGGATCGACGGCCCGGCGTCGGCCGTGGCCGGGCGGGTCGGCGCCTGAGGGCCGTTGGTCGCTCCCACGGCGGCCAGTCCGGCGGGCGCGCCGCTCGGGCCGGGCGAGGTCGTGGTGGCGACGGCGCGGACAGGACCTGACTCAGCGTCTCTGACCGAGGCGAACAAAGGACTGTTGAGCGGCAGCGCGGCGAAGCCCTGGTTGATGAGCTGCCGGACGTTCAGATCCCGCGTCCTCGACTCCGGACTGTCCATCATGACCACGATGATCCGGTGCCCGTTGCGGATGGCGGTCGTCGACAGGCAGAAGCCCGCCCCATTGGTGAAGCCGGTTTTCAGCCCGTCGACGCCGGCCACATTGCCCAGGAGGTGATTGTGATTAATCATCTGCACCGGTTGGAGCCGGCGGCCCGCGCCGAAGGCCCGCGACCGGACCGACGTATATTTCAGCACGTCCGTGTGCAGGAGCAGGTAGCGGCACAGCACCGCAAAATCCCGCGGCGTCGTCAGGTCGCCCTCCGCGACCCGGCGGCTCGGTGGCGGGAATCCGTTGGGCGTGCGGAACGTCGATTGGGTCATGCCCAGCGCGCGCGCCTTGGCGTTCATCAACCCCACGAACGCGTCGACGGTGCCGCCGGCCTTCTCGGCGAGCGCGTAAGCCGCATCGTTGGCCGATTGGATCATCATCGCGTAGATCAATTCCTCCACCGGAAAGACCTCGCCGCGTTTGAGCCAAACGGCCGTGCTGTCCCGCATCATTCCGACCCTGGCGTCCGCGGCCGTCACCGTGACCGGCGTCGTCAGGGAGATCGCGCCGCTGCGCATGAGGTCGACCAGCACGGCGTACGTCATCAGCTTGGTCATGCTCGCGGGCGGGCTGACGAATCCGCTGTTGCGCTCGAAGAGGATCCGGCCGGTCGCCGCATCCATCACGATTGCGCCCTTATAGGGCTCGACCGACCGGGCCGCGTCGGCCCGCGGCGCGAACAGCGCCGCGGCCAGGGCCATCGCTCCGAGAGTGGGTAGGCGCCGCAAAATCATGCGCCATGGCAAAGAGTGCTCCTCGCAAACGCAATGTTTTCCCTGGATCGGCCCCCCTCGGAGCGGGCCGGTCTCCCGGCCGCGCCGGTTTGTCCGAAGCCTACGCCCCCGCTTGGCGAACCAGCCCGCTCAAGCCTGCGGCACCCGTGTCTGCTCCAGCGGCAGCTCGTGCAGCTTCAACTGGGGATTCTTTTCCAGGAAATACCGCATCGTCCAATCGTTCGGGAACAGCGCAATCGGCTGATCGAGCTTGTCCGTGCCGAAGCTCACGCCGCTCGCCGTGACGAGCCCCGACAGGTTCTGCAGGTCGGGATGGGGCTCCAGCCAGCGGAGGATCGTCCACGGCGTCGCCTCCAGCCGCGAGGCCGCGCCGTACTCGCTTTGGAGCCGGTATTGCACGACCTCGAATTGCAGCGGCCCGACGGCCGCCAGCAGCGTCGCCCCCGGGGGCGCGTGGCGCGCGCTGAACGACTGGACCACGCCCTCCTGGAGCAGCTGCTCCAAGCCGGCGCGGAATTTCTTCGAGTCCGCCGGGGTGGGATTCGAGATGTAGGCGAACACCTCCGGCGGGAACCGCGGAATCTCGTCGAACCAGATCGAACGATCCTCCGTCAGCGTGTCCCCGATGCCGAACGCGTCGTGCCCCACCATGCCGATGACGTCCCCGGGCCACGCATCGTCGACGGTCTCGCGCTCGCGCCCGAACAGCTTGTGCGAGGAGGAGAGCCGCACCGTCTTGCCGCTCTGCGCATGCAGCACCGGCATGTCGCGCGCAAAACGGCCCGAGCACACGCGCAGGAACGCGATCCGGTCGCGGTGCTTCGGATCCATATTGGCCTGGATCTTGAACACGAACCCCGAAAACTTGTTGTGCTCCACCGGGATCAGCCGCGAAACGCCCCCGTGCACCGAGTGGCGCGGCTGCGGGGGGATCGAGTCCCGCAGGAAGCCGTCGAGCAGCAGCTGGATCCCGAAATTATTCACCGCGCTCCCGAAGTAGACCGGCGTCTGCTGCCCGGCATGAACTGCGGCGAGATCGAAGGGGTGGCCGGCGCCGTCGAGCATCGCGAGCTGCTCCCGCACCTCGGCGAAGGTGTCGTCGTCGAGCTTGGCGCGGACGGCCGGCTCCTCCAGCGACGTCACGCGCACCGGCGCCTGATAGGCCCCTCCCGGCACCCGTTCAAACAGGTGCACCTGTCCGGCCCGCCGGTCGAAAACCCCGCGAAAGGACGGGCCGTTCCCCAGCGGCCACACGACGGGGGATGATTGGATGCCGAGCACCGCCTCGAGTTCGTCGAGCAGCGCGAGCGGATTCACCGTCGGCCGGTCGCACTTGTTCATGAACGTGAAGATCGGGATGCCCCGGCGGCGGCAGACCTCGAAGAGCTTGCGGGTCTGGGTCTCCACGCCTTTGGCGGCGTCGATCACCATCAGCGCCGCGTCCACGGCCGTCAGCACCCGGTAGGTGTCCTCGGAGAAGTCCTTGTGTCCGGGCGTGTCGAGCAGGTTGACCGCAAAGCCGTCGTAGTCGAACTGCAGCACGGTCGAGCTGATCGAAATCCCGCGCTGCCGCTCGAGTTCCATCCAATCCGACGTCGTGGCCCGCTGGTTCTTCCGATCCTTGACCGCGCCCGCGAGATGGATGGCATTGCCGTACAGCAAAAACTTCTCCGTCAACGTGGTCTTGCCCGCGTCGGGGTGCGAAATGATCGCAAAGGTGCGCCGGCGCGCGATTTCAGCGGGAAGAGCCATCGGAACCGCCCAGTAAAATCCCCGGCCCCCGGGCAAGGGAAGCCTAGAGTTGGTGATCGGCGGCCGATCCCTCCGAGGGCCCTCGGCCGGCAAACCGAACTGGCCGCTCGCTGCGGCCAGTCCCGGTGGTCCAATGGGTGGACTTTGGGCTTCTCCGCCGCGCCATTCCCGCGATGATCGCCCGATGGCCGTCCCTGCTTTCAAGCTCAAGCCCAACGTCAAGGCGCGCGTCCTCTCCGGCCATCCGTGGATCTTCGCCAACGAGGTGGAGGCGCTGCTGCCGCCCGACTGCGACGGCGAGGTCGTGGAGGGCCGCGACCGGGCGGGCCGGCTGCTGGGCTACGGCCTGTGCAACGGCCGCTCGCAGATTGTCTGGCGCCGGTTGAGCCGGGAACGCGTGACCCTCGACGAGGCGTTCTTCGGCCGCGCGCTCTCCCGCGCCATCGCCCGCCGCCCGGCCGCGGCGTGCCGCCGCCTGGTCTGGTCGGAGTCGGACGAACTCCCGGGCCTCGTGGTCGATCAATTCGAGACCACGCTGGTCGTGCAAATCCAGACTCTGGCGCTGGAAAAGCGCTCCGCGCTGATCGGCGATGCCCTCCACGCCCTGCTCGCGCCGGAAGAGATCGTCTTCCGCAACGATGCGCCGATTCGCCGCTTGGAAGGTCTGCCCCTCGAAACCCACACCCGCTCCGGCCAACCCTGGGAGCCCCGCTGGCTGAACCTCGATGGCTGCGACTACTGGGTCGATCTCGGAGGCGGCCAGAAAACCGGCTTCTACCTCGACCAGCGCGCGCAGCACGCCGCCGTCGCGCGGTACTGTTCCGGCCGGCGGGTGCTCGATGCATTCTGCAACCAGGGTTCCTTTGGGCTGCACGCCGCGAAAGCCGGCGCCGCCCACGTCCTCGGACTCGACAGCGCACCGGAAGCGATCGCCGCCGCGTCCCGCAATGCGGAACGCAACGGCGTGCGCGCCGAGTTCGCGGTCGCGAACGTCTTCGACTGGCTGAACGACCCCGTCCGCGCCGACGAGCCCCTCTGGGACGTGATCGTGCTGGACCCGCCCCCCTTCGCCAAGTCGAAGTCCGCCCTCGCCGGCGCGCTGCGCGGCTACAAGGAGATCAATCTCCGGGCGCTCCAGCGGCTCGCGCCGGGCGGGATCCTCGCGACCTACACCTGCTCCTATCACATGCAGGACGCCGACCTCCGCGGCGTGCTCGCCGAGGCCGCGGCCGACACCCGCCGCCGGGTCCACGTCGTCGAGTTCTGCCACCAACCGGCTGATCACCCCGTGTTGATCACCATGCCCGAAAGCGAGTACCTCCGCGGCTACATCCTCCGGGCGGAGTGACCGCCGAGTCCAATCGGATCAAGGCTCTCCTCGGGCGGCGATGCGCTACAGCTTCCCGCCGTAAATCGCCGAGGCGCCCAGCTCCTCCTCGATGCGCAGGAGCTGGTTGTACTTCGCGACGCGATCGGTGCGGCAGAGCGAGCCGGTCTTGATCTGCCCCGCGTTGGTGGCCACGGCGATGTCCGAGATGGTGACATCCTCGGTCTCGCCCGAACGGTGGGAGATGACGGCGGTGTACCGGGCCTCCTTGGCCAGTTCGACCGCGTCGAGCGTCTCGGTGAGCGAACCAATCTGGTTCACCTTCACCAGGATCGAATTCGCGACGCCGGCGTCGATCCCCCGCTGCAGGAAGGTCGTATTGGTCACGAACAGATCGTCGCCGACCAGTTGGATGTCCTCGCCGATCGCGTCGGTCAGTTTCTTCCAGGTTTCCCAGTCGTTCTCCGCGCAGCCGTCCTCGATCGAGAGGATGGGGTACTTGTGCACCAGTTCGCGGTAGAAGGCCACGATTTCCTCGCCGCTGAGCGAGCGGCCGTCCGACTTCTTGAAGACGTAGCGCTTCTTTTCCTTCACGTAGAATTCCGAGGCGGCCACGTCGAGTGCGAGCGCGATGTCCTTGCCGAGCTTGTAGCCGGACTGCTTCACCGCGAGGGCGATGGCGTCGAGCGCCGCCTCGGTCGAGGCCAGCTTGGGGGCGAAGCCGCCCTCGTCGCCGACGGCCGTGCTCAGGCCCTTTTCCTTGAGGACCTTCTTCAGGGTGTGAAACACCTCGCAGCCCATCCGGAGCGCTTCCGCAAACGAATCGGCCCCGATGGGCATGATCATGAACTCCTGAAAATCGATCGGCGCATCCGAATGGGCGCCCCCGTTCATGATGTTCATCATCGGCACCGGCAGGACCTTGGCGTTCGGGCCGCCGAGGTACTTGTAAAGCGGCTGATTGAGCGCCGCGGCGGCCGCCTTGGCGGTGGCCAGCGAGACGCCCAGGATGGCGTTCGCGCCCAGCTTGGACTTGGTGGCCGTGCCGTCCAGCTTGAGCATCGCGTGGTCCACGCCCACCTGGTCGCAGGCATCGAACCCGATCAGCGCGGGGCCGAGCTTGGCCTTCACGTTGGCCACGGCCTTCTGGACACCCTTGCCGCCAAACCGCGCCTTGTCCCCATCGCGCAATTCGAGCGCTTCGTGCTCGCCGGTCGAGGCGCCGGACGGCACCGCGGCGCGGCCGAGCGCGCCGCCGGCGAGCCGAACGTCTACCTCGACGGTGGGATTGCCGCGCGAGTCGATGATTTCCCGGGCAGTGATGGCGCTGATGGTGGTGTTCATGGAAAGAGGGAGAGAGGGGTGGGGGAGGAGATCGGGCGGCGCCGACGGTGCGCCGTTCCGCCTAAAAGGGGGCCTTGGCCCCCGTCAGCTTCCGGAACCATCGCCCGATCGGACCGAATGACTTCGGCCGAGCCCGTTCCGGAATCTGCTGAAAATGGCCCCGGCTCAGGGCGAGCTCGGCGACGGACAGGCCCTCGTAATTGCGGGTCGATACGCTCTCCTTCGTCAGCACCCCGGCGGGAACCTGATCCAGATGGCCCTCGTAGGCGGCGGCATGCAGGGGGGTGTCGCCGTGTTCGTTCCGGATGGTCAGCAGTTCGGCCGTCAGCTCGGAGGCGGGGATTCCGGAGAGCTGTCCGGTTTCCGCCGCGGCGTGGATGGGCGTGTAGCCGGTCTGGCTGGCCAGCACCAGATTGGTGCGAGTCAGATGAGCAGTCGGAATCTGGTTCAGATGGCCCGAAATCGCGGCGGCATGGAAGACCGTGTCGCCACCGGTGGTGGTCTCCCGGAGAGCCGCCTCGGTCAGGAAATCGGCGGGCACCTGGTCGAGGTGGCCGTTGAAGGCGGCGACGTGCAGGGGGGTCTCTCCGCTCAGATTGCGCCGGGAGAAGTCAGAGTAGGCGAGCCAGGCGGCGGGCATGCGGTCCAGGGTCCCGTTCTCCGCCGCTTCGTGCAGGAGGGTGTTCCCGAGGTTGTTTGCCCGGGTGGCTGCCTCCGGGCTGGCCAGCCCCGCCGGTATCTGGTCGAGATGTCCGTACGCCGCCGCGAGGTGAAACACCGTGTAACCGGCATTGCTCCGCAGGGACAACGCGCTCTCCGTCAACACCCCGGCCGGCAGCTGGTCCAGGTGGCCCCCGATCGCCGCGTGGTGGATCGGCGTGTAGCCCGCGTCGTTGCGCACCGTCAGGACGGCGGGAGTGAGGGCATCGGTGGGGAGATCCCGGAGGCTGCCGTATTTTGCGGCGAGATGCAACGCGGTGGTGCCGGAGGAGTTCCCCACCGTCAGTTTCTCGGGGGCCAGTTCCGGGGTGGGAATTCGCCCGAGCGTGCCTTCGCGGGCGGCCGCATGGAGGTCGAATTCGTCCGTCGAAGACACAGGCGGTCAGTCAAACTTATGGGCGGTCGGTGGCAAATCGAAAAGCCGCGTGAGCCAAGAGGTTTGGGTTGCCAAGCCGCCGGGGGGCTGTCTCAACTCGCTTGCCTATGCAGATCGGACCCCATTCTTCGCCGGGCGCGCCTCCTTCCGCTAAGAAGGACGCCATCCTCGTCGTCGATGACGAGCAACCCCTGCTGGACATGTATCAGGCGGCCCTGTCGACCGTGTTCGACGTGACCACGGCCAATTCGGCGCGGGAGGCCGATTTCGCCCTCCGCAAGCAGCCGTTCAAGGTCGTGATCGCGGATCACCTCATGCCGGGCGGCAACGGCATGAATTTCCTGGTGCGGGCGCGGGAGGAATACCCGCACATGCAACGCATCCTGGTGACCGGCTACATGAAGCCGGAGATGCTGATGCGCAGCCTGAACGAGGCCGCGCTGTTTCGCTATCTGCTCAAGCCGATTTCCATGGCCGAACTGATCAAGGTCGTGCAGGAGGCCGTGCGCGCCCACGACGCGAGCGTGGCCGCGAGCTGACCGCCTTACGTTTTCCGCCGGGATAGCCCGTATTTCGGCTGGCGCAGGAACGGGGCGGTCGGACTGCCCTTCACCTTGAGCAGCCCCGCGAGGGGCCCCTGATAGATCAATTGGCCGCCGCCGGGGCCGCCCTCGGGACCGAGTTCGACGATGTAATCGGCCTCGGCCAGCAGGTCGAGGTGATGCTCGATGACGACCACGCTGTGGCCCTGATCCACGAGCGAATGGAGCACGCGGATCAATTTTTCGCAGTCGCTCAGGTGCAGGCCGATGGTCGGTTCCTCCAGCAGATAGAGATTGCGGGGCGGCGTTCCGCGCCGGCGCTCCTGGTAGGTGGCGAGGCCCTTGGCCAGTTCCGTCACCAGTTTCAGCCGCTGGGCCTCTCCGCCGGAGAGGGTGGGCGAGCTCTGCCCCAGGGTGAGGTAGCCCAGACCGCACTCGACCATCAGCCGGCAGACGCCGGCGAGCGAGGAATGGAAGTCGAAGAATTCGACCGCCTCTTCGAACGTCAGCTGGAGCACCTGGCCGATGTTCTTCCCCTTCCAGACGATGTCCGCCAATTCGGCACCGTAACGGGTTCCGCCGCAGTCGTCGCAGGGCAGGTAGGTGTCCGGCAGAAAGGCCATTTCCAATTTGATCCGGCCGGCGCCCTCGCAGGTCGGGCAGCGTCCACCCGCCGTATTGAACGAGAACCGGGAGGGCGTGTAGCCGCGCAGCTTGGACTCGGGGAGGGCGGCGAAGAACTGCCGGATCAGGTCGAAGATCCCGAGGTAGGTGGCGGGCGTCGAGCGCGGTGTCTTGCCGATGGGCGACTGGTCCACCTCGATGACCGAGCGAAAAGACTCGGCGTGCCGGAGCTCCGCGAACGGCGGGGCGGACGCGCCGCCGCCGGCCTCAGCCGCGAAGCCGGTCGCGCGGACGAACTCGCGTCCGGTGAGGCGCTTCGTCTTGCGCGCGATCGCGCAGGCCGCGGCGGGTCCGAGCAGATCGCGAAAGAGGGTCGACTTGCCGGCCCCGCTCGGGCCCGCGACGAGGACGAGGCGCCCCGGCGGCAGGCGCAGATCGACGCCCTGGAGATTCCGATAGCGCGCGCCCGTGAGCTCCAGCCAGGGCGAACCTCCGATCTCGGGCGG
>Ga0116230_10003739_pt1 | contig 14895 bp, 12 predicted proteins | sample S1TSphfallax_3_FD_88678 | JGI IMG/M metagenome (GOLD analysis project Ga0116230, IMG submission 88678) | Host-associated microbial communities from peat moss isolated from Minnesota, USA - S1T2_Fd - Sphagnum fallax MG | ecosystem: Host-associated > Plants > Peat moss > Unclassified | place... | reverse complement strand
TGGCCACCCCATAACCGGTCACAAGATCATGTTAAAAATATTTTTGGGCGTGCCTTGGGTGGCTCGGGATAAGATGTAGATGGTTAGTATGTGCGTAAGGGCTAACTAGGGTGTTGTAAGGGCCATAGTGAACCACCACCCACCAGTGCACCATCAAGGATGAATGATATGTGATTAGGAAACAATTTTCTGTTGGGTTCCAGTTCACGAGGTAACCATGGTGGTTAGCTCAGTTGCTTTATTTACTACCTACCAACTAGGTAGGTAGTAAAAACAACGCCCACCTATTATGTATAAACTATCTACTTACCTAGTAGTCCCCTATTTTGTTACCTACCTGTCTATATGCTTACTTCTTATAAAATGGGTTACCAGGATGAAACCGGGTAGTAACTCAGTTGAGGATCATCCACAACTGAGTCATAACAGACATCCAGTGGATGGTGCACTGGTGGCCCGTTGTAGGTAGCTCTTAAAAACAGCAACTTCAAAACTGTGCCTTGCATTGTTGTTAAGCATTGCCTTGGTGAATTAAGGAGTTTATTCAAATTTCAATAAACTTTGAACAAGAATTAACACCATCATTAGCTGATTTTATTTGGTCTCTTGTCCTTTTGGAAGGCCAGAGTAAACCAGCACCCATGAATGCACCAGTTGACCATTCTGTCCATAAGATGGGCTGCATTTTTTCATCTGGCTCCTGACCTTGTGCTAACCAACATTCTACCACAGTCAACCTTTTTTGCACCTGACCTTTGGATATATTTTTTCTTTTTATTTTGGCCATTTTTCCCCTAACCCTGACCCCTGGGCTACCCTCGCACTTAGCTACCCTACTGACCTACATATTGGCCCTACCTACCAACTAACACCCAAACCCACTACATACCTATCATTTATCTTTCTCTCTCTTTTGGCAAAACCTCTATCTCTTGTTTTTCTAAACTTTTATCTTTTGACAAAACCTCTATCTCTTCTTGGTTAAACATTTATCCCTTGACAAAACTTCTATTTTTTAAATAAACATTTTTTTTTGGATAAAATCTCTATTTTTTCTTGACCAAACTTTTAGCTTTTGTAAAACCTCTATCTCTTGACTAAATGTTTGCATCTCAACAAAATCTTTATATATTCTTAGGTAAACCCCTACCTCTTAGTAAAACTTCTATCTTTCTTTGGCTAAACTTCTACTTTTAACAAGACATATTTTTTGCATAACTAACATTCTACCTTTCAATTTTTTTAAAATCGCTTCATGGGTAAACTTTTACCTCTTATAAAAACCTTCATATCTTCTTAACTAGATTTTAAACTCTAGACACAACTTTTCAACAAAGTTTCTTTACTTTTTTATTAAAACTTTCCGTTTGGGCCAAACTTCTATACTTATTGGCTAAACCTATATTTGATAGAAAAATCTTTTTATCTCCTATCGAAACTTTTTCTATTTCTTAGCTAAACCTTTGCTTTTCAACAAAACCTCTCTATTCCTTTGCTAAACCTTTGTCTCTTAACAAAACCTTTATATTTTTTAGCTAAACCTTTATTTTTTGGCAAAACCTTTCTACTTCTTAATTAAACATCTACCTTTCAACAAAACCTCTTTACTAACTTGAAGTGGGTATTGCTAATGGGTCAAATGCGTCATGAACTAATAATTCTTTTTACACGAATATTTTATTGTTTTAGAGTTTATGGCATTGCCAATAAAAGTTTACAATTCAAATTGGGATATTGTAATTTTTTTAAATTCATTTGTTGCAATTAAATTTACATCCAAATTAAGGTGTTTCATTTTTTTAGGTATCTTGAATTTAAACCTACCAATTCAATGGTTGTTAATTTGGAATGTACCCCAATTTGAGAGCCTTATGCAATACTTGCAATTGTGGTGAGTTTATATTATCATTTGAGGAGTACATATAATTAATGTAAATGGGACAACATTATCACAATACATGTTTGTTTTATGGGATCAAATAATTGAGTATTGTCATTTTATTGCAACTATGAAAGTAGTCTTAAGGTGGTTTTTGTTCATGTATGTTAATAATGAATGTTTTTTTTTTACATTATTGACGCACTCCCAACTCCTTGAAAGATTCAAATGTGAGTCCAAGTAGAAAACAGCGGAAAAAGGAGGAGTTAAGGCATGTTCCCTAGCTCACAACACTTTGAGGGGTAAAGGGGTGTGCTGAAAGTTTGGAATGGGACTAGGAAAAGTTGACAAGCTTCACTCACTCACACGGGCTTGCACACAACCCACACAAGGTGGTTAGTGCATAGTTGGAGCACCTTTGGTGTTAGGACGAGCCACGGGCAACACAAACACACAAGACTCACCACGGCCCGAACTTGGGGGAAGCCACCACCTTCCCCCTTATAATATACTTTTCACCTCTCCACAGGCCTCACATCCAAATGACTTTTCTTTCTCGGGACTCCCATTACCCAAAATCACGCCAGTTGGGACTCTCGCGACTTTGGAGCCCCATAACTTTGCGATCAGACCTCGGATCAAGGTGCGGTCTGAAATAAAGTTGTAGCTCTTGTCGAGAGTTTTCCAACGGTATGTCTCACGCCATCTGAAGCTACGTAAATCAGGTCGATTCCCGACTTTTTCTGGTCAACAGTCAAACTAGTAGTTTGACTCTCGGCCTTTCTTTAGGCCATAACTTGTGTTTCAGATGTCCAAATGAGCAATGCGAGCCCATTTTAGACATTCACGTTTCAAGAGCTTTCCCATAATATAAAGAATGCCACAAGCCATTGAGTTTTGACTTGTCAAATCGCTCTCTGACGTTTCGGGAGTCCACCGGGATTCCATCTCCCAAAGTGGGAGTTGCCTTGGAAATGTGAGGGTTCATTCCCTCACACTTTCTTACACTCCCGGGAGTATGTGATGTGACTCCCGAACTTCCTCTTGTCCCGCACTCTTGTAACCCCTTTGCTTTAGTCGCGAGCCCAAAGCCAGGGTTGCAACAATTATGGTGATAAAAAAAAATACAATGCGAATAAGAGAAGGGCTTCTTTTTGGGAAAAAAATGCAAAAATCACAATATTGAAATAATAAATTCTTATTGGTTGTTAGGATTAAGCATTTTAAAAATTCTACTATTAAACTTTTAGCCAAATTTGGGTACGTCCTTTTGTGGATGATTGTTAGTCCACTATTCAAAAAATGGAAAAAGAAAACCCCAAAAGAATTAACATTTGTAAAAATCATTGATTATTTATTTTACCTAATTAATAGAGAGTTTTGTTGAAAGGAAGAGGCTTAGTTAGGAATTAAATTTTTTTTGCCAAGAAGTAAAATTTTAATAAGGTAGTGGAAAGGTTTACCTAAGAAATAGAGATGTTTAACTAAGATGTAAAAATGTTTTGTTAAGAATTACAAGTTTAACCAAAAAATAAAGAGGTTTTGTCAATAAATAAAAATTTAAAGAAAAAAAGATAAAAGTTTAGTTAAGAAAAGATAAAGGTTTTGTCAAGAGATAAAAGTTTAGTTAGAAAAAGATAAAAGTTTTGTCAAGAGATAAAAATATAGTTAAAAAAAGACAAAGGTTTTGTCAAGAGGTAGAGATTTAGTAAAGAAAAGATTGAGGTTTTGTTGAAAAGTAAAAATTAACTAGGAGAAAATAGAGTGTTTAGCTAAACTAAGAAAAGATAGAAGTTTTACCAAGAGATAAAGTTCAGCCAAAAAAAGAAAGAGATAGAGGATGAGTAGATAAGGGATTGGTTGTTAGTTGGTAGGTAGGGCCAAGAAGTAGGTCAGTAAGGTAGCTAAATGAGTAGGGTCACTAGGTGGGAGGGTAGTATGGAGGTCAAGGTGTTCAATCACTGGCCCATCTGCCCTATTCACATGCAAACCAGAAGCATGGAGGGCCACCACTGAAAGAGTGGGTGGCAAGCCTATCATGGCAATACACCCTGAATCAAAATGAAAACGTTCATATCCTTAATGGCCAATTAACCACAATGGAAGCAAATGTTGCAATTCCACAATCCATGTAAAACAGAATAGAGTCCAAACCTCAGCATCCACATGAGTCTGAATGCCAGGGTACACATAATGTGGATCCTCACCGCTCACAAAGTTATAGTGGGTCATGAAACACTTTCTCTCTGGACAGAGACATTGATTTCTGTGCCCAATCTTGTGTCCAACGCTTAGTTTGACGAATTACCTACAATCAGTCCTCACTGCCAGGTCTGACTGGACCGCGTGATTTCTCCTTGAAAAACACAGTTTGTAGTAGTAGACTGTCTCTATCACTTCTTTGAAGCTAAGCGTTGGAAACTGGAATCGCAGCAAAAAACGTGCTGACAAGTGTTTGTTGGCATGTATATTTGGATCTTGGCTGAAACATGACACTGAGCTTGTACAGGTCGTCGACTCATGAAGATGACTGAACCATATTGATGACCCGGTCTCTTTTGGTTCAGATCATATCCTGCTTGTCTGTAGGACCATAATTATACCATAATTGTGCAGATTGTATCTGTCTTCATCTTTGCACTAGCTGTTTCTTGCTGTATAATAAGTTATAGCCTAACCCAAGCAGCTGCTTTCAGGTGTCCACCCGGCCAGAAGATTGGTCCCTTAAAGACGCTTTAACTGTCCACCCAATCTTTAAGGATAGATCTGACAATTCAATCTCTTTCTGGTCTGAAGGACTACAATTTCTCTTTGCCATGAGGCAGTATCCTCGAAGGATTAGATTTACTAAGAATCACAACTACGCTTCAATTTCAAGGACTGAATGAAGCCAAAGCATGCTGATTGAAGGACTGAATGAAGCCAAATATAAATTTGCTGAATGAACATTAAATTTGCCAAAACATGTTAAGGAAAACACTTAATGCTGATGAACATTAAAACGGTTGGCATTTGAAGGACTGAATTTGATGAGCATTAAAACGGTTGCCATTTGTTGCTTAGGCTAATGGCAAGGGTTGGAACTTGGGGACTATGGGCATAGAAGAAGCCAGGGCACGGGCACTTTTATTCAGAGGTTACTTATATTGGTTGGTAATATTTTATTCCTTCTTTTGAGTAGGCTGATGACAATGAGGCATCCCTAGTTTTATCAGACTCTTCTCAGACTTGGGTCACAGAAGTCTCTGGGCTTTGGACCACAGATTGCACATCCACAGTGCAAGCCTGCCTGGAAAACTGAGAGTCATGAAAATGAAGAGCACTTTCTTTCAGGAAAGCAATGATTCACTCATATGTGCACGAGGTCTATTTATGAAGCCTATAAAGGTGTTCTCCATGTGTCCTCTTTATTCCTGTGTGGGGTCGGGTGGCGTGGGTTGGTGAGTGGGTCCTCACAACATACTTTCAACTCATTTACGCGTTGTTTTGGTTTTTTCGCACGCTAACAATTTCTCCCAATGACACAAAAGAACCCTATTCTTTAGGACGTTGACCTAATCCATCCATGCTTTACTGACTTGACTTTGAAAGTTTCCCAAACACACTAGAAAGGGTCCGTCCGTGCCTTGTTTTTTTTCTAATACATACTACTACTTCCTAAAATATTTTGCAGCCAAGAAAGTGAGGACATGAAGACAGGAACCTCATCCCAAGTTTGGTGGCATGTCCATACAGATTATGTGACCAAGCAGCCACCAGTGCACCCAACCCCCCCACCCCACTGGAGACGCCCTTGTGACTCAATTGTGGATGAACCTGGAGACCCTGATTTTAGTTGGCCAGAGTGAACCAACATGGATGATGTGTGGATAGCAAAAAAACTCTTTCATTGTATTCCTGACCCATAGCTAACCACAGTGGTCAACTATGTATCAACAACCATCCACATATATCTAACTACTACTAACTAGTAGCACCTAGATAGTAAATCACTTTACATTCTCTGTACCCTGACTTAACCTCGGTTAGTTAACTAGGTAGTGTGCAGTGCACTGGTGGTTGCTGGGTTACATAATTCAATTTAGTCTAAGGATAGTTTAAAAGCAAACCCAGAAAACTTGGAGGTTTTTACCATGGTACCCATGCCCCTTCTGGTTCCTCCAAGGCGCTAACTACCTGGTGGGTAAGTAGGTAGGGATTGTACCTATGTAGCAAGGTAGATGCAGGTAGGTGGTTTGTAGTTAGTAAGTACCTTGTTGGCTATGGGGAAAGGAGGCCAAAAACAAAGTGTTTTCCAGTCCACAAACCATCCATCCTACTACATCCATCCATGTAGGAAAAAGTGTTTCCTGTCCATGACACAATATCCATCCTGCATGGTACTATTGCGGGTGCTGGTTTGATGACTCGTCTCTGGATGATGTTTTGAGGACACAATTCTACACTTGGAGTGCCTAAACTATTTGCACACTAGGAAGGAAAATGATTTCATCACCAGACTAAGTCAGCTGTGAGTATAATCAGATAGGTACCAAAATTTTCAGCTCTCATTCAATGTGTGTGTGTGCCTTCACGGGATTGTGTTCAAGATTCCGCAACCTGTAGCACACTGGTCACAAATGTTGTTTTCAGAATAAGACTTTGGTGTAGAATATTGTTGGATGAACAGTGCAGTGTGCCCCACCCAATATGGACCGACTCCTTCTCACTTACAATAATAACATTATTCCTTCCCTAGAACAGTGCCCAATGCTTAGCTGCAGCCCAACCTCCTAACTTCCAGAATGCAGGAAGTGGAGGACATTGAAGGGAAAACAAGACACCAGAATGAATTGTCTGGAAAAGAAAAAAGCCTGAAATAACATGGCCCCCTACGAGTACCAGAAAATCAATTGTCTTTGGAAAAAGCCTACAAATAAGGGCTGCAAGGTTGACCCAAAATCAATTTGAGGTTCGTGGACAAGTTGCACCCTTGCAACCTGTCCTTTCATTAGATTATACAATGGCAACTTCTGTTCATAAGACTTTCTTTTGAAACCTGTTGCAAAATCTGCCATGTATTTACAGTTTCAAAGACTGTGTATAACTCAATTGAACTAAAAGTAAACCTGGTTGAAAGACATCTGAGTCCCAACTATATTCTCAAATGATGAGGAAATCTTGTGACCTGTGCCTCTAGAATACCTTCTTCAAAGTTGTGAAGGATTGTTTCCCCCCTTGTCCTTAATATACGGTTTACAATGAAATGGTTCCACTATAGCTAACCACAAGTATCTTAATTATCACTTGAGAACTGACTGGTCTAAAGATGTGACAGAGAAAGAAACTGTATTACACTTACAGCATTGACAGCAAAATGTTATGATGCATCTTCCTCCATTGCTTCACTGGTTTCATCTTGTGGAGCCTCCTGTAGTGATTTTTTTCTTTGACATGCCATTGAATCCGGTTGCCTTCCAAAGTCTCTACCTCCAGAAGACCCTGCAATTATACCTCCAGTCATGCTTTGTCGTGGAGGTGTTGGAGGAGCCCTGGTAGGAGAATTGGGTTCACTACCACTTGATGTGCACTGCAGATCTCTTGTGTTGGTAGATGGTGGTACCTTTTGGTGACTGGTTCCCACTAATAATGCTGGGGAGGGTGAACGAGTCTGTGGCCTGCTGCAGGGAGGGCTTGGAGACTTGTCACGAGGTGGTGTGGTAGATCCTTCTTTTTTGATAGGATATGGAGCCTTTACCCGTACCCTGCAAGATTCAATGTTTGTCAAGGCAACTGCACACACTGTTCATGTCTGTCCCAGTATATACTCCCACAGGCTTTGGTAAATACAAGTAGTGTTACAGAGTGATCAGAATTTGGCAGAAAAGCTTGAACATCTAGCTTCTTTGTTGGACACTAAAAAGTAAATATCATACCTGTCTTTCCGCTTCTCCAGAAATCGTGCTAAGGATGCCTTTCTTGCCTGTGGCAGCTCTGTGACTGCATAGACACATCCTAAACATCACTATTTGGTCCACCTTAAAGCTGAGGGCAATACTGTCATGCCAGAATGTCAAATGTGGGTACTACACAAAATTTCTTGAGAGGGCTGCCCTTGGAGGACAATGAAGCTTACCAACAGGGACACTCCTAGCAATGGGTCGTGGGAGGACATTTGCATAAGGTGTTGGTAAGATGGGTATTGAAGGGCCAGCAGTTACTGTGGTAGCAGGTCGTGCAGTAGGTGGTACTGAAGATGAAGTTGACTGGGGGATAATGGTGGAGAATGGCTGAGATGCACCTCCAATTCCAGGCAGGTTCATGAAGCTGGAAGGCCGAGCATGTCCTCGACCAGCTATTAACATAATAGCCTGTGCCTGTGATTGCCAAACTGACAAAAATTCATATGTGTCCAAGAAATCACTATCTCACAGAAACAGGGAGAATGAACAAGCTATTATACAAAACAAGCAAAAGAAAAAATATTTGATCCCTCACCTTCTCCAGAGGGACTTCATCATAGACATGGACCATGCCTGCATAGAAGATAGTGAGCTGTGCAGTTGGCTGATGCACACCTGCTCCACCCACCTGAGCTGGTCTGCTACATTTGGCAAGTAGGAAATCACTTCACAGGATTGATACTGTTCAACTTGTACCCAGGAAAACTTATAGCAGTCAAGCCATAATTGCACAACTCAAGCACTTGCAAAATCTATTATATGTGTACCCAATAGCAAAGGGAGTAATTTCATTAAGAGATCAACTAATGGGTACCTTGCGAGAGTGGCACTTTGTTTCATCCCATTTTGCATCAGGTGTTGCATTTGGGAAAACTGCTGGTTGTCTGTGGCTGCCCCACTCTCGAAGTTGGACACTCCAAAATGCACTGGCAATGGGGAACCAAAACCTGCACTCTGCGTTGCTGCTGGAGGGTATGGCTCCATGTCTGGAATCTGTACAGAAAGTGGAGGTGACTCTGCATGCTCCGGAGGCTGAGCACTTCCTCTTGCTTCAATATCTCTGCAAGAGGATGCCTCTAGTACTGCTGTGTTCTGCACGGTCTTTGGTGCCTGAAAATCTCCAATCGATGTCTTCCTACAGTTTTGTTGTAAAGCCTTGTGAAACCACCCCACCTGCCCCAAATGAACATGCACCAGTGATGAGTCAACCAGTTCAATTTGTCAAGATGAAGATATTGGTCTTCAATGCCTATAAAACCTGAACACAACTTGAATAAAAGTTGGATTGGAAACTTACAGGAGAGGTGGAGGGTTCTGGATGAGGCAAAGGAGACAGCACAAGACCACCACTTATAGTCTCTTTTGTCTTGCCCGCTTTGTCATCCTCACTTGAAGCTGCTCTTTGTTGCTGTAGAGCATCTGCTGGCTTCTTAGTCCATGAAGACAGCTGCATCTCTGTCCAAGATACCAAAGAAACAGATAAACATTCAATTTCCTGGAGCTTCACAACCTAATAATGCCAAATCACCTTCCTGCAACCCATTTGATCATTCCTTGAGCGATCAGATCTCTCCTCACATCTGAAACCCTGCACCAGGAGATACTCTCACTCAGCAGGAACTAAGAAGGCCAGGAAGACCTGTTGGGATCACTTTGCTGTCAGATTTGCACCATTTCAGAGGCTTACTGGTTCTTTCCCAAAAGCGTTAAAGCTCCCCCATTCTACCTTGTTTATACATGCTCCAACTACCTGGCTTTAACATAAACAGTTGCAGCAGGCCATATGATGCACGCCGTTGCTCTTTTCAACGGAACTCAGTAGAGTTCAAGAAGCTGCTCGATAAACCACAGCAACGTGATCAGGCATCAGCTTACAAACCCTGCATTACGGCAGCACCTGCAAGCTCTTTCGAAGGATTCTTATCAAGGTCGTGTCCTGCATAGGTAGTTCTCGTATGTTTTCTCAGTTACTCTACTCCTGTCATGGTCCTCACCTGACAGGCTTACAGACGTCATTGCCTTTTTCCTTTCCTTAAGGGAGGAGGAACAACGTCTGCAGAAGTAACGAAACGCTCTGAAAATGGCTTTGTTGTGCAGTCAAAAGTGTGACCAGTGCTTGGTTTTTCCTGTTTCACGAGTGTAATCAGTGTTCGATTTTTTTATGCATGATTCTCAAGTGCAACCAGTGCTTAGTTTTTCATAAAAAATTGTCCTCTTCCTCTGGGCCTGCTTTTATGAGTCGATTCTCTGATCCCTGATCACGATAATCCTAAGCATCTTCCTCAAGAAGCTGCTTCTTCTTCAGGTTATATAAGATTTCCAACTAGCAAATGTTCAGGAGTTCACAGAAAATTACCTTTAAATTCAGTCTGTTCGGCGCCTTGTCGCAAACGAGAGATGGATCTCTCCCTCTCTGCAGCCTTCTTGTCAGTTTCCGAAAGCTCCACTAGAGCAGTCGGCTTTGTGGCCATCGCCGCTGCGTCGACAACGTCGCCGCCTCCCATGACCAGCTTCGACTCCGATAATAACGTCCTGCCGGGAAGCGGTTTCACCAACGTCGTCGTGCCTGCGGGGTCGCCTCCCTCTGGAGCGCTACTACTCTTGTCCTCTGCTGACGGTCTTTGACTGGCGAGAACCCCCAAGAAATCCACGGCCACCCCCTCCCTCACCATGGCGATGTCAGGTAGTCACTCGCGTAGGCTGTCGCCACACTACTTAGTCGTCGACACTCTCCCGAAGTGTCAATCCTATTCACTTCTTAGAGCAACCAAAAGTCGGCCAAAGCAGCAGCAGATTTCCCGCAAGACGAAATACTAACAAGAGCTCCGAGCGTCATTCCGTCGCAGAATAGTACATACGGGTCACAAACGATCTTCAAGTCATGAATCTAATGCTACGAACAATATTAACAAAAATACTAGTACTAAATCACGTGAAAGTTGAAACCCCACTACAAAAGATCCACACATGAGCAAGTTCCCGCAGCAAAAACCAACACTTTTCTTGCGGAAACTGGATTTAAGAAAAATAAACTAAGTTACAACTACTATTGCTGCTGCTCAGCGCCGGCGTCGATCCATCGATTGGTTTGTTTTTCTGTCTGTCTGTCTTCTGTCTGTGTCGGTCGGTCGGTCGGTCGATCTGTCGTTTGATCGATCGATCAGTTCGAGACTTGTTTGATCGTAGACTAGTTATGCAAGATTATTGTCCGGCAGCAAACACGAAAACAATAACAATAACAGCAGAAACGAAACACAAAGCTCCGGAGGTGTAGTAGTTACAACAACCAACAGTAAGGGACTATTGTTAGAACTTAGAAACTTAGGATTTTTGCTCGCCGACGACGTTGTTGTTGTTGTTGTTGCAGCAGCAGCATTTCAGATAAAACGAAGTTAGGAACGAAAGTTAGGAGTAGGAAAAGCAGCGCTGAACTTGGTCCCCCAAAAAACGAAAAAAAAAAATTGGTTGTGTTTTTCAAATCTTTTGGAGCTTCATGTTTTGTGTGTGAAAATGTTTTGTGTGTTTGTGAGTGCGAAAATGTAAAGTTTGTTTGCGTGTGTGTGCGTCTGTGTGTGTGAAAATGTCATGTTTTGGGTGTGTGTGGACGTGCAAAAAGGGTTTGGGCCCTACGATGTGCCAAAAAACAGGTAGGCACCTATGAGGCCAGAAAACGCACGTGCTTTGCATGGTTCAAACACTTGCATGATGGGTAGTAACTTATTGCATCAAATTCTCCGGTTTCATTGTACAAAGCTAACCGACCCCCCCCCACCCCCCCCGCCCACCTTCTCTTTTTTCTCCCCTTTTTTACCCACCCCCTTTTCCTTTTTCCCTATTTTTGTTGCCCTGTAGCTTTAAGAGAGTTTGGGGGTGGGGGGGTGGGGGTGGGGGCGGGGGGGGGAGGAGAGGGTATGACGCCTTGAGTGAACCTCCTGGTACCCACACTGGTACCTACCATGGTATAAACTAAAGACCCCAAAATCCATTTAAATTGCTTCTAAATATTAGCAATACCCCCGGGCTTAAACTAAATCAGGGTCTCGGAGTCCAAATCTAATCATTTTTGGGGCTAAATATGGCCACTAAGAGGCTTCATTAAAAAATGTAAAGGTAAAACCAGTGTGGGTGCTGGTCCACCGTGGCCAGTAATGATACCTTGAGTGAACCTCCTTTTTTATAAAAAAAAACTGGTGAAATCTATGCCAAAAGTGAAATGAAAGCATTTAAATATTTAAAATAAAATGATTATGAGATTTTCAGGGTTGTTTTTTTAACTGAAGGTTTTTTTTTGCCAGATTTCTTCTTTCCAATGTTGTGATTGGAGCTGAAGTGGTGAACATCCATATGAGAATTTAGCCAAAAATGAAATTCAGAAAATTTAAGCATCCTTCTTTGTTTCTGGTTACTTACTGGAACTTCATATACAGTCTGGTGATTTTTTTCTTTACATTTTTTTCATAAAAAAAGGTTATTTGTCAGCCAGTTTGAAAAAAATAGCCATAAAGAAAAATGCTGCTACCCATGGTTCAAAGGAGGTAAACATCAATAAAGTAAATTTTTTTAATGAAAAAAAATTCATGACTATTTGTAGCCAAATATGGCTAAATCTTGGAATGGGTAATACCCACTTTGGGTCCATCACACAATCCACCAAAAAACAGGGCGGAACGGGGTTGGAGGTATCATCAAGATGGGGAATAATTGGTGGATTTTGATGGGACAGGGTTGTTTTGTCGTGATGAAATTTCGCCACTTGGTGACAAAATAAAACAAGTTGCGAGTCGTACAAAGGACTTTTTTAAATATATGAACAGCCCAAAGCCACCATATTTCAAGGGAAAAAAGGTTAAATTTACGAGATATTTAGATCATAGTTCTTGCATGTGACCAATATATAATGGGGTTTGAAAAAAGTTCTACTTTTCTCTCTGACCTCTAGCCAAATTTGGTTTTAAGTCCTCTTGTGGATGATTGCTAGTCCACCTCCCTCACATAAGTGTTCTAGCATTATTATTTTTTTAAAATTTTAAACATTAAAAAAATAATAAAAAGCGCCGGGTGGGATGTCTAGCTGATGCCAATTTTTTTCCTTTCGGACTCAAATAAGAAGCCTTTTGAAAAGAATGACAAGGGAGGGAAGTGTGTATGACAAACACATGACAGACGTTGGACCCCATGTAAATGTAGGAGGTAAAATAATTACCAAATAAACCATGTGTGGCCCAAACAGCGTTTTTTTGGGGCCGAGCTGTATTTTTATTTCAATACCAGGAAATTTATTTCAATAAAAATATCCATGGGTGTCCCCAACCTAACCATAGGGGTTAAAATATGTTCTGAAAAAAAGCCCATGTATGACCCTGGGCGAGGAGAAATGACAACCAAGTTGAGAAGTTACTTGTACAGAAAATGGTGGATGAGATTGAATACTTTGTTCATTGTTCCCATGCCTTAGAACTCTTGTGGTGAATTTTTTTGCAATACCTACTATGGTGGTGGTGTTGTTCGACCGTCATGAGCATTGCAATACCCAATGTACAAGCAACAAACATCCGAATAAACTTCACATGTGACCAGAACCAAAAGTACAAGAAAAATTGAGTACGATAAATAAAAACCATGTGTGACTAGAAGGTACGAGAAATGAAATTGGAAGAAACCACATGTTTGAATGAGAAATGCACACAAACTACAAGTTCAATAATAGAAACATATCTGATCGGAACGTACAAGGTAAAACAAAAATTTCAATAAAATCATTTAATCGAAGAATGTTTATTAGAGTTATCCATAAAGTAACCCTGTCTTCACCCTCTCTTTGGGCCTCCTTTCACCCCCATCGTCTCTTTCGGCGGTATCCACAAAGTAAAGACATTTTTATTAAATCTCAGTATGAAATGCTGAAACTCAGCATTTAATGCACAAGGTTCGAGATTAATTATAGTAGGAGTAGTGAAAATATATGTAGCAGCAGTGGAGGCGCTCAGGAGAATGGAAAGACAGGATGAAACTCAGTTTACCACCAAAATTGATGGTTTTATGAGTTTCATCCCCCGTGGAATGCTAATGTGCTTTTTTTTGCAGTTTTTTTAAAAATCTCACCCTGTGTATGACCAAACTCAGGGTTTTGGTGCTGTGTTTTTCTTACTTTATGGATGACCGTATTGTCTGTGTGAAATTGTACAAAACGCTAAATATATAGTACCCATTATTGGGGGTGGCATTTATGCCATTACATAGTGTGTCCATGGACGAAAGGAACGGGTGCATACATGGAAACGGTGTGAAACACATGATATGTCATAAACATGATGTACTATGGCATGCATTGAATCGGACATGAGTAATAGGATCATGAAGGCGGCTTGTGCAACATCCGGGTAAATAGCATAATGCATTAGGCGCAAGGTCCATGTACTTACCGGGTTCTGTTTTTTTTAATGTACTATGTGTACCCCACTTTGCACCGGGCAATGTTTTCAAGGCCTACACGACTATTACATATTCACTTGGGGTCCACAACAGCTTGACATTAGAAATAATTTTCTACCCTTATCGAGAAATACGTGATCGTCAAGCATGCTGCCCTTAGTAATTTAGAATTAGCTCAAAAGTCTAGGAGTTAGAAGCTCTAGAAATAGGACTCTAGAAATAGGAAAGAGGAGGCAATTTTGATATTTTATCTATTTCTCAAAGACAGGTATATATTTTTTTAATTTATTTATAAGTATATCAATGGTGTTTTCTTTTGTGTGCAATTGTTGGTTTTCATTGCAATTTTTCATGTTCTCTTATTATTTGTAACCAAAAAAGCTTGTTGGAGGATGGGTACTACTTGTCTCAATAACCTTGACTTGAAAACTAACCAATATTATGCTTGTGGTGCATTCACACTTGATGTTAAGTTGGTGTTAAATGAAAATCTAAGTGGCATCCTATGTGGCACCGAATGTTAAATGGGTTATAGCTTAATGTTAAGTGAATGTAAGCTTAACATAAAATCTTCATGGTAAATAGATTTTTAAGTCCTAAATGGCTAGCATCGTGTTAGGGGATTCAACACTAAAGTCCCTA
>Ga0116230_10003738_pt1 | contig 14895 bp, 11 predicted proteins | sample S1TSphfallax_3_FD_88678 | JGI IMG/M metagenome (GOLD analysis project Ga0116230, IMG submission 88678) | Host-associated microbial communities from peat moss isolated from Minnesota, USA - S1T2_Fd - Sphagnum fallax MG | ecosystem: Host-associated > Plants > Peat moss > Unclassified | place... | reverse complement strand
TATGAGTGATAGTAGATTAGATGATGCCATCAAAAGAAAGAATGGTTTAAATAAATAATATCAGTTGAAAAGAAAAAAACAAAGTTAATACAACATAATAAATATAATTGGACTTTGGTACACTACTTACATATACCAAGAAATAAACCAAAGTGTGGTGAATGGAACTATTTTGTGGAAATATTTAAACAATTACCAAAGAATGTTCCAGAATTAATATTAAATAAACTACATTTGGGTACTAAAGTTTGGTGTATTCAGCATAGAACATTTGACAATTGTTGTTGAACATAACTAATTAAGTACAAGATATGGATGCCAGTAATAGTATGCTTACTTATTTGATACCAATTAAAAAAATAACAACTTATCACAATATTAGTTTCTTCGATAGAAGAAAGTTTACAAAACCAAACATCAATGTTTTAATAGAAAAAGGATGCCATGTGATTTACTACGAGCTCCTAAACGCCCTAATTCTAAATATGTGACAAGATTGAGAGGCAATGAAGAATATTGCTTTGAAGAAATAGTGTCAAAATAATTCTAGATAAGTATATCAATATCAAATCCACATGAGAAAAAGTTACATTGTAAACAATAGAAGAAATGGTTATAAAGAAGAAACAAAAAACCATTTTCAAAGCCTATGACAAATAAAGATAAAAAATGAGAAAAACAAAACAAATTGAAAGATTAAAAAAAATAAAATTGGGAGGAAGCTAAGAAATAGCCATTTTAACTCAATAAGCATATAAATCCACTAAATGGAAAGCATTAAGAACTATTTTTAGTCCAACAAATATTTATCAAGTACTCAAACCTTTAGTAGAAAAACCTATAGTATCAATAGTTTAAGCCACTATTGAAAAGACTTTGTCATCACCTACTGAAAAAAGATAGTATACTCAATTTGGTTCATCAACTACGAAAAAGGAAGAACTATCAATTGCAATTAATGTACCAATATTGACTACATTATATTCAACTTTCAATGTGTTTGGATCACAAGATTAGGTGCCAGAAAAAGGATGGTCATTAGTATCCAAATGAAAAATTAATGACAAACCACCAAAAAAAACTAGTAGTGGTGAAACAATAGAGCAGAATTTGTTCAAGTTATTCACTCAAAGTGTTAAGTTTGTTAGAAAAAACATTTGACCAAATGTGCAAAATTAATGACTAACCAATAGTAGAAGCTAATAGCGATGAAACAATGTAGTGGAATTTGTAAGTTATTCACTTAATGCATTAATTTTGTTAAACAAATATTTGACCAAATGTTGAAACAACATTGACAACATTGACTAGAATATTGACTATGAAAATACCCCCCCATCATGGATGTCATACCTACTAATGTCTTGAGAATCCAATTACCAAAATACCATGATAATGATGATCCAATATTACACATTCAAATTTGTAATAAATGGTAAGGATACAGATGATCACAAGATACAATATTTTCTAAATTCTTTAAAAGGAAAAGTTGTCGACTAGTTTGCTAAATATGAAACTACACATCCAACAACAACATGGAATCAAGTATAATAAACATCCATTACACAATTTAGTGAAATTTGCAAGTGAAGGGTGAGTTGTTATAACTTTGTGTTATGTAAAACAAAAGAAATATGAATCAATGGAAGACTATTACAATCAATTCCTACAACGATGTGTAATCATTCCACAACAACTTGATGATATGTATCTACATGAAGCATTTAGAGAAGGATTATGAACCAAAGTACAAATGGTTATCATTAGTATGTCACAAAGAAAATTGGTAGACATAATAGAATTTGTGATAACAGTGGAAGGAGAATTACTAGGAAGGTGGAAGAATATAGCAAAATATCATCAAGCTAATTTGGATAGTGAAAGATTAGATTATTCAGATAAAGAAAATCACTGTAAAACCAAAAAGAAGTATACTAAGATATAGTTTGACACTATAAAAAAAAAGTGTTATTGCCATAACTATTATAATGAAGGACACTTTACAAAAGAATGTAAACTTTTAAATAAATTTTATCAAATACTTAAAAGCAATGAACATAATACAAATCATTGCCCAAGTAATTTAGTAAATGGAAGATGTCCATCAAGGGAAATTTGTTCTAGTACACATAGTGCAAGCTGAAATATCAATAATTCAAAAACAATAGCAATAAAGTTATGAAACACCACCACAACATAATCGATTTGGTAATCAACAATATAATGGACAAAATTGGTGTGGATAGCCTATCAAAACAATCAATATAACCAACATGGTTATAACCAAAATAATGGATTTCGACAAAAGAAGAAGAAGAAGTTTTTGTTGTTGTAAAAAAGGACATGTAAAGAAGGATTATTTTATTTAGAAAAAAGTTATGGAAGAAGAAGAAAAGAAGTCCAAACCAAAAGTTGGAGTGAATGTGGTTATGGTCGATTGGGACCAACCAATATTGGATGTTTTTGTGACCACAAGAGGTCAAAAGGTTCATATGCCTAAGGAACAAATCCATGAAAGAAAGTTAAGTCCTATGAGACAATGACGAACTAAATGGGAACGAAAAAATAATGTTCTCCAAGATGTAGTAAAAGAACTACAATCCATATAACAATTTGAGGATAAATCGTTGGAGTTATCAAAACATAATAACTTGGAACCCACCAAGTTGCAACCAAATGGGCTAAACAAAGATGCACCACTGGGAATGTCTTCGTTCCAAGATGATTCGCCGTGAAGTGGTAGTTGGTCAACATAGATGACTAAGGAAAAAGAACACCTAGAAAACCATGCCAAGATGACATAGTCAAGCATGGCAAAGGGTAAACCAACAAATTGTGTTGAAATGACAAATGTCATGAAGTCGACAAGTGAAGTCAACGTGACACATAAAAACAAGTCAACACGTGAAGTGGACATGATAAAGAAAACAAGTTGATAAATGAAGTCGACATGCCATAGACACATAGGTCAACAAGTGAGGTTGACATGATCGAGAAAACCAAATCAACATGATAGATGAAAACAACTCATCAAGTCTAGTTGACAACGTTAGAAATGACATGTCACTATGGAAAGATGATATGAGCAAGCAATTCAAGATTATTGAAGATATTGTTATTCCAATTATTAATGCCTAGAGGGAAAACATTAGAAAATCCACAAGACAAGTGGAAAAGTTTGAGAAAATTATTGTTACAATCAGGAAAGCCTCTAAAGATATATCAATATGGTTGAAGAAGAATACAATATTTTTTCCACAAAAGAAGTTGGAAAAGAAATCACTAGTGGAGAAGGATGGAGTTGAAAACTATTGTGAATCAGGAAATATTAATGAATTATCAGAAATGATGATGAATTTAAAATTGGAAATTAAACTAGGACAACTATTGAAGATTTTTCCGTAACTAAGATTGACAATGGATAAGTATTTGTTGAAGATGATAGAACCCCAAATGAATGATGTATGTAAAGTAACCACAATCAAAATCAAAGATTTTGATGAAGTATTGCTAATAGTTCAAGTTCAAATAGGGAAATTTGGAGTCTGAGATGTATTATTGGATGGAAGGTGCAGTGTAAATATTATTTCAAAGAGTTTAAGGAAGAAAATTGGGTTGAGGAAACTTCAACTAGCTATGTTTGTAGTAAGAATGGCTGACCAAAGGAAGGCACAACCATTGGGCTTGATTAGGAATTTGAAAATCAATTTGGGAAGCTATGTTTATAAAACCTCAGTGACAACATTGAACATGGAAAATGGACTTGAGGCATATTCCATGCTTTTGGGAAGATCGTGGTTGAAACAAACAAAAACAAATCATAATTGGGGGTGATAATTTCTAACTATTATTTTTGAAAATAGAACTATAATGTTTAGCACTATTATGCATGTAAACATTAAATCATCACAAAGACCCAAAATTTTGGGTAATGAATTTGATTGGAAAGAAGGGCTTTTTGAACAAAAGAGGAGGAACTATACATGGGTGTAATCACAATCAAACGAGCTAAAAAGCATGTTGAGTGACCACCAAAACTCTATTAAAATTCTAATTTTGTTATATATATTTATATGGTGTCATTTTAATGTCATGTTAATCATGGAATGTTGTGCCAAATGACTAATATGAGTGTTGGAGAATTCAAAATAAAAATTCAAAAAAAGTTATTTTGGGTTTTGGTTTCAATAAAGGACCTTTGAACTTGAACAACAATTACATCAAAAGTAGTCAATTTTGTAAAATACTAAATTAAATATTCTCTTTATAAAATAATTTTGATGAGGAAAAAATTGAGATGATGTTAATTGATTACCCACATTCAAAAAGTATTCACAATTTGAAAGTTGTGAAATTTGATATTTTAAAAAACTAAAAATATATTGAATAAAATTTTAAAATTTCAAGAATCCTTTACCACATGTAAGTGGGGTGTAATGTACATGACATTTAAAACAAGGTTGTAGTTTATGAAACAAGAAAATAAATAATTAACATATTTTCATACAATTTGAAATCAAGATAATTTTCAAAACAAAACACAAAATTTATTCTTAATTATTCTTCAAAAGTTAATACAAAAAATGTGATATATTGAGAAAATTATATGCATTTTTAGTAACATATTGCAAAAGATTTCATCCCAAAAGTCTTTTCATGAAAAATGACCACACAAAGGACTATAGTCCTTGAGTCCTTCATCATCATTGACTGATTTGATTATGATCGCACCCACAAAGCAGTTATAGAGTTATGGCCTATAGGATTAGTGCCAAAAGAATTATATTTCTTACCTAATATCCATTGTGGAATGTTGCAATTAGAATAGAAGAATGAATATCTAGTGTTTTTTTTATGAACACCAACCATGTGAAGTATTACTTATTGACAAAACAACATATATAACCATCAAAGACAAAAAGATTACTTGCTAGACTAAAATTGCTAAAGAATAACTTGCAAAGTTAAATCTAGGAAATCAAAACAAACCTTGAGATGTATTAATTAGTGCAATTTTACCAATTACATTTCAATTTCAAGTCAAAAACTTATTAACTAATTATAAAGATGTATTTGCATGGAGTTACAAAGAATTGAGAGAAATTCCTAAAAAAATCTATGAACATAAAATTGAATTCATGCCATATGCCCAACCTATTAGGTAAACCCTACTCAATGGATTTTGAAATGTATGTAATGATGATATTGAAGTTGCAATTTGGGTAAGGATGGATGATTTGGTTCATTTTGATAAGAATGTTGGCAAGTTGAAGAAAATATAAATCACATTCAATTATTTAGGAAATATTGACGAAACGATAAAAACAAACTATATTTTTTTTAAGAAGGAAGATTGAAACTTTGGCTACCAAATGCAACAAAAATCAAGGGTAGTAAGTTAAAGTTACCATGGGAAGGTCCATATAAATTGATAAAAAAATTAATAACAACACGGTGGAGTTGAGTACTTTGAACAACAGTGACATGGAGAGGATAAATATTGATAAACTGAAGAAATGTTGTCATGGTGAAACACTTACCATCATAATGACAATCATTGTGAACATCAGAAGAAGAGTTAAGTTAGTACAAAAGAAGAATGAAAATACCAAACCTACCAATTTACCCTTGAGCAATCATAAAACCAAACCAAACAAGTTTAAACTTGAGCTATGGAGCAAAAATGATGGCATTGATGAGATTGAATGGTTGCCAAGTGGCAAGCCAAGGTTTAAGGAAGTAAAGCTAAGAAAACATAACTATAATTCAAAAAAACATAAGTACATGAAAGCGTCAAGAACATTGGGCCAACTGTACCCACCCAAATTTGTTCCAACAATTGCTATTAATAAAAATATGAATAGGAGAATAAATTAAATAAACCTACCATGGGAAAGCAAATAGACATGACCCAAGGACCTACTCACAATGCCTATGGATGAACAACAACCTTTTTGGCCATTATTACATTTATTAAACCCTAGAGAACAAGAGGAATTATGGGCCATTAAACACATGTATTCATTGTGTAGAAACTTTGCAAGACAAGACAATTAACATATTGATGAATGGAACTCTAAGGCACAAGAAGAAATATGCAAAAAGATGACATGCATTGTGCTCTGCAATAGTAGAAATTCAAAAATCTTATTGTGAGAACATTAAGAAAGAATCCACAAAAGAGCAAAATGTGTGTGTAGATGGGGAAGAGAGTAGTGTTGAAAGCTCAAACTTAAAAGACTTTATAAGTTTATAAACTCTAAACATTATTGTGAAGGATCGAAAGAACAAGCTTCAACGAAAATAGGCAGTCATATTGAAATAAGCATTTAGAGTTTTCCAACAAGAAGACTGCACATAGTGCGATCATAGTTACAAGTGCAACAATTTTTGGAGGCAAATCAAAAGTCCGTTAAGGTACACCAATATTCCATAGCAAATTAATAATGTATGCAGTTTCAAACATTACAACTGAATCTAGACTTGTTCTTCATCAAGTTATATCGAGAGCCTCTACAACCTCCTTCTCGGCATTTTGTGATAGTACTCTATAATCTAGATTTCAACCTATACAAGGAACAAATTGTTGAAATGAAGCATAATTTGGAAGGCAATTGTGCTAATGCCACTCCAAAATGGCAGTGTGTAAAGGAAGTTGAAAAGAAGATCATTCTAGAAGATGTCGAAACAATTAATTTTTATAGATGCATGCACAACATGATTTAATTTGTGGAGAAATAAGAAGCAAATTGGCCAAAAAAAAAGGCCTCACCCAACTTCAAAAGTTCGACTAGATTGAAGTCGATTCCCCCATGGTCATAAAGATAATATGTAATTACCAAGTCATTGATGAAATAACAATGTTGTGGGGAAGGCAAATCAAACTATAAGTTGAAGTTGTTGTGGAGGTTTCAAACTTCTTTGTATTGAAGCAATTGCAAGAAGGAAGGAAGGTTACAATGTTTCCATTACAAAGTAGTTCACAAGGGAAGAAATAGATCACTACATCCCATGCTCTAGATACTTGGTAGCCAAAATAGATGGACCTTTGAAGGTCAGGAAGTTGACAACTTTAATGAAAGTGCTAACCCTCATATAGGGTAACAAATATGCACCTAGTGCACTTTTTGCCATTATCCAAGTGGTTGAAGAAGTAACTATCAACTGGGGAGCATGGTTTATGCAAAAGCTAAAAAATGAAATTACTATTCTTCAAAAAAAAGCTTGTAAATTAGGAAACAACTTAATAAAACATGCTTTAACCATCATTGGAAAAGTCTTTGTAGATAAGTGCGCCAAGGAATAAGGACAAGCTTATGTGCCAAGAAGAAAAACATGAATTATCATTGATGTATGTGTTGTCATGTTAGTTAAGAAGAAGAAGAAGGAAACAACAATCATCATCATGGTAGGGGAACACCTTGAATTATTGCTACTATGAGAAGGGATACCCACAGTATTGCAATAGAACAAGTTGACCAATTACCAGTACTAAGGACATGTGAAGATATTATAATAGGTGATGGTGAAGATGGGCAAGGTTTAGAACAAGTCATATTAAAGAAAGATGACAACACTATGGCCATAGCAACTGAAGAAATGGCTAACCAAGAGTATTTTGTAACTAAAAAGATGTAGAACACTATGGAACTTGACATATCAATAGAAGGAACACGGGAACAAATCGAATCTAATGAAACTAGAAAGGATAGAAAGAAGTTTGAGAAAGGGAAAATAGTCTCAATGGTAGTAATATTAACACCAATAACCACTCAACCCATAGTAGTCGAGAAGACACGAGAGATTGAAGAAAGAGACACAAAACAAGTCGAAACACCAAAATTAACTGGTGATGGAGACATTTTGACAGATGTAGTGGCCACATTATCTAGGATGGATGTAGCTAAAGATACAAACTAAGAGAAGGAGTTGGAAGATATTGCTTAAAAATTATGGGCAGCAATATGAAGAACTTATAAGGAGGGTGAACAACAAAAGAAATTCATTTAGCAACTAGAAGCAAATTAAAGTCTTCAAATGGGAATTGAAGAAATTCAAACGGACTTGGAAAAACATACTTAAGACATAAATAATGCATGTCCAATTTCTAAAGGAAGCTCATGACGAGGATCAATTGAGGTTATCAACTTTGAAGAAAAGACACGTGTTTAGCTTGTGGCCAACTAGAAGACAAGGATATTAATTAGCATAAGATAGACAAAACATTCAAGGCTATACAAAAGAAGATTTTGGAGAATTGATAAAAAATCTTAAAATTGGAAAAGTAATTAGAAGAGACTCAACACAACACCAAAATGTAGCATTTACAACTATAAAACTAGTTGTAAATGCCACTAGTTGTTAAGATGATCATAGTTGAAACCACCATTGTGACTACACCTATGATTACAAAATATTATTTTTATGTAATATATAATATATAATTATTTTCGAATAATTATTAATTTAATTTAATTTAGTTTCTAATTATTTATATATTGTATATATACGATTTGTACACAACTTGTATAAAACTTATATATGACTGTATAAATATGATCGTATTATACATATGATTGGTCAACTTGGTCATTGGACCTCCTTGAAATGGCCCAAGGCTTTCGCCATCCACCTACCACATTACATGTGACACAATGTTGCCACATAAATTTTTTATCATGTTGTAATGTTTGAATGTATAAAAACACAAAGTTTAAAAACGAATTTCTTTTCCCATACCTACTCAAATGAAAATATGAATACGAGTTATTAAAATTTGGAGCATAATCTACACACATGGACCAACTAAAAATGTAAACAATGAATTTTGTACTTAGAAAACCACTTTTGAATCTTTAAAATTTTAACATGTCCATATGTTTCAATACATAATGAACTTTAATAAATATATGTATAATTTGAATATAAAACATTGAATATTTTTATTATAAAATATGATTATAATATGATATTATTAATATATTAGATGTATATATATTATGTACCATACTATATACACATAACATAATTTTACACATAATTTATCAATCTACACATACATGTATGTGTATATTAATATGCATAGAATATATTAGTTTTAATGTATTTTAATATATAAATATTATATATCATATGCATATATAATCCACATATTATAATATGTGTACACACACACACATATACATATATTCAATATTTATACTTTATATACAAATATTTAATTTTCATTATATCATTTAATTTAATAATCATATATTAATTCCATTTTTTTCAGTATATAATAAGTTAATTAATAGAATGGATATTTCAAAATATATATTAAGAATTCATTTATTATGTTTATTATAATCCAACCACTTAACAAAACATTATAATTGTGATTTTTTTTCTTTATATCAATTTTTTATAATTTTATGTTTATTAAAATCTACACATTTAATACAACATACACACATACATATGCAATGTTATATATATATAGAAATATGTTCAAAATATATACATAATACAACGATATTTTGTAATAAAATTATAGTTTACAAATTTGTAAATAATTTTACATAAAATTTCTCTAAAAGTTAATTTTAATATATATATTTAATATGTTGTAAATTTATGAATCCTAAACCCATGGATAAATTGGTAAAATTTTGTTAAATTTGGTAAACTAATGAAATTGCTTGAATTGTGTTATTTTTGTTAAACTAATTATTTTTGTTCTTAAAATAGGATATTTAGATTAAATTTGGTTAAACTAAAGTTAAAGTTCATTAATTTTGTTTAATTTTGGTTAAAGTAATATAAATGAGGCTAAAGTACGCTATTTTGGCTAAAATAGGATAAATGTTTTTATATTTTGATGAACTTGGCTAAAACTTGGTTAAGTTTAGTTAAATGAAAGTAATGTTTTTAAAACTAAATGCTTTTGGCTAAATTTGGTTAATTCTAGTAAAATTTTAGTTAAATTCAAATTTTTTTTGTTGAATTGAACACATTTGGCCAAACCTAAAAAAAATTAAATTCAATTTGGTTAAAATTGGCGAAATCAAGTTACATGAAAGCATTTAGGCTAAACATGGTTAATTAAAGTTGGCTAAATTTGAATTTTTTTGACAGATAAATTATTTTAATGTATTTTGCTAGAACCAAGGCCAACTAGGTTAAATTGAGTTAATTAATCTAATTTTGGCTAAATATGGCAAAATTTCAAATGTTGCTAAAGTTGGTTACATTTGGCTAAACTAAATTAAATTACTTTACATATGCTAAAATATGTTACATTAAGCTAAAATATAAGATTAATTAAAGTTAATTAATTAATTAAATGTAAATTAAGCTATTTGGGGCGAACTAGTTTAAGTAAGTTAAATTAAAATTAGATTAAATTAAACCAAAATAATCTTCTTTAAATTAGATTTAGATTAATGCATACTAAATTAAGTTAAAATATATTAAACTAATAATTATTTAAATTGGATTAAATTAAATTAAGCTAAATTAGGCTTCTAATACAAATTTGACCATGTTGATGTGTATTTTAGTTTTTTTATAAAACTTGTTGAAACAAAATCAAATAATTACATCAATATGATTACATTAATCATGTAGTCATATATGTAATCATACCGCAAAGTCAGGAAAGTGGCTTGTTTAAGTATACTAGTTATAATCATAGTCGTATTTATAGTTGCAAACTCACAATTATGATTATAGTTGTCAAAATGATTGCAATTCACATCCATTTACAACTACATGACTATTTTGGGCAACAATCACATGTCTTAATCATAGAAACCACATTTTAGTGTAGTGCAAACATTGGTGGAAGCAAAAAATAGAGAGCTAAAGAGAATTGACTTAAAATCATTGCAAGGGCCAATGGGGAAATTGCATATCGGAAGCATGAAGTTTGAACATTGACGACATAAAGAGAATCGTTGAATTAGGAACTCAAAGGTTTTGAGGAGGAGCTACAAATAAGAAGAGACAATAACAAATTTGGAGACAACATTAGAGTGAAACCGCACTACCGACAATTAGGATCAAAAAATAATGGTGGGGAAATAGCACACATCGCAAAAAAAGCTTCACCTTGCAACTATGAAAATGCAAGGTTTGGAAAGAATTTTGAAGGCATTCCAAACCATTATAGAATAGGAAAATGTTGCCAAAAAATTTCACGTAAAAGCAACCCTCTATGAATAATTTGTTCCAAAATTACTTGAAGATGTTCAATTTGCACTTGAAGATGCACATATGGAAATGAAAAAATGGCACTTTGACCATACCAAGAGGTACATTAAATGCAGTTTATGTGAGAATAGAAGAGTTAGAAACTAAGAAGGAGGATACAAAAAGAGATGAAGGAGAGGAAGAAGATGAAGGAAAGGAGAAGATGAAAGAGAAAGAGGAGGTAGGAGATATCTCCAATGAGGATGAAGTTGTACCTATTGGTATAATACTAAAGAAGAAGGAAAATGTTGAAGCAATGATACAAAATAGTGCATGGGAGTACAAAGACAGGGCCATAGGGACACACACAAAGTGGATAGAGACAAGGAAATGAAAGTTGATTAATGAATTGATTGTGCCAAGAATTGATTTTCCCACTTTAGCAGAACAAGCGGCCATCAAGCCATGTTCTCGCATAGATGCAATCCATATGTTATTGAAGATGGATTATCTCTATCCTCCATTGCCAAACCTTGAAGCTTATTCTTTGTTACACAAACTTCAAATTTGTTTGAAAGTCGAAGTGGCACCAACAACGTTAGGAGCACACATCATTGAAAAGCAATTTCTTGTTATTTAGAAGATAGATAATTTGGAATGGAAAAAGTATTCTAGATAATTTGGAATGGAGAGAGTATTATAGATAATTTGGAATGGAAAGAGTATTTATCCTATAACATTATCTACTATTACATTCAATATCATGAGCCTCGTGGGTATGGAATGTTAGAGTTCATTGTAAGATGGTTGGGCATTTATGTTTTATACTACTACTACATGTTGGAAATTGATTATAGGAGTTATTACGTTTGGCACCAAACTATTTTTTCTAGACAACAAAACTTTGCAATGACATGAATGGAGAGCACACCAAATCATGTGGTGAACGAAACTACATACGCCTTAGAACAATGTAAGGCAACAATGGTGTAATGTCAAAAGTTAACAAGCTGACTAATTTGGGAACAAAAACAATAGTAATCATATAGTGGAGGACAAATTATGATTATACCTAATTTCAAGTAGGAGATGCACAATTGGGTTTAGATCCTTTATTGTTGCAAGCATCTATTTTGTGAGTTCAACACTTAGTGAAGAAGTTAGCAAAACGAACCCAAATTGGCACACTCACACACTACCAGCAATGCTTGTCACATCTTTTGAAAAGAGTGACAAGAGAGAAGTATTTACATGATGATCCATTGTTGTAGCAAAAGATGGAATATGATCTTCAAATAGTGAAATAAATGATTTTCTTACACTAGCTGAACTCTATGGTAGCCAGTGATTAATTGTTGTGTGAGGACATTACAATAAATAAGAAGGGGTTTAGGGTTTAGTGTAATGAAAATAATTTGGCATACCAATTAGTTAAAAGAAAAGTTAAGAAAATTTAATGACATGACAAATCAATTAGTTAAGCAAGTCAACAAAATGTTGTAGCTTGAGATGTTTGTAAGAAGTTGACTTGATAAGTATATAAAACAATTTTTTGCAATAGGTTGATTTGTCAAAGCATGTTGACTTGTAAAAACAATTAGATAATTGTAACCACCTATGTATTATTTATGGCATGAATCAAGAAAGTAAAGAGGTTGTGATTTTATTAAACATTAGCAACATATCTGAATGTATTATCTCTATTTAACTAGGGTGTGTGAGGGCTATTAGGAAAGAATATAGGTATATAGTATGGAAAAAAAGTAATGGAATCATGATAAATAATGAAGATGAATTCAAAGTATTGTTCTTGGTTTATGTTTTGTATGTTAAGATTTCTTGTTGAAGTATGTCTTGGTTAGTTATATACATGGTATCCTCATTAACCGAGTAAGACAAGAACCTAACTACAATATAATGCATTGAAAATTTTATTATTCATTAATTAATCTCTATAGAAAACTATTACTAATAATTAACATAAAAGTTAGTGTAAGGGAATTAACATTATGAACATTTAACATTAGATATGTCTAGGCTATTAACATTATACAAAAATTTGAAAAAAATAATTTAGAAACATGAATTGAAAATGCACCCAAGAATGTGCATTTAAGATATTCTCCAATAACACCATAGTTTATCTCATATCCTTTGCCTTAAAGTGTGAGTTTATATTGTATATAGGTGATCAAAACGTAAGCAAGTTTCCATAGTTTTATATTGATAAAAAAAACTTTGATTTGGGGAGCACTAAAAACATTAAATTTTTGTGTGAAGGGTCAATCAAAATGGCACATTGCAAAATAAAACATTGAACTTTGGGATGCACCCACAACTAATTAATATGGATTGCAAATAAGTTTTGTTATCAAAGGTACATGATATATATAATTACATTTACCTTGCCAAGGATGAAAACACACTAAAGGTGAGGCACTTTTGTTAAAAAAGGTGATGTATAACAAGTATTATAATACGTAGTAAGTTAAAATCTTGATGACATCCTTTGGTTATCCTAAACACAAGTAAAAACCTTAAAAAATCACAGAACAACATTTTTGAATTCAAAATTAATTTCAATCCAACAATTAGATGAGGAAGATTAGATAAAATCAATGTACACAAATTATATAACTTAGAGTTTTAAAATGGCCATAGGGCCTCATGTTTATGATTCATTAAACATTACCAAACAAAAGAAAATTGAAAAGATAATGTAATGCCCATCTACAGAATCTCCTCCTCTTTGATATGGTAGTGGTTTTCCCCTAAAAAAGGATATTATTATGCATTCATTACTAAAAAAAATGCAAAAAAACACATTTTTAAAATGGGATTTCATCCAAAAAATTAAAATTTCTAAATTGTTCTTTATTTAATTAATGTATATCAATATCATACACCATAAAGCATTCACCCGAGAATTCCATTCAGAACCTTAGTTTTGAAATATATAGTCAAAATTTCAAATTATGTGACGAGTATTATTTTATCACGAACATTCGTTCAAAATCTTCAATGTTTATTGAATTTTTCAAAATAATTGATTATATGAAGTCTAAAGCTAATCAAATATACTTAAAACAAACAAAAATAATTCAAGATGTGATGTCCATACATTACCAAAAAAATTAATTACAGAAAGATTATACATGTGATTACAATTTTGGGGGGGCTTAACGTGCTTTCACCCCTAAAACAATTTACCAACAATTGTGTAAGTATTTAAGAATATTCGCATTATAAGTAAAGTAAGTGTAAATAATTTGAGCATATCAAATGTTACACAACATATTTATGTAAGGTTGAAAACCGTAATGTGGGACAAAATTAAATTAAGGAATGTAATGGGGTATCAAATTGAAATTTGCACCAAAATTCAAAGTAATATAAGTTTTAACCCTTTTTAAATTTAATATTATGTGATTGATGTGAAGGATCATGTTTGTGTTTATATCATGGTTTCTTTTTCAACTGATTGCAATTTTTTAAAACAAAGTTTGCAATTTATAAGAACTTTCACTAGAAGAAAACTGTCTATTTTCGACTAGTGTTTGTAACTAAATTTTAGTTACAAGAGACATTTTGTAACTAAAATCCCTATAGTCGCCTAAGACAAGTTGCATGTGATAAATTAGTCGTAAATGACAAAAGGTATTGTATGAAAAAAAAAGTCAACAAATACATTTCATCCTTTGACTACATTGTATTCGTATT
>Ga0116230_10003737_pt1 | contig 14896 bp, 23 predicted proteins | sample S1TSphfallax_3_FD_88678 | JGI IMG/M metagenome (GOLD analysis project Ga0116230, IMG submission 88678) | Host-associated microbial communities from peat moss isolated from Minnesota, USA - S1T2_Fd - Sphagnum fallax MG | ecosystem: Host-associated > Plants > Peat moss > Unclassified | place... | reverse complement strand
TCAAACTTAGTAGCACTTGCCCACTTTCGATGGGGGTCTAAGGTCCAAATTCCTAGGAACCAATTTGGACTCACTTGAAGCAAATTGAATCCTTGAGTTGGACCTCTTGCTTGCATCTTGATATCATCAGTCCCTGTTTATGATATATAACCCATTTGCCATGTAACTAGGACCTTCATCCTCTCTTTTTGTACTTCCACATTGTCTGGTGATATGTTTTGTAGTTGGGCAAGGTTACATCAAAAATGTAAAAGCTTTTGAATTAAATTATAAAACTTGATGAAAAAGCTCGTCAACTTGGGCTTGAGTTTTTTTTAGGTGGGTATTGGGGGGGTGAAGAATGGAGGAACAGAATGGATATACCTTGGAATTTGATCATGTGAACTTTTTGATTGAACTTGTAAACTAAGGCATGAGTTCAATTTAGTAAGTGTTAGTTTGAGTTTGTTTGGAAATCCTGCTTTAATGTTTGAGGGTTGGATGAACTAATTTGAAGGTTGTACTTCAACCAAAAGTACACTATTTGAAGATTGTACTTCATCCAAAAACTAGAATATGTGACGGTTGGATGAACTCATATGAAGGTTGTACTTCATCCAAAATTACAATATTCTGAAGGTCTTATTTCATCCAAAAGCACAACATTGGAAGGATGTATATTTCATCCAAAATACAGAACACAGGCAATGTCTCTGCCTGCTGATGGACTTGCTTGTACTCTGCTACATATCCCAGTTGCCACTGGTGACGAAGAAGACGTCTCTAACTGCAATTGCAACGAGAGAGGAAACGAGACCAACAGGAAGGAAAAGAGAGAGAGAGAGAGAGAGAGGGAGTGTGTGTCTGTGTTTGTGTATTTTTTTGTGGGAAAAAGGAAAGAGAGGATCTGTTCGAACTGAATTGCTGCAAGCACAATCCATGGATCAGCAGCAGCAGCATGAGGATGACGACGACACGCTCAAGTGCCGCGACCTGGCGGGCCTGCACAAGTCCTTAGTGCAAGAAGCCCAGGTGCTGCATGGGCTGGTGTGCACTATTGTCGCGTCAAAAGGAGAAGCAGAGCCCGCGACTTTCAAGAAAACTGAGGCCATTGTAAGTAATTTCCGCATGTCTCTCTGTCTCTGTCTCTCGCTATGTCTCGCTTTCTTTTTTTGTTTTTCTGGGTTTCTTTGCCGCATTTTGGGTTTAGGGTTTTGAGTCTTGGGATGGTGATTCACGCTGCGTTTCATTTTATTTTTTGGGTGTGGTGGCGGGATCTGTGTAGATAGAGAAGTATCAGGAGCAGGGACAGTTGTTGGAGCCGCATTTGGAAAGCTTGATCACTCCCCTTATGGGCATTATACGCGCCATGGTTACGAAAGTGGACAGCGGCCAGTTGAGCAATGCGCAGATGCTGGTTAGTTGATAATATTTGGCTCATGAGCAAAGCAAAATTTCTTAAGCATTTGGAAATGATTTCAACAAAAAGCGAAGAAGAAGAATCGAAGCCTCGGAAAACCCTAATTTTTGCACAGCCCTAACTTTTGCACGAGAAGGAGGTACCCATGCACACTGATTGCTTTAGGGAAATGCGGTTTTTGCCACATTGTCTACAGAGGTTCGGAATCAGAGAATGTACCTATGCTGTCACTCAGCCTGAAATTGTGGACCTTTGTGCTTCACTTAGGTTTCGTGACCTGTTCCATGTTTCTGTTCCATGCAGATTGTGAAGAAGCTATGTCGCATTGTGCATACTCTGATCACAGTTTGTGGTTACAAGACAGTGGTGAAGTTCTTCCCTCATCAAGCATCTGATTTAGAGCCCACTGTGGCCTTGCTTGAGCAATGTCACCGCGAGGTAATGCCATTCCATCATATCATTTAGCTGCCTTAACAATAGTTTTTTGGTCTCAGACGTGCCCAATTTTTGTGAAGGCTGATGGCAGAATATGTTGATTGCATGTCATGACAGGTGACGGTTGGCAGCATCCTGAAGGAAGAGAGCACTGGTGATTGGGAGACCAAATGCACCTTGCTGCTTTGGCTTTCAATTCTGGTGCTGATACCATTTGATATGGCATCAGTTGATACAGCAATGGTGGAGCCAAGGGCATCCAATTCTGGGGGAGAAGAAGAACAGACACCTCCCTTAGTGCAAAGAATGGTCAAATTGTGCACCGAACATCTCTCAAACCCTGGTCCAACAAGAGAGATGACTGGTGTGCTGCTGTCACGACTCTTGACACGACCAGACATGCAAGGCACCTTGAAGGGGTACAACTTTTTCTGTTTGACAAACACCGCATTCTTCATCTCAGACCATCTCTGCTCTCCTTCCCTTTTTGATCCTTTTTCTTTTTACTTGATTGCGGGATTGCAGTTTTATGGCTTGGACACATCAGGCCCTTGCAACCACACAGGATGGAATGATGGGCGTATTTTTGGTGCCTGGCATTATTGGAGCCCTTGCCGGCATCTTTAAGGTTAGCTCTCCTTGTACCCTCTCTTCTTGCCTAGTGCCCTGATGGAACCTGGTACAATGCTTTATAGCCTTGTTGCCTTCACTGATTTGTCTCTTGGTATTGTCCCTTTTGGACACTTGTGTTGAGTTCTTCAGCAGTTAGTTGCCTTCAGTTATCTGGTTTCTTCTGCAGTGAAGACGTATGTGGAAGTGAATTTCTGTTGCTGTAAATGTTTCATAACAGTAATACACTCACTGCTCTATAACTTTCTCTAGAACAAAGCCTTCCAATTAAGAGGAATTATCTGTCATGGTACTTGCCCATGTGAACCAAAGCCAGTCTTTCCACAGCTTGAAGTTCCTCAGATTTGACTCAAGGGATTGGATGAGCCAATTCTGGGGTTGATGGGCTGCATAAATGAGACCACAGATGTTGGCAGTATTTTAGCAACCAGCTGCAGTAGTGCCTCCTTAGATGAGAGGCTTTCTTACAATGAGATGTTCACAAGACATAAACTGGCTGAACAGTTCCAAATGAATTCTGACCTTGTCTCACAAGTAGATGTAGTTGGTTGACTGTACCAGAATTGTTGATGAATTGTATCACTCATGCTCTGTCTTGGAGCTTGATGATTCATTTCCTTAAATTGAGAGTCATCCAAGGACATTGGTGTTGATAATATTCAAGCTGATTGATCATTTTTGTGGTCATATTTTCTTGGCTTTCCATTGAATTCTACAGTCTTGATTGTTTTGTTAGGCATTGTAATCTGATTGGGAACTTCATGCAGGAGCTTGATACACTCTGTTTGTTTGGTGCTTTCATTGAGTGATTTTTTCATTCCAAAGGGCAAATCTAAGCTCTCTTTTGTTATGAAGATGCTTGGATCTAAGTCTTCTGCTTATTGTTACCTTTCAGATGCTCTTACATTGGAGTGCCTTTGCAACCGTACCTGCAAAAGGCCCCAGAAGGTGCAGTTTTATGTGGATATTCCTCATGTAAAATTGATAAGCACTTTGTTTTAGAAGCATGAGCTATTATACACTACATTCATTCTGGCCAGACAAGACTGCCAGATGATTGACATAGCTCATGCTTCTAAAACACTCTGCATCCTGACTGGGAAATTGCTTTGGTACCCTTGTGACTGGTTTTAATTGCTTATGGAATCTTGTCAGAAATCTCCATCTACATATGTATGAGCAAACTCCATCTGGTGTAGTACCATGAACCAACTGGATTTTGCTTTTGTAGTGTCCTTATTCTACATTATTGCTGTCTAAGTTGCTTGCAGGGTGTAATTATGAAGGTAGGATATTCTAGAACCTGAAGAGTGCATGGTTCCTGGGTCAAACTTGTGTTCGGCACCCAGAATACTGCATGAGCTAGCCTCCTTTTGTCAAGTACATTGTGAGATACTGGATGCTTCCCCACTCCTTTTTCCTCTTTGTGGCCCACTGAAATTCTCTCTACCTCATCCATGACATATTCCTGAGAAATCCTGGCTTGATATTGCTTCAACATTGTACCCATTGTTGGGGGCTGATGAAGGTGCTGTTGGCAGCAATCACAGCTCAAATGCATTACCTTGTGGTGTAAATTGACTATGAAAGCTGCAAGGTTGCATTTCATCCTTTTGTTGTTTAATTCCTGGTTCTGTCTTCATTTCCTTTTGTTTACATGCATTTTGGACCCTTGATTTCCAGGAGAATTGGTTTATATTTCTATTTTCTACAAATTATACAACAGTTGTGGAGTGTAATCCTGACTCACATGCATACGCTGAAGAACCTTGACATGATTTCTGTAATTGATTGCTTTGCAAGGTTGGAGGGAGGGACATGTTACTGAATGTTGCTCCAATGGCATGGCAAGGAGCACATGATTTAGCTGGTTCTCAAGCAGCCAATCGCAGCCCTTTACTGCGGAAGTTATTGGTGAAGTTAATTCAGCGGATTGGTGTTATGTACCTCCCCCCCCGGATTGCCTCATGGCGCTACATGGTACTTGCTTTACTCACAGCTTGTCAATGTAGTTTGCTCTCTCTTTCTTGACAATTGTGTTTAGTGACCCATTGTGGCAATTGCAGCGTGGCAGTCGGTCTCTTATTCAGAATTTGGAATCAGTCAGTGGAAACATGCAACTGCCACTGGGGGATACCTTGCCACGGACTGAAGCTGCTTCCATCTCTGAGGATCTTCCTGCAGAAAAACTGTGGAGCATTGGAAGTGCTAGAGTTGGCATTGAAACTCAAGATGAGGATGTTGAAGTGCCTGATGTCATGGAAGAAGTTATTGAGCAACTCCTGAGTGGCCTCAGGGACAAGGTACAAAATCACTTTTTTTGGATCTCTGACAGCTTATCCATGTAGTGGCTGTTGTAGAATTTGTGTTGAATGTAACTTTGATCCTCTCTTTTCTCCTATATGGTAACAAAGAATTTTCAAGAACAGAACTTGAAAATTAGAAACAACTGTTAAGGACCTGAGAGCTGAACTTCTAGTATGTCAAGCCACACTAGTGCAATTGATTTTATTTACCTGAAGCAGGCTTTCTTGTACTGGCTTGGGTGGCTGTTTACTTAGGACACAGTTGTGCGCTGGTCAGCAGCCAAAGGTGTGGGACGGGTGACTGCTCGCCTCAGTCTTGCATTTGCAGATGATGTGGTTGCTTCTGTCCTTGAGCTTTTTCGTCCCACTGAGGTACTTGTTTCTTGACTTAACTTGGGTAAATTCTCTGGGCTGTCATTCCTCTTCGCTGTGTCTCATGCTCTCCACCTGCTTATTCTTCTTGGGAGAGCTTGTAGGGAATGTTGTATCTTTGTCCAGGTTACTGCACCTATCCAGAGTGGCTCTCGTTTTGATTAGCTAATCCCTAATTGTTTCTATTAGAGTTTTGAAACCTTTCAGGCCACACCTATCCCAACCTAGCTTTGCTGAGGCATGAAATTTACACACCACTTTGTAAGAGATTTCCAGACCAATTCCAAAAGCTTGTGCAACCCATTCTATCAAGGTAAGGTCATGAAGGGTGATGACCACAATTCAGTGAGGGTGACTGAATTGTCAGGGCACCATTGCTTTTCCTTGAATTCCTCTTCAACTGTCCAAAAAACTGGGTGCAGGGTCTTTTGCCCTGGGCTACCCAAAGCACAGTTTTATGAGTACAGCCTCTCCCTTTTCAAAGTTGGTTTCGAATAGTGCCTTTGGTGTTTCCTTTCTCTTTGCTGGTACCTGGAAAATCTGAACTCTACCTTTTTCTGTCTGACCAGAAGCAGGAATGCCATAACCTCTGTCAAGGTGTTGAGGCAGTTCAGGAACTAAAGGTTCTGTTGTAGGGCCAGACATTGATGAGAATGGTTGAACCTGATGTTCAGGGAGATGGAGCATGGCATGGGGGATGTCTTGCCCTGGCTGAGCTTGCACATCGGGGTCTTTTGCTGCCTGAACGTCTCCCAACAGTGGTCCCTGTTATTGTGCAGGTAATTGTCCCCCTTGTTCCACCCTCCTTGATTTAGACGCTGGCTGCATTTACAGTTGAGGTATTTCATCCACAGCATGTGGGTTGGAAAAGGGAGGTTGTCTAATTAGGACTTCCTCCACTCCCTACATTTCTCTTTATCATGGTTCCTTCATTAAATTGTATTTCTTTCTAGTGTCTGAGTTTATGAAGGCAACCAAAATCTATGACATAAGAGTGACCAAAATTCTGTTCATAAACAGGCACTTCACTATGATGTGCGAAGGGGACCTCACAGTGTTGGATCGCATGTCAGAGATGCAGCTGCATATGTTTGCTGGGCATTTGTCAGGGCCTATTCTTCTTCTCTTATGATTCCTCATCTTAAGATCCTGGCTCCTGCTCTCCTCACAACCGCTTGCTATGACCGGGAGGTACAATTCCAACTTTTTAACATTCAATTCACATTCCATCTTCAGCATTTTGTGTATAATGTTGGGAAATGCTTTTGGAAAGTTATTCTGCATACCCTGCAACAATCAGCTTGCTTGATCTCCCATTTGAAGCTCTGTGCCTGGTTGTCAATAATTGCACATTTGCCCAGCAGGTAAACTGTAGAAGGGCAGCTGCAGCAGCTTTTCAAGAAGGGGTTGGAAGGCAAGGTGATTTTTTGCATGGAATAGACATTGTAAATGCAGCTGATTACTTCTCACTTGGGACACGCTCAAATGCATATCGTTCTGTGGCGGTTTTCATAGCCCAATATGAGGAGTATAGGTTGCCATTGATTCAAGATCTCTTGACTACAAAAATTTGTCACTGGGTATGTTTGCAGGACCCTGTCAGAGATTTCTGAGTTTTGGTCTGTTTCTAGGAATCTTTCCATTGAACCTCCAGGGTCTTATATAGTGTTTGTGTACTGTTGCATGGACAGCATGGTTGCCAGAAATTTGAACTGGATACAAAGTGTTCCTCAGTTGACCCTTTGTGATGTAAATTGTTGTAGGATAGGTCACTCCGTGAATTATCAGCAGAAGCTCTTGCAGCACTTGTGAAGTATGATGCTGCCTATTTTGAAACTACTGTAATGGGGATGGTCTTACCCTCCACTCTCTCAACAGACCTGAGCCTCCGGCATGGTGCCACACTAGCTAGTGCTGAAGTTATTCGAGCTTTGTATGAACACAAATATCCCCTCACACCAGGTATGCTGCAGAAGAGGGGCAAGGAGCAAATTAATGCATACAACCCGAATTTCAGCAGGTTGTACTATTGAGGGGGCTCATCAGTTGTTGGCAATGTTTTGTGGGAATAGAGAACTTCTGCACTTAATGTGGTTGTCCTTTGAAAACTTTCAGGGAATCTGATCATCAAGTATTATGTTTTTGGACAGAGAGGGAGAAAGCTGTTGCAGGCATGGTGCCAGCAATTGAGAAGGCCCGTTTGTACCGTGGAAAAGGAGGGGAAATAATGCGCTCTGCTGTCTCACGTCTTATTGAATATACTGCACTAGTGGAGATCCATCTGTCTCCAAAGATCCAAAAGATTCTTCATGACTCTCTTGATGAAAATCTGAAACACCCCAATGCTGAAATTCAGGTGGGTTCTTCAGTTCTCTTTGAGCTGTGAGTGAGCTTTAAAAGTGTTTCTCTCTCTCTCTTTCTCTCATGTGTATGGACATTCATTGCAGGTCTTTCTTTTGAGTGCAAATGTAGCATCTGCACATTGTACTGTGAGTTGAGTTTTCTTGGCATTCTTTCATCCATGCTGTGTGCAGGCATGTGCTGTGGCAGCCCTCCAAAGGTTTGTGCGTAGTTATCTGCTTCCAGCCAATGCTGCAACTGTTGCTCGAACAACAGCAAAGTATATCACCATGCTGAAGAGTGATCCAAATCCAGCTGCAAGACGAGGTGCTGCACTTGCATTTAGTGCATTACCTTATGAGCTGCTGGCTCCATTGTGGAAGGATGTGGTGGATGCCCTTTGTGCTGCCACTTTACCAGAGGTGAGCATGATTTACTTTTGCACTCATCAACTGAACATCAACATTACATAAAAAATGAGTATTTTCCTTGATATGTTTTTATCAGGTTGTCTATTTTACATCTCTTAATTGTTGTCTTCAAACTCAACAGGTAGCCTAGTGGTCACATCACTTTATCATACTTGCTTCTGTCTTGCCATTCGGTGACTCGTAATTGTCAACCAGTTAGTGTAAACAGTCACTAACAGGAAACAAAAAATGTTTGTAAGTTCAGGAAAGGCTAGAGGACCAGGATGCAGAGACCCGTGTGAATGCAGTTCGTGGCTTATCAGCTGTTTGTGAGATTCTCTTCAATGGCTCAGTGGAAACACTGCCAAGTTTACACAAAGACACTGATACTCTTACAAGTCTAGCTTCGGTGGTGAGACGGCAAGTGATGGATACTCTGTTCAATGCTTTGGATGACTATGCGATTGATAACCGAGGTGATGTAGGTTCCTGGGTTCGAGAGGCAGCAATGGAAGGCTTGAAGATGTGCACTTTTCTCCTTTGTTTGAGTTGCCAAGAGAAGAACACAGCTCCAGTTGTTGAAATTGCTTCCAAAGGTGCAATCAAGTCTGCTGGAGTAACTTGTTGCGCCTTTGATCAAACCAAGGAGCAGGAAAGCTTGGATAGAAACTCTACAGAGTGCAACAGGCCCAATGGGCACCTATCAATATTTGATGTGGATATTGCAAAACTGGTGGTTGGAGGCTTGGCAAAGCAGGCAGTAGAGAAAATTGACCGAGTACGCGATGTAGCTGGACGGACATTGCAACAGCTGTTGCATAGTGAACATGTCTTTGTCCCCTTCATTCCACATAGAGCAGAACTAGAGCAAATTGTTCCTAAAGACACAAACCTCAACTGGGCTGTAAGTACACTAACTAATTGGTTTCAAACTCTCCCATCCTTCATGTTTGCACTTGCAAGGTAGACTGGAGACTGGAATGCAGGCTGCAGGGGTCTAAAGTCTACACAATCAAGTTTCTTTTACTAGTTTACTGTGCGTCTATAACTAGAAAGTGATCATATTGATTTTCCAAGTGAGGTTCCTAGTGGCTCGAGCACTTGTTTGTCAAAAGAGTGACCAATCTGTGAAGGGTCCTTATCAATACAGGAGTTCAGCAATTGTCTGAGTTTGTGTTTCTTTGTATGCTTCTCTTTTTAATTTTGGCTGTTGGATTGACATTGACAGTTCTTATATTGGAACTTGCTTGCAGGCACCTGGAGATTCATTCCCAAGGCTAGTGCAGTTTCTGAACTTCCCAGAGTATCGCCTCTTTGTCTTGTCAGGAATTGTCATTTCTGTTGGGGGTCTTGCGGACTCACTTGGCAAAGTTTCGTCTCAAGCTCTTATTGATTTTCTTCAAGCAGCTGCTGTTGAAAATCTCAATGGAGCTTCAGGCGACGTTCACATTAGTTGGCTGGGAGGTGAATTGTTGCATGTGTTGAAGAATTTTGCCAGGAATGACAGGGTCATTATTCCGGCACTAAAGGTGTTCATAATCTCTGTTCCAGTTGATTGATATTGTTGAAGTTTGAATTATCATGCTCTCTTTCTTCCTAAGCCATAAGGTTACACTGCCTTGACCAACAAGGTTGTCTGACTGTCAAGTAGGATTGTCATGTCCTCAATGATGACATTTTTAGTGACATCATTTCTATGCCTAATTGACATGTTAGTTACATGGAATATTTGCAAAAGTATTCTGGGGTTGCAGACCAAATAAGACAAGCTTACTATCACCTTTAGGCCTGTTGATCGAAGAGACTTATCCTGAAATGGTGTGTGCATGTCTACAGACTTTTGATGTATTGTTTTGCAAGGGAATCCTCACTGCATCTCAGGTTGGTTGCCCTACCCAGTCCAGAGTCACTGGGGAACTGCAATCTGGTTCCCACACTTGAGTGGAATCAGCAGCACTCTACATTTGTGTTTATGATAGAGTTGTGTTATAGATGTACAATTTATCGAGGATTTTTTGCTACTTGGGATGCCATTGCATTAGATTCAAATATTGTTGCTTGTCATGTGAGTGAAGGGAGACATTGAGTGAGAAGTTAAGGCTTTGGAGACCAATTCATATTAGGCCTCTTTGTACCTTTGCAGCCACTTGATTTGCAATTTTCAAAGGAGGTATTGGAACATGTGAAAGCCGAATTGCATGGGTGCAAGGATGTTGCAAAGCTCTTGGCAGGCATCAATGTGCTGAGTCATTTTGTATTGTGGCCGGAGCCTGCCCGAAGCAACGCAATTGGACAACTGCTGACTTTACTAAGCTATCGTTATCCCAAGGTACTGACTTCAACTGCTTTCAAGGATGGAGATTTTTTTTTCCCCTCTTATGATAAGTATATGTTTTGCTTTAATGTTACCTCTATCTATTGCTCACAGTGAACACTAACCAGTGTAATCTGTGTGATTATTGTGACAGGTGCGGAAAGTTTGTGCAGAGCAGGTTTATTTGCTACTAATTCAACGTGGTGATGAGCTTGTAGGGAGTGAGGCTGTTGAAATAGTGCTAGAACTCATAGGTGAGACTGCATGGGATGGGCCTATGGAAGGCATCAGGGAGAAGAGAGAAACACTTTTCAGCCTATTCCACTTACAGAAACCAGCATCCTCTGAGAAACTGACATGTGTTGTTGCTTCCCAAGGACAGAAACAGGGCTATATGGATGAAAATGAGTCTTATGCAGCTCTGATCAATGCTGAGGAACAATTCTAGCTCCAGCCAAGACAAATGCTTTTGGATCTAAGGTTAGGGCTGAGGGTTTGATGGCTGGAGGCTTGCTGTCTATGGTTTGCTAACTCTACAAAGTGGGGCGGGCAAGTTGTTGAACCTGTAGGCTCCCTCCAATTGACTCAACTAGTCCATTTTGAGTTAGTTAGAACCTGGGCCTGGGGAGATTCGCCTTGGTATTTCACACTGAGGATTATCCCTTTCTTTTTAAGGTCAGATGTATGTGGCAGATTAGGATGGAACAGATTCTGGACAATATGTCTGCTCATGTCCTTTCAGTGGTTTTCAGTCCATTCCTTTGTGCAATGCAGCCAGTGCTCCACAGAGGCCAGAGTATGATTACTTAAGTGGTTCTGGAGCATGAAGAATGTTCAAAAAATGGGCGAACCTTCCTCACAAAGATGTAAGTTCATGTGGACATGTTGTCAGTTCTCACTACCTTTCAGTTGACAATAACACAGGTGCTTATTCAATGATATGTAAGCTTATCCAAATTTCTGACTTAGGTGGCTATCTTCTTTGTGGGTTCTCTTTTCCTTTGGGTAATCAACCCAGAGACTTGTTTTGAATGATTTCCTTAGTGGCTGTACAATTTATTCTGGTTATTATTGTGCATCCACACACTAAAGGAAACTGCAGAAAAATAAGTACTTGTTTTGCACTTGTTGGCCTTCTATTTTCATCACTCTCTATGTTCATTGATGATTATGCATCTGCCAGAATTTTTGTGTAGGGTAAAGCACTAGGGTAGGGGCATTCTCAAAATAAGGGTTGTAGGATGAGGCAATTGCTGAGTATGACCCTGAATTTTGGGAACGTTCCCCAACCATAGGCTTTTACTATCATAATGCACAAGGCAAAATTTGTAAACCACAAGGTTTCCAAATTATGCCTACTCTTCAATAGTGGCAGGGTTCTTAGACCTATTAGTAGGCATAATTTCCCTCCCAATTTCTAGGAGGGAAAATCATGGATATAAGCTTCCCTCCACACAGCCTACAAATTTTCTCTGAGTGCTTTACAGCACTGAGAAGAGAGATTCTGTCCATTTTCATCCCCCACACAGCTAACTTTTGAACTTTTGAACTCTAAATTATGTAGCTAAACGAAAAATCTTCAGGCCTAAAGACAGTATTTATAGAAATCGAGTAAACCAAAGAAGTTAATAACTAAAATTTTAAGTACATGAGAAGCACACAATATATTTGGTTTTTACTAATCACTTCCTCCAGGCTGGATATCTTCAATGCAGGTCTACCTACTGTGGTGCACTACACATTCAAACAAAGCTTAACAAATAAGTGTCAGCAAAGACAAAACTTATGCATAGAGCTAATAAAATGAAAAAAAGACAATAATTAAGAGAATGGTGAAGAGGGAGACACAAGAAGATTAGGGCAGTAAAGCTCAAGCCTTCCACAAAGAGTACAAGAGGAATCCACTATGCCAGGGGTGACAAAAGGCCAGAAATCAGCAATCCCCATCAAAAAGATATGCTAGAAGTCAATAACTACATGTCACATGCAATTCAGGTGGAGTTACTGACTGAGATGCCAATCAAGGCAACCTATTATAATCTGTACACTAGCAAACTGCAACTTGACCATATAAACTTTTAGAGTATAACTGTGAATACCTCTTCTACTCCACTATATACCCTAATCATCGTATGTGACAAAATCCTCAATGTATGCATCTGACAATTGCTCTCCAGCACCTTCATTAATCCGACCACTAATCACCTTCAAAATGGGCTTTCTGGTCAAACTCTCATCCTTATTATGGCGCAAGTATTCATTAGCTTCTTCAGCAATTTCTAAAACAAGCCCAAACTTATTATTAGATTGTGCAAGAAGATTCTCAGCATCAACCAGGACCTGTGTGTTACACTCCTTGATCATTCGCTCTTCCACTTCAAGAAAAGACAGCGTTGGATATTTCTCATCTAATCTTGGATCCTTTCTTCCCTGCAAGCAGACCACAAAAAATAAAACATATGAGGTCAGTTCGTATGTTTAGTAGATTGGACAGTTGGTGTTTCTTAAGATGCAGTAGTAATGATTTCTGCAGTTTGGATTTCAGTTGACTTCCAGGCAATGTCCTCTAATTTAAACCATCTCTGGAAAGAAGCCTTTGATGGTTGTTAGTTTCAAGACCATAACATACCCCTTTTCGACCCTTTCTTTTGCTGCCGATACTTCCTCCACCCCCACATTTAATTTCTGGACAGGCTCCACTCTGCCTTGCAATTCACCCTCCACAAAAATTCATGAGAGTTCTTCTAATAGCCTGAAGTAGCATGCCACAGCAGCTGGCCCCTGAATTGCCACATTAGCAGCTGTTTCCTAACAGTTGAAGGGCTCCTGATTTCATCTCAAAAGTCAAAGTTCTGTGTTGACAAACTGCAGTTACAACTTCTGGTTTCAAAGAGGGTTTAATCTCAGCAACACATTGAATTGGAACATCCATCCTACAAAGTCAAAGTGTCAATATTTTCTGGAGTACTGACTCATTGTAGTCAGTATCTCTCAAAAGCACACATTGCAAATCCCTCACATCACATATTATCTGTTTCCAATCAAAAAAGGTGTTCTTTACTTGGACCCTTGGTTTGTGAGAATAATGCTGCTCTTGAGATGCTTGATAAAAAATGGAAGGGAAAAGATAAACCATATCACATACCACAACAATGTCATCATCCTTGTCAAACTCCTGTAATACTTTCTTCACAGACTTATATCTGCTGATCCCTGTTCAACAGTGTTGCAATACATAAAGAGGGGCATCCAATGTGCAACACTGGGAAGCTTCACAGAAAATGGCCACAAAAAACTTAAGAATAGAATTGTGTGAAAAGTGCAGTTGGAACCAGATTTCAGACACAAACCAACTGGAGATGACAGCTTGATGACAATGCTAAAGAGAATTTTGAAATTCTTCAACTTGTAAGCTACACTCATACCATTTGTGCCTCCTGAGGAAAAGGAGTTCTTGGGAAAGTGCAAGCAAGTATCTGGGTCCATTTCTGCGAGGCATATAGCATGTTACCTGAACCTTCCAGATGGCCTGCTGCAAACTCCCTTGCTGTCCTGCTCACATTTCCAGAGACAGATAGATACACCCAATGAAATTTAAAAACTAGCCCTGAAGCCAGTGGTGAGAAAAACACAAACATTGAAATCAAGCTCTAGTAACAGACTATGTCACCAAAGACAAAGCTCATTGCCATCTGTCTCATACCATTTCATGTACCATAACTCACCTGCTTTCTATCAGCGAAAACCCTAAACCCTATGAGAGAAAATTGTGCCTGCTTACTTTCCAGGGTCCACCCTCAACAATTGAGTCTCAAGGAGTATGACATTATGCCTAGGTCAAATCCCAAACATCTGAGTTGCATGTCAGGGTGCAGATTTCATTATCGGTCTACCCTAATTTCCAGACAAAATGTAAATAGAATCATTCTGCTGCATATCATCAAGGTTGAAAAGGGTTGGGTTTAGGGTTTAGGGTATACCTAATCAAGGCAGCAAAGTTGAAACCTGTGTCTTAAGCTAGTCATAATAATGTGGCAGCAACTATGTAAAACTCATATCTAAAAAGATATTGGTCACTGCTTCAGGGAGGAATACAGCAACAAAGTCACATTCTTCAACTGACTCTTCTTGGTTGAAGGCATCATCAATCATATCATCAAGGTTGAAAAGGGTTGGGTTTAGGGTTTAGGATAAACCCTAATCAAGGCAGCAAAGTTGAAACCTGTGTCTTAAGCTAGTCATAATAATGTGGCAGCAAACCATGTAAAACTCATATCTAAAAGAAACTGGTCTCTGATTCAGGGAGGAATTCAGCAACAAAGTTGAACACCTGTGTGACATTAAAAGAAGGCATCCAACTGCTTCTTCTGTACACACAGGCAGTAATAGCCTAAAGAAGTGGAAGAAAAATAAAATTAACACACCCACCAGTTCCAGAATTCAACAACTGTAGCAGAAGCAACAACAACCAAAACCCTTCTTCTGCTTCAATTGATGCAACTTACACAATCTCCAGTAAAGTACTCACAACAAGTAAACGAGAGCAGGACCAAGATAACTAAGTAGACACATAAACAGTACAGCAAGCAATGGAGGGGGAAAAAAAGAGGGGGGGGGGGGGGGGGGCGTGGCCCCAAAACACCTCTTCACCCCCGTGTCGCTGCGGCCGCCTTTTCCGACAAGCCCCCCC
>Ga0116230_10003736_pt1 | contig 14897 bp, 18 predicted proteins | sample S1TSphfallax_3_FD_88678 | JGI IMG/M metagenome (GOLD analysis project Ga0116230, IMG submission 88678) | Host-associated microbial communities from peat moss isolated from Minnesota, USA - S1T2_Fd - Sphagnum fallax MG | ecosystem: Host-associated > Plants > Peat moss > Unclassified | place... | reverse complement strand
CCAGCGGCCGGATTCTTTCCAGACTTCGGCGGGGTTCAGGGCAGGCAGCAGCATTTCCTGGCCCCCGATCAGGTTCATTTCTTCGCGGACGATGTTCTGAATTTTCAGCAGCGAGCGCTGGGCGAGGGTGAGATAGCTGTAGATGCCGGCGGACAACTGGCGCACGTAACCGGCGCGCAGAAGAAGCTTGTGGCTGATGACTTCGGCTTCAGCGGGTGCTTCGCGAAGTGTGGGGGTAAAGAGGGTGCTCCAACGCATGAGGGGTTCGCCTCAATTATCGCTGACGGCGGAACCAGGAATCTGTTCGAGAATAAGAGGAGTTCATGAACGTGCAGCTTACGGTTGTGCCGCTTTGGGCGCTGGTGGCGGGTGGCCCTATCGCCATGGTTCTGACCGCGCTGGTGGGTATTCTCGTAAATAATTCGGTAAACAAGTCCAATATCGAAGCTCTTCGGTCTGATCTGCGCCGCGTGGAAGACACGCTCAGGACTGAGATCAGGATTCTGCAAGCTGATAACGCCCGCATTGAAAGCACGCTGCGATCACAGATACAGCGGGTGGAAGGGGTTCTCTCAGCCAAGATTGACAATCTGGATTTGCGTGTCAAGGGACTGGAAGAGGAGATCCGCCTGCCCCTGATCAAGCAATAAAAGTTGTTTCGGTGCCTGTCTGCACTGCGCGTGGTAGACAATTAACAAAGGCGGCGAAATGACAACCATAACCGAAAAAGACGTGATGCAGCAAAGCCTGGCGGAGAGCGATCCCGACATTTTTGCCGCGATTCAGAATGAGGTTCGGCGGCAGGATCACCGCATTGAGCTGATTGCCAGCGAGAACTTCACTTCGCAGGCAATTATGGAAGCCACGGGCAGCGTGTTCACCAACAAGTACGCCGAGGGTTATCCGGGCAAGCGCTATTACGGCGGCTGTGAGTTTGCCGACACGGTGGAGACGCTGGCGCGCGAGCGCGGCAAGAAGCTGTTTCAGGCCGAATATATCAATGTCCAGCCGCATTCCGGGTCGCAGGCGAATGAGGCCGCTTTTGCGGCGGTGCTGAAGCCAGGGGACACCATCCTGGGCATGAACTTATCTCATGGCGGTCACTTGACGCATGGGCATCCTTTGAATTTTTCAGGCAAGCTTTACAAAGTTGTCGATTATGGCGTGCGCAAAGAAGACGAGCTGATTGACTATGACGAAGTCGCGCGGCAGGCGGAAGAGCACAAGCCGAAGCTGATTATTGCCGGGGCCAGCGCTTATTCGCGCGTGATTGATTTCGCCAAGTTCCGCGAGATTGCCGATGCCGTGGGCGCGGTGTTTCTGGTGGACATGGCGCATTATTCGGGATTGATTGCGGGCGGCGTTTATCCGAACCCCTGTCCGCATGCCGATATTGTCACCTCCACCACGCACAAGAGTTTGCGGGGCCCGAGGTCGGGCATTATTCTGGCGAAGGAAAAGTTTGGGCCGGCCATTGACAAGGCCGTGTTTCCAGGCGCGCAGGGCGGTCCGCTGGTGCATGTGATCGCGGCCAAAGCGGTTTGCTTCCTGGAGGCGCTTTCCGACACTTTTGCCACGTATCAGAAACAGGTGGTGGCGAATGCGCGGGCGCTGGCGGCGTCTTTGCAGAACGAAGGCTTTCGCATTGTCAGCGGCGGGACGGATTCGCACATGATGCTGCTGGACGTGTTTGCCAAAGGCGTGAAAGGCAAGGAAGCCGAGAAGGCGCTGGATGAGGCTTACATCACGGCGAACAAGAACACGATTCCGTTTGACCCGAATCCGCCGCTGAATCCGAGCGGCATCCGGCTGGGCTCGCCGGCGGTGACGACGCGCGGATTCGGCGAGGCGGAGATGAGGGAAGTGGGACGGCTGATTGCGCGAGTCATTCTGGATGTGAAGTCGGAGGCGACGATTCACGAAGTGCGGCGCGGTGTCGCGGAACTGACGGGGCGGTATCCACTTTACAGTTGGAAGCAGTAAATAAGACGGCCAGGATGCGCCCCACGCGCCGACGTTATTCGGAGCGCGGGGCGTCGCTGCTGGCTTTTACATTTGCCACTGTCCTGGTGGTGATTCCGATGATCGGACTCGCCGTGGACGGGTCCATTGTTTTCTGGGCGAAGGCGAAACTGTCGGCCGCGGTGGATGCGGGCGCGCTGGCGGCTGGGCGCACACCAAGCGCGAACGCCAGCACGGTGGCTTCGCAATACGTCTATGCCAATTTTCCGGCGGGCTGGCTGGGCAGCGCCTACGCGTCAGCGCCCAGCGCGGTGGTGAGTTATCCAGCCACGGGAATGCGCCAGGTGACGGTGTCGGCGTCTGTTTCGGTGCCGCTGCACTTTCTGGTGCTGTTCGGGGTCACGAATTCGACGGTGCCGGCGACGGCGACGTCGAGCAGGCGCAACACGAACGTGATTCTGGTGCTGGACCGTTCCAGTTCCATGAATATTACCGGGCCGGACGGCGCGCTGGTCTGCAACACGATGAAAGCTTCGGCGGCGACGTTTGTGAATTATTTTGCCGACGGCCAGGATCAGCTTGGCTTGATCACCTTTCACACCTGGGCCAACGTGGATTTCGGGATGACCACGTCTTTCCAGTCGAGCAGCCCGAATCTGACCAGCGTGCTAAGCGACTTGGTTTGCGGCGCGAACACCAGTTCGGCCATGGCGCTGAATCTGGCCTACCAGCAGATTAAGAATCTGGGTTCGGCGGCTTATGCCAGCAATGGAGTGCTGAACGTGATTGTGTTCTTTACGGACGGCAATCCCAATGGCATCACGGCAGTCTATCCGCCCAAGAGCCAGACCGACAGCCGGTACTACGCGAATCCGGAGTATGGCTCGGCGCGAACGAACCTGACAGGGACGATAGACAGCAGCATGCCGGCGACCACCAGCCAGTGCCAAAGTTCGCTGCCCAGCGCCGCGCCGGGCGCGGTGATTCAAGGATCAAGCGGCGCGGCCACGGGATTGACGCAGGGGCCGTACCAGGTTTCAACGCCCGCGCCAACCAGCGTGTGCGCCAGCGGGCAATCGCGCGCCATCTGCAACACCACGCTGACCATGCTTTCGGTGGCGGGATGCTATTTCAGCAGCGGCCCGGGCTATTCAAGCATGTGGCCCATCACCGGGTATTACGCGACCAGGCAGGATATCGCCTACATCCCGTCCAGCGACTACTACGGCAATGGAACGAATAATTCCTCTTACATGACGCAATCGGGCGATTTGCCTCCGGGCGTTTATGCCAGCAGAGGCGGAATGCGCGTGGACACGCCGCAAGCTGTCATGGACGCTTCGTTCAACGCGGCCGATGCGCAGGCTTTGACAATTATTTCGGACACGACCTATCAGCCGGTGATTTACGCCATCGGGCTGGGCGGCGCAAGCGACGTGGCCAGCGAGAGCGTGTTCCAGTCGTTTCTGGAACGGGTGGCGAACGATCCGCGCAGCAGCCGCTACAATGCCGCGTTGCCGGTGGGGCTGTTCGTTTACTCGCCGGATGACACGCAACTGGCGGCGGCGTTTCATCAAATTGCGTCGCAGATATTGCGGCTGTCGAATTGAGACAAGGCTAGAAGTAGTTGATGGAGGTGGTCCAGCCGCCTCCTGGATACAGCCATTTCAGCCCCAGATTCTGGGAATACAGCTCGGAAATGTAGCCATATTGCTGCCCCGTCGATCCCGAAGAAAGGCTGATGCCGGGGTAGTTGGCAACCAGGGCGCTGGACTGGTTCAGGTAGCCGGCGGTGGTGGGAGTTCCCTGCGCAACGTTGCCGTAAGCATCGGTGGTGGGTGTGCCGAAGAGGCTGGCGTGAAGGCCGCTATTGCCGATGATTTGCTGATTGGTGAAAACCAGCAGCCCATAGTTGGGGCAGGTGGAGGTGTAGCCGCCGGCAACGCACTGGGCGGCGGTGACGTACTGGACGGTGGAGAGGATCACCACACTGCTGCCGCCTGCGCCGGTGGGATCAATGTTCAGCATGGGCGAAAAGCTGGCCAGCAGATATTGATTCGAACTCTGGGAAAAGTTGATGCCATAGGCGTACATGTGGCCGGAATCGCGGCATACCTGCGTCACCTGAATGGACTGGATCAGGTTCAGTCCGAATTGGACTGCGCCGAGGAAAATGGGCAGCCAGAGGAGGCCGACGCAGATGACAAATTCCATCAAGGTGCCGCCGTGCTCGGCCGGACGCCGCTGGCGATGGGTCGCGGTTTTCATTGGAGAATGTCGGAAGCGCTCGCCGACACATGCAATGTGCCGAAGGAGCGAAAGATAGGGCCAAAGCTCTTGAGCGTGACACCCTGCACCGTGACCTTGACCAGATTGCCGGCGGCGGTCGATCCGGTTGTGCCGTCCAGGGTGGCCGGGACGCTGGTGGAGGCGTAACCGGTGGCTGGATAATAGTCGACGCTGATATTGCTGGCTTGGGCGAAACCAAAGGAATAGCGCAGGACGACGGCCTTGGTGGCGGCGTCCAGCGTGGCCTCGGCTTGGCCTGAGCCGGTGACGGCATAGCGAACCCCCTCGCGCGCCCCTTCCTGGATGCAGGCCCAGCCGAAAATCATCCAGGCGACATCAATAGTCAGGAAAATAAGAGCCATCAGGGGCAGAAGCACGATGGCGAATTCCGCCATGGCCGAACCGCGTTCACCCGTGCGCGTGCGTGCGGCGGTTGCTGCCAGCATGACCGGTTAGACTGCGGACTTTGGCTTGAACGGCAGCAGGAAACGAATGATGGCCTTCAAACGGGCGAAAAACCCCTTTTCCGGGAGCTTGGATGGCACGCGCATGCGATTGAACGCAATCCAGGTGCGCTTGCATAAGCCGGCCGCCAGGACGCCATTTTCGGGCCAGACGCCGTCTTTTTTGGGCCCATAGAGCATGTTGGTCATTTCGTCGACGTAAAAGTCGCCGTCGGCGCCGAACTGGTTGGGCAGACTGCCCATATAGGAGAGAATCCTGACGGGTTTCTCGTTCTGGGCGCTTTCCCATTCCCAGGATTTATATTTGGGCAACGGGGGATTGCCTTCGCTTGAAAGATGCACGGGATAGGCCTCCTTTTTCACGCTGAGGGCGACGGTAACCGGGTCCACTTTGCGCGGCTGAACCTGTGGGTCCGGCAGTTTGTCGACAAGAGCCAGCGTTTTTGATTTCACTGGATCTTTTCTGTTATCCATCAGCAATGAGCCTACGGTCTTGGTGCGATCCAAGGCCCATTTTTCTCAGCTTGGCGCAAGATTCGCCCATTGTTCGCCTTGATAGCCACCGGCGGGTTATTTGGCTTTTTGTTTCTTGTATTCGCTTTCCAGCGTAAGTTCCATGCGGATTTGGGGCATGGAAAGCACCATGGTTTTGTTGACGGCGTCGATGTCGGCCGTGTAGGGGCCGTCCTGGGTGCCATATTCGTCGAAGAAGGCCACTTGGTCTCCGTCGCGCTTCCAGGTTCCGTGCCGGTCCAGGCGGGTGCCGCTGATGACCACTTGCTGGGCAAATGTTCCGTCGTCGGAAAGCGTCAGGCTGCCGCTGCAATCGTTGGGGTGGGGTGAGCCGTCAAAGCAGACATGCTCGGTGGGGACGCCGGTGCTGTCGCTGAGCTTGGTGTATTCCCAGCCGCCGCTGTCGGTGAGCAGGGTCGCTTGTTCGGGAGTCAGATTGCTGAACGCGACGAAAAACAGGGCGGCTATCAGGCGCATTTCTTATTATCCCCTTTATTGAGACAAGCGAATGCGAATGTCCAAGACGCCGATATATTTGTCCGCCGCGCCATAGTACGCGGTCAGGGCCACGCGGTTGTTTTTGTCGTAGTTCAGAATTGCGCCTTCGATAAAGATGACGTTGGGGACCTGGCCGCCCACTTCCCATTTCAGCGCGGGCAGAATAAAGGGCGCGTCGGCGCGGGCAATTCGCTTGCGCGGGTCGTTCTTGTCGAACAAGGCCCAGCCCGGGCCGTATACCAGCGATTCGCTTGCGCCGTTGTAGAGAAGAAGAATGCCTTCCTCCGTCATGATGGGCGTCGGGCCGGGTTCCATGACGCGGGCATCAAATGAGCCGGGCCGGCGGTCGAGCACCGGCTTGTCGGTCGCATCTTTCCAGTGAAGGAGATCAGGGGATTCAGCCAGGCCCATATAGTCGCGCGCTTTGCCGTCGGAATCTTTGCGAGTGCCCAGATAGTACATCCACCATTTGCCGTTTACCTTTTGCGGCACGATTGCGCCGGACTTGGTCCATTGCGTGTTCCAGGTTCCTTTGTAGGCGGGCAGCAGGATGCCTTTTCGGTCCCAGTGGATTAAGTCTTTCGAAGTGGCGAGGGAAAGCTGTGCGGAGTGCCCGTCATAGGCGGTATAAGTCAGATAGTAAGTGCCGTTGATGAGGACGACGCGGGGATCTTCGACTCCGCCGCCTTTCTCGTAAGGGGCTTCCGGAGTGAGTACGGGATCGGGGCGGACTTTGAAATGAAAGCCGTCGGGACTTTCGGCATAGCCAATGCGCGAGACGCCCTGTTTGTCTTGCGCGCGGAACAGCAGGATGGTTTTGGTTCCCAGCTTGACGGCGGCGGTGTTGAAGACGCCGGCGGCCATCCAGCCGGTGGTGGGTTTCAGCAGGGGTTCGTTGGAAAGGCGGGTTGCGGTGATGGCAACCGATGCGGCCTGCAGAACGGCCACCAGCAGGAGGGAACAGAGCAGCTTGCGCATGACTGGTTACTTGCCGGCCGATTCGATCGGGTAGCCTTTTTCGACCCAGTCGGTGTGAAGGTTGGTGGGGAGTTCGAGAACTTTGATATTGGTGTAGCCCAGGTCTTTGAGTGCCTGGTAGGCGGGCCGGATGTTGGGGCAACGGATGAATGGGCAGCAGCCGCAGTAGATGATCACTTCGGCGTCATGAGGAACGTTTTTGAGGCTGGCGGTGAGAAGGTCGAGGCCTTCTTTTTTCGAGCAGGGCCCGCTTAAGGCGGCGTCTTTGATGTGCGCGCCTTTGTAGAGGATGGGGAAGCCGACGTAGAAGATGTGGCGCGCCGGGTCTGGGGTTTTCAGTTCTTCGGCGATTTTGGCGGGCGCGGTGAGTTCTGCCGGCTTCCATGTATCCTGCTGGGCGGCGGCGGTGAAACAGAGCAGGAGGACGGACAAGGTGAGTTTGAGCTTCACACTGTTTATGGTACGGCGTTCAGGGCCGGAGTGTGTAGTGGACAACCACGGTCGTGTCGATTTCCACCGGCTGGCCGTTGAGCAGGGTGGGGCGGTAGCGCCATTGCCGGACGGCTTCAAGGGCGGATTCGGAGAGGTCGGCGCTGGGCGAGGAGAGCACGCGGAGATCCAGCGGCACGCCCTCTTTGGTGATGGTGAGCGACAGCTCCACGATGCCCTGAATATGCGCCTGCTTGGCGGAGACCGGGTAGACGGGCGTGACCTTTACCAGCAGATTGCTCTCGGCGACCTCGCTGCGAACGTGAATGTGTTTTGGCGGCGCTTCGGCATGGTCGCTGGCCGTGACGAAACCGGCGGTGGACAGCCCTGCTGAAACTAGCAAAGCGGAAGTGATGGCGTGTTTCATGGTGGAACCTCCTGGTTCTGAGTTCTGGCTGACACTGAGTGAGGAGGCCGCTATGGAGGCGGCGCCCAGAATTATGCCGATTGCATAGACGGTATGCCTGGGGAGCGATGCCGCTTGGGGATGGAGGATGGCGCGCAGGCGTTCCTCCAAGCCGCTGGTTCGCGCCATTCCAATGGCGGAACTTGAAAGCTTCCAGGAAGCTGGTAGGGTTCTGGCGACGCCGAGGAGTTCTTCGGCGTATTGCGAGGGCCGCAAGCCGGAGTGGATCGCTTCGGCGTCGCAGGCGAGTTCGCTTTCGGCGCGCAGGCGGCGGCGCAAGAGCCAGACCAGGGGCTGGAACCACCAGAGGGCGGAGATGACATGAGCTATGAACTGGATGGGAAGGTCGTGACGCCGAATGTGGGCTGATTCGTGCAGCAGGACGGCTTGGAGGCGGGTGTGGGTCCAGTTCTCGGCGGATTTCGGGAGGATGATTTTCGGATGGAAGATTCCGGTGGTGATGGGACTGGATACAAATTGAGAGATGAGGATGGGCGGGTTGGCAATTTTTGCCAAGCGCTTTATTCTCCAGGCGGAGAGCATCCCGGCGAGCAAGGGGATGCAGGCGGCGATGAAGCCGGTGAGCCAGATGGTCAGCAGCCAGCTTAAGGGTGCGTGCGCGCTTGTTTGGAGGGCGCGGGAAGAAAGCTGCTGGATGGTGACTTCAGCGGGGCCGGATGCCGAACTCCAGAGCGAGACGGGGATCTCCGGGAGCAACAGGAACAGCACGGGAAGCAGGGCGAGCAGCAGGAAGAGCGAGAAAACGAGGCGATGGCGAAAGGCAGGCGTGGCTGTCCGGCAGAGCTTCAAAAGCGCAATTCCGGCTGACAGCAGCAGGCCGGAACGCATGGTTAATTCCATCCAGAAGCGCCAGTTCATTAGCGGCCTTCCTTTCGCGCCGCTTCAATGAGGGCGGCGAGACGGTCAAAATCTTCCGGCTTGAGATCGGCGCTGGAGACATGGAGAAGCGTGGCCACGGCTTGCGCGGTTGAGCCTTCAAAGAACGTTTCGACCAGGTGCGCGACGGCGGAACGGCGGGCTTTTTCGCGCGGCACGACCGGCATGTAGACGTAGCGCAGATCCTCCGCCTGATGGCGCACGTGCTTTTTTTCTTCGAGCGTGCGCAGCATGGCGCGCACGGCCGAGTTGCTGGGAGGGTCGGGCATTTCTTCCAGAATCTCTGCGGCGGTGGCGCGGCCTTTTCGGTAGAGCACGTCCATGATCTGGCGCTCTCGGCGGCTTAGTTCCATAGGATGTGATCTCCTGGCAATAATGGCAGGCGCAGGGCGGCCTGGTCGGCGGTGTCGATTATTACGGGTGTCAGTCGGCCGGCGTAGAGGCGGCGCAATTCCAGGTGTCGTGGGTGCTGGCCGACGACGCTGCTGAGCAAGCTTCCCCAATCGCGCGACTCACTTTTTCCATTGACCACAAGATGAATTTCTATGGAGACGGAGCAGGCTTCGGGGAAGGCGGTGCAGTGCGTGGAGGCGGCACCGCAGATGTCTTCCGGATGAGTGAGTTGGGCGGAGAGGCTATCGAGTTGGTCCGGTGAATCTGCGGCGAGCAGGACGGAGCCGTGGCTGTTGGTGGTTTTGTTGAACAGGATTTCGAAGTAGAGGCGGTAATAGGGCGCGTGGGCAACGGACTGGGAAATCAAGTCTTGCACGGGCGGGTCAGCGGGAGGGCGGGCTGGCATGGGCACGGTGGATTCCAGTTGCAAGCCGTTTGCCTTGACGGCGTAGCGGGCGACTTCGGTTCCCAGATAGCCGCTGAGTCCGCGGCGTGAGGCGCCTGGCTGGTAGTAGGCGTTTTCGATGCGCAGCTCCATGGAGGGCCGGAGGTCTACCCAGCTTTTGCCGGGTTCAAAGCCGTTATAGTCGTGGAGGATGTTTGGGAATTGGGTTTGGTGTTTATCGGGTGAGCGGAGGGAGTAAGCTTGAGGGCCGGGGATGATTTGGAATGTCTGGTGAGGGAGGGCGCAGGAGGCTAGGAGGAGATGTGGAAGGAGGAGTATGGCGCGGTTGTGCTGAAAAAACAACATCCTGTTGGAAAATTAACATCAACTGCGAAGCTTTGTCAACAGGCAATATCAGACGAGGTCATTACGCGTCCGCCGTTATTTAGAAGCCTTCCCAGACCAGCGAGGGGAATGTTGTGATGACGCGGAAGCCCAGAGATTCGTAGAGGCGAATGGCGCCCACGTTGGAGCAGGTGACGGTGAGGCTGACATCCAGGCAGCCTTGGGCAACCAGGTCCATGAGTGACAGGCGCAACAGTTCGTAGCCGAGGCGTTCGCCGCGCACGCCGGGCAGAATGCAGAGCTGGGTGACGTGTCCGGATTTTTCAGAAACCATGCTGGACAGGCACATGCCGCAGAGGCGGCCGGAGGTTTCGTCAACGCCCATGATGGAAGAGCGGGGCGAGAAGCGGCCGCAGCCTGGGTATTGGATGATGTTCAGCAGGAAGTGGCGCGCGCCGGGGATGGTGCGGTATTGGTCGTTGATGTCGCTGTCGACATGGCCGCGATAAGCGGCGACGACCAGATGGGCGGCGTCTTCCTTGAGTTTGTCGGTCCAGCTTCCGAAGGCGACGCGCATCTTGAGCGCGGCTGGGCGCAGGGCTTGGATGGAGGCGCGGTCGATGGACATGAAATAACGGTCGTGCCGCTTCAGAAACTGCCGGAATGGCAGCGAGATGGAAGGCGCTGGATTCAGCATGAGCAACTGGCACTCGATGCGGCGGATGCCGGGTTTGAGCATCAGGCTTTGCACCGTGGAACCGAGCAGCATCATCTGGGTGGGCGTGTCGGTGAAGGGCTCATTCATGTAGAAATCGCCGATGAGGCCTTTGCGTTCTTCTAGCACGTAGTAGGAGTAGCCGATGAGCGTGCGACCGACGCGCAGGGCGAAACCTTGCAGCGACCGCATGTGGAGAAACCGACGCAGCAGGTCAGCCGAGGGGCGGAAATCCCAGTTGAAGCGGGCGTGCCATTTGGCTATTTCGTGGGCCAGAAGCGGGTCGAAGTCGGCGACACCCAGGCTGACTAGATCAACCAATTCGGGTAACGGGACTTCGGCCTGTGCTGCCACGCTTGAATTATACGTGGACTGGTTCGTGAAGAGCCGCGCTGCTCAACTCATGCGCTTTGAAGAAGGCAGCAATGCGGGCGGTGGCGGCGCGGACGCGGTCGTCTTCTTCAATGAGGCTGAAGCGCACGTAGCCTTCGCCCATGGGTCCGAAACCGATTCCGGGCGAGACGGCAATGTGAGCTTCTTTCATCAGGGTCTTGGCGAATTCGAGCGAGCCCAGGTGCTGGAACTGTTCGGGAATGCGGGTCCAGAGGAACATGGAAGCCTTGGGCGGTTCTACATGCCAGCCGGCGGCGCGCAGGCCCTGCACAAGAACGTCGCGGCGGCGTTCATAGACGGCGCAGATTTCGGCGGGCGCGTCCTGGCATTCGTTGAGCGCGGTGACGGCGGCGATTTGTATTGGCTGGAAGCCGCCGTAATCGAGATAGCTCTTGATGCGCGTGAGGGCGGCGATCAGATGCCGGTTGCCGAGACAGTAGCCCACGCGCCAGCCCGCCATGTTGAAGGTCTTGGTCATGGAGTAGATTTCGACGGCGTAGTCGGTGGCGCCGGGAACCTGGAGGATGCTGGGCGGACGGTAGCCGTCGAAGGCGAGTTCGGCATAGGCGAAATCGTGAATGATGTAGGTGCCGTACTGACGGGCGAGGTCGACAATTTCGGTCATGTAGGCGAGGTCGACACAGGTGGTGGTGGGGTTGTGCGGGAAGGAAATGAGGATGAGCTTGGGCTTGACGGCGGCGGTTCGGAACAGGTCTTTGAGGCCCTGCAGGAAGGTGGCGGCGTCGGGCATGGGGAGCGTGATGGCTTCGCCGCCGGCCATGATGACGCCGTATTGATGGATGGGATAAGCGGGGTTGGGGGAGACGGCGAAATCACCCGGCGCGAGCATGGCGAGCAGCAGATGGGCGAGCGCGTCTTTGGCGCCGATGGTGACGATGGCTTCGGTTTCGGGATCGAGCTGGACGCCGTATTGCTGGGCGTAACGCGCGACGATGGCTTCGCGCAAGGGCTTGATGCCGCGGGAGACGGAATAGCGGTGGTTGAGGGGATTCTGGGCGGCTTCGATGAGTTTATCGACGACGGGTTTGGGCGTGGCTCCGTCGGGATTGCCCATGCCCATGTCGACGATGTCGATGCCGGAGGCGCGCGCTTTGTCTCGCAGGTCATTGATGACGGCGAAGACGTAGGGCGGGAGTTTTTTGATTCGATAGAACTCCTCGGAGGGTGGGAGGGGCATATGTCACTAGTGTACTTGAGATGCGAGGGCAGGAAAGGCGCTGGCTACGGGAAACAGGGAGTTGGGCGTGGCCCCCGGGGCTACTTCTTCTTGATCGCTGTAGGAGGTGATGGATTGGAAGCGGCCGGCTTCGGGCTCGCGATGGACGATCAGACGTCTGTTGTTCACGTCCAGAACCCAGTAATCGGTGATGTTGGCTCGGGCGTATAGCTGGGCCTTGATTGTCAGATCAAGCGCTAAGGATGAATCGGCGACTTCCACCAGGAGGGCGACTTCGGACGGGAGCGGTGTGGTTAAGGTAAAGGGATCAGCAGATGAATTGAGCGCGATCAGATCGGGTTCGGGTTCGCTGAGGGATTGGTCGTCTGGTGCCACTTCGATGGGAGCTTCACAGGCGACGTGTTCGGGTCCGAATGTGCGCTCCATCCATACGCGAAGCCTGGTTGTGGCGTTGACGTACGGACGGTTTTTGCCCATCTTGTTGAGCAGTTCTCCGCCGATGAGTTCGAGATGCTGGCCTGCGAGGAGGCCGGAGTTTTCCAGGGCGTTGAATTCGGTGCGGGTCCAGCGTTTGCGGGAATGATCGGTGGGAGATGCGGTGATGACTGGTTCGGCGGTGGCAGTTGGCATGGAGTTTGTTGGCCAGCGATCTGTTTGTAGTTTACTTGAGGGATTACAAGGTCGTCGAGCGGCCAGCCTTGTAGTCTTCCAAGGCGCGGCTTGCCAGCGAATCCAGCCAGTCGCGAAAGGCCTCCAGTTTCTCTGCGGTCAGGCGTTTCGCCTGACTTTCAAGCTGCTCGACATTGCTCATTTTGAAGCTCCTCTTACGTCCTCCATCGCGCACTTTCTCGTTCGCGAAGGCAGCTACGATTTTGGAATTGTGTGATGAACCTATTGATCGGCTCAGGGACGTTAGTGCTCGTACTGACGGCGGTTATGTTGCTTGGTGCCGGGGCGTTTGTATTGACGACGCAGTTTCTGGGCTGATTTGCGCTAGTCTTCTTGCTGGCGGAAGAAGGGTTCTTTGCCGGCTAGGAGGAGGCGTTCGTCGAGGGCGGCTTTGACTAGTTCTTCTTCCATTTCGGTGAGGCCTTCGGCGTCTTTTTCGATGCGGGCGAGGAGGCTTTTCATGCGGCCGCGGGAGATGTCGGCGGGGAGGGCTAGAGTGTAGGCGAAGAGCGCGTCGGAGCGGAGGTCTTCGTCCTTGAAGAGTTTGCGAACTTTGTCGAGTTCGGTTTTGAGGCCGTAGTAGCCGACTCCCCAGAGGGCTCCGCGCTTGACTTCGATGTCTTTGTCGGCCAGGTTGGGCGCGAAGAAGTCTTTGAAGCTGGGGTGGACGCTGCGCCACATGGCTTCGAGAGCTTTGGCTCGGCCTGCGGGGATTTCGTAGAGGTCGGTGATGGCTTTGCGGACTTCGTTGCGGTCGGTTTCGGGGGCGAGGCCGACGAGGAGGCCGCCGCGCTCTTCCACTGTCACGCTGGGGTGGCGCAGGGCGGCGAGCATGGCTTCGACGATTTCGGTGTGCTCGGTGGCGTCGATGAGGGATTCCCAGGCTCGGGCTCGGACGCTGGGTTCGGCGTCGGTTTGGGCGAGGTTCAGAAGGGCTTTGCGGACGGGCTCATCGAGCGGCTGGTTGAAGAAGGTGTTGGCGGCGGCGGCGCGGATGCGGGCGGAGGGATGGGCGAGGAGGCCGAGGCGCTCGTCTTCATCGAGCGAATCGACGGGCAGGTCGTCTTCTTCGGGATAAAGGTCCCAGATGTTGAAGGGCTCGTCTTCGAGAGCGGGTTTGTCGATGTCACCTTGTTCCAGGGACTCGATGACTTCCTTGATTTCCTTCTGAACTTCGTCTTCTTCGGGACCGAGAAGAGCGGCGGCGGCTTCGAGGGTCTCTTTGGCGGCGGGGTCGCCGTAGATGCCGAGCAGCAGAGCCGTGTCGGAAAGATCGAATTCAATGCGGTCCAGCAGCAGGTTCAGGATGCGCGGATCGCGGATGCGCAGGTTGGCCAGGATGAAGGCCACTTCACTGCTGTCACCTTCGTCCAAGTCTTCGTAAAGTTTTAGAGTTGGTTCGAGCGCGAGTTTGCCTTGCTCGACCAGGCCGACCACGACTTCATCGGGGACGTTTTCGGGATCTTCCTTGATGTAGCGCAGGTAGAAGGGGATGCCTTCGGGCGCTTTGAAGTAGCGGAAGATGGCGATGAGTTCGCTGGCGATGTCGAAGTTGTCGGCGGTGCGGTCGCGCTCGGCGAAGGCGAGGGCAGCTTTCAGCGTTTCTTCCTTGCGGTCGAGCAGCGCTTTCAGCAGGCGGTGATCCGGGCCGAGGTGGCCGCGGGAAAGCGCGTCCAGGATCTCGGCCGGAGTGTTGGTTTGCAGTTTATCGGGGTCTAAGAAAGCCAAGAGTTACTCTGCTTCCACCACGACTTTGATGGGCACGGTGACTTCACGATGCAGGCGCAGCGTGACTTCGAATTCGCCCAGGGTGCGGATGGGGTCTTCCAACTGCACTTTGCGGCGCTCAATGTGAAATTTCTGCGCTTCGAGGGCGTCGGCGATATCCTTGGCAGTGACGGAGCCGAATAGCTGATCGTTCTCGCCGACGCGGTGACGGAATTTCAGGACGGTGCCAGCCATGAGACGGGCCAGATCCTGCGCTTCGCCTTCCGCTTTGGCTTCGCGGCGGAGATGCGCTTCCTTTTCCTGCTCGACGATTTTCTTGTTGGCGGCAGTGGCGGCAACGGCCATGCGCTTGGGCAGCAGGTAATTGCGGGCAAAGCCGTCGGCGACTTTGACGAGCGCGCCGCGTGCGCCGAGGCTGGCGATATCTTCTCTGAGAATGACTTCCATTGATGTTCTCCGATGTCCTTTCCGTTATCCCTTACATGCGCGAGGCGAAGGGCAGCAGGGCGATGTTGCGCGCCTGCTTGATGGCTTCGCTCAAGCGTTTCTGATGAGGGGTGCAAACGCCAGAGATG
>Ga0116230_10003735_pt1 | contig 14899 bp, 13 predicted proteins | sample S1TSphfallax_3_FD_88678 | JGI IMG/M metagenome (GOLD analysis project Ga0116230, IMG submission 88678) | Host-associated microbial communities from peat moss isolated from Minnesota, USA - S1T2_Fd - Sphagnum fallax MG | ecosystem: Host-associated > Plants > Peat moss > Unclassified | place... | reverse complement strand
GGCGGGGGGGCGCTCTTTCTGCTCTTGGCCTTGCGCCTCTGGCGAAGCCGCGCCGGCGAGGCGTCGGAGCCCGGTCCGGACGGCCTCTACGCCATAAAGCCTGGGGCCAAAGAGGCGCGCGACCTGTTCGCCTACTCCATCCTCTACCTCTTCGCTCTCTTCACCGTGCTCCTGCTTGAACATGCGATCCGGGGCATGGCGTGAGCGACCCCTTTCATGAGGGTGAAGCCGCGGCCAAGGCGCGGCGGATGCGGTCCTTGTTCATCGCCGGAGCGCTTCTGGTGTTCGTGGGGCTGGTGTTCGTCGTCACCATAGCCAAGCTCGCGGCCAACATCGGCCATGGCGCAGTCTGATCCCACGCACCTCGACGCAGGCCGCCGGGAGGGCAACCGCCGGCTCGCCCTCATCCTTGTCGTCGTTTTCGCCCTCATGGTGTGCCTGGCCTTCGCCGCCGTGCCCTTCTATCGAGCCTTCTGTCAGGCCACGGGGTTCGACGGCACCCCGCGCCGGGTGGAGACCCCGAGCGGAAAGGTTCTCGCCCGCACCGTCCTCGTCCACTTCGACACCAATGTGCGGGATCTGCCCTGGCGCTTTAAAGCCGCGCTGAACGAGCAGTCCGTCCATATCGGGGCGACGAACCTCGCCTATTTCACCGTTAAGAACGAGGGCGCCACGGCGGTCACGGGCCGAGCGGCCTACTCCATCGCGCCGGTGGCGGCGGCTCAGTATTTCTCGAAGATCCAGTGCTTCTGCTTTAACGACCAGACCATTCCGCCGGGGGTCGAGCGCACCTTCCCTGTCGTCTATTATGTGGATCCCAAGTATGCGAGCGACCCGGACACCAGCGCCCTCCAGGAGTTGACCCTCTCCTACACGTTTTATCCCGCCCGGGAGGACGATCTGTCCGCCCGGAAAGGACACTGAACGGCACGCCGCCTCTTTTCTTGACCAACCGCGCGAGGCTATAGCGTAGCGCTAAGACGCTTCGGCGCTCCAGACCGCCAGACGACCAGACGACCAGACGACCAGACGACCAGACGACCAGACGAGGGATTCTAAACACCCATGGCATCGCACGACGACGTCCATCACGATTACCATCTGGTCAATCCAAGCCCGTGGCCCCTCGTCGGGTCCTTTTTCGCCGTCATCTTCACCATGGGCATCGTCGTGGGCCTCAAGGGCATGTTCGGAATGCCCAAAGGCGCCTGGTGGATGGCCGGCGCCGGGATCGTGGGTATTCTCTACACCATGTTCGCCTGGTGGGCCGACGTGGTGAAGGAAAGCACCGGCGGCGACCATACCCCTGTGGTCCAGATCGGCCTCCGCTACGGCATGATCCTCTTCATCATGTCCGAGGTCATGTTCTTTGTGGCCTGGTTTTGGGTCTTCTTCGAGATGTCCCTGTTCCACCATGAACGCGCCCTCTCGGCCATTCCCGAGGTGAGCGCGGCGTGGAGCCAGTGGCCGCCCAAGGGCGTGGAGATCCTCGACCCGTGGCACTTTCCTCTCATCAACACCCTCATCCTCCTCACCTCCGGCACCGCCATCACCTGGGCCCACCACGCCCTTCAGATTGGCGACCGCAAGGAGGCCCGCGCGGGGCTGATCCTCACCATTCTTCTCGGGATCAGCTTCACCTGCGTGCAGGCCTACGAATACCGCGAGATCCTGTCGGAGAAGCTCTTCTTCAATCCCCTCGCCTCTAATGCGGGGCTCTACGGATCGTCCTTCTTCATGGCGACGGGCTTTCACGGCTTCCATGTGCTCATCGGGACCATCTTTCTTCTGGTGTGTCTGGGCCGCCTCCTGGCTGGACAGTTCACGACCAAAAAGCACTTTGGCTTCGAAGCGGCGGCCTGGTACTGGCATTTCGTGGACGTGGTGTGGCTGTTCCTGTTCGCCTTCATCTACGTCACCCTGCCAAAGCTCCATTGAGGTCGTTATGGCGGGGGCGCCCCGCGCCGCTGCGATCCTCGCCAAGGGCCGCGCTCAGGGAAAGGTCGGGCTCGCATGAGCGCCAACCCTGAGACAGCCCCGGGCGCCCGCGGCGCGGCGCTGCACCGCTTCGCCCTTGCGCCGCTGATCTTCGTCGTCATCGGCTTCGCCATCCTCTGCGGTCTTGGCGTCTGGCAGGTCCAGCGCCTCGCTTGGAAGACCCAGCTTCTCGCCCGGATCGCCGCCCTTCAGACCGCGCCTCCAGAACCCCTCTCGGTGGTTCTCAACCGCGTGGCCGATAAGGTGGACGTGGACTTCACCCACGTGGCCTTCCACTGCCCGACCCTCGAGGAGACGCCCACAGCCCGCCTTTATGTGGTGACCGACCAGGGGGTCGGGGACCGGATCATCACCGCCTGCCCCCTCAACGCGGGTCCTTTCAAGTCGATCTTGGTGGATCGCGGTTATCTTGAACGCGACGCCGCCGCCGCCTTCAAGGCCGCGGGCCCGCCCACCGCCGGCCTCATCGTGGGGGCCCTGCGCAAGGGTGCGGCCGCCACGGCCTTCACCCCCGCCCATACCCCGACCCAGGAGTGGTTCTCCCGGGATATTCCAGGGATTGCCGCAAGTCTTGGCGCGCCGTCTCCCGCGCCGGTCTTCTTTATGTTGGAAAGTCCACGCCCGACGGCGGCGGGGCCCACGCCCGCTCCGGCGCCCACCGACATCCCCAACAACCACCTCGGCTACGCCATCACCTGGTTCGGGCTGGCCGCCGCGCTGGTCGGGGTCTATACGGCCACCTTGCTCCGTCGCCGCAAAGTCTGACGCCGATGCGCTATCTTTCCACCCGGGGCGCAGCGCCTCCCGTCGACTTTACGACCGCCTTCCTGGAAGGCCTCGCCCCCGACGGCGGACTTTATATCCCCGAAGTGTGGCCCACGCTTTCGCAGGGGCAACTCAAAGCCATGGCCGGACGCGCCTACGCCTCCGTCGCCGCGGACATTCTAGCCGCCTTCGCGGGCGAGAGCCTCTCAGGGGCGGATCTGCAGGAAGACTGCGCGGCGGCCTACGCCCGCTTCGCCCATCCTGCGACCGCGCCCCTGCGCCAACTTTCTGCGGACCACTGGATGCTGGAGCTCTTCCATGGTCCGACCCTGGCGTTCAAGGATGTCGCCATGCAGATCCTGGCGCGCCTCTACGAGCGGGTTTTGCGGCGGCTAGGGCGCAGGCTGACCATCATATGCGCAACCTCCGGCGATACCGGCGGCGCAGCGGTTGAGGCGTTCCGCGGCTCCACTCGGGTGAACCTGATGGTGCTGTTTCCCGAGGGGAGGATCTCAGAGGTGCAGCGGCGGTTCATGACCACCACCGGCGCGGACAATATCCGCTGCGTCGCCGTGGACGGGGATTTCGACGCCTGCCAGGCCATCGTCAAGTCCCTGTTCGCCGACCGCGCCTTCGCCGGCGAGGTGGATCTTTCAGGGGTGAATTCCATCAACTGGGCGCGGATCGCCGCCCAGAGCGTCTATTTCCTGACGAGCGCCGTCGCCCTCGGCGCTCCAGAGCGGAGCGTCGCCTTTTCAGTTCCTACCGGCAATTTTGGCGACGCCTTCGCCGGCTACGTCGCCCGCCGCATGGGGCTGCCCGTTGAGGCCATTATCGTGGCCACCAACGCCAACGACATTCTCGCCCGTGCCCTCGCCAGCGGCCGCTACGGCCGCGGCCCGAGCGTGGCCACCCAAAGCCCGGCTATGGACATCCAGGTGGCGTCGAACTTTGAGCGCCTTTTCTTCGAAGCGTCGGGACGCGACGGCGCCATGACCGCCGCAGCCTTCGGCCGCTTCGCCGAGACGGGCGCTCTGGATTTGCCCAAGGAGGCCCTGGATGCCATGGGCTCGGTGTTCCGCGGCGCGTCGGCCACCGAAGACGCCACGGCCGCCGCCATGAGGTTGGCGTTCGGGTCCAACGGCGTCCTGGTGGACCCTCACACCGCCGTGGCCCTCGCCGTCGGTCGGTGCGGCGTGCCGCAAGAAATGCCTCTCGTCACCCTTTCCACGGCCCACCCGTCCAAGTTCCCCCAAGCCGTCGAGGCCGCCGCCGGCGCGCGGCCGGCTTTGCCGTCCCACGTGCGCGACCTCTTCGTCAGGCCCGAAGCCATCGACCATCTCCCCGCCGACGCCGAAACGGTCAAAGCCTACGCGCGCGCCTTCTCAAGAGGTTGAACCGAGTGTCCGTGATCCCGTCCATGATTGATACGTCCAACCCACGCCTCGCCCTCACGCCCGCTTCGCCGAGCCTCTCCAGCGGACCATACCCTCTGATCCACACCCTCTCTAACGGCGTCAGGGTGGTGTGCGACCCGGCGCCAGGGCTCGAGAGCCTCGCCTTGACCGCCGTCATCGACGCCGGCGCGCGCCATGAGCGTCCGGATCAGGGCGGCTGGGCGCACCTGCTCGAACACATGGTGTTCAAGGGCGCCGGCGGACGATCCGCGCGCGAGATCGTCGAGGCGGTGGAAGGCGAGGGCGGCCACATCAACGCGGCCACCGGTCAGGAGCGAACGAGCTTTCAGGTGCGATGCCTGAAGGGCGGGCTGCCCCTGGCCATGGCGGTGGTGTCGGATCTCATCCTTCGCCCGACCCTCGATCAGGGCGATCTCGAGCGGGAGAAGGACGTGGTGGCGCAAGAAATCGCCGAGGCCGCCGATGCGCCCGACGACCGAGTATTCGAGCTGGCGCAGGCCGAGGCTTTTCGCGGTCAGGCCTTAGGACGCCCGATCCTCGGCGCCCATGAAACCTTGTCCCGCGCCACCGCCTCAAGCCTGGCGGATTTTCACAAGGGGCATTTTTCCCCGGAAAGGATCATCGTCTCCGCCGCAGGCGCGGTGGAGGAGGGTGAACTTCTCGCCTTAGCCGAGACCTTCTTCGGCCAAGTCCCGGCCACAGGCGCCGATCCGGCGCCGCGCGAGCCCGCCCAGTTCGCGGGCGGCCACGCCAGCGAGACGAGACGCCTTGAGCAAGCCCATCTTGTTCTTTTGCTTCCGGGGGTGTCGCGGCACGATCCGGACTATTTCGCCATGACCCTCTTCACCGAAATGCTCGGCGGCGGCATGTCCTCGCGCCTTTTTCAGGAAGTGCGTGAGACGCGCGGTCTCGCCTACGCCATCGACGCCTACCAGGAGAGCTATGAGGACACCGGCCTTCTTGGCGTCTATGCGGGCGCGCGCGGCGGCGATGCGGCTGAGACGGCGCGGCTTTCGGCGGAGACGCTGAAAGCGCTCACCTCCACCGTCGGCGCTGGAGAACTCGCCCGCGCCAAGGCTCAGCTCAAAGGCTCGCTCTTCATGCGCCGCGAATCGCCCCTGGCGCGCGCGGAAGCCAACGCCAACAACGTTCACTCCTTTGGTCGACTGTTTCCAGCGGCGGAACTCGCCAACCGGATCGACGGGGTGGGGCCCCTGGACATCCGCCGCGTCGGCGAGCGCATTATAGCGGCCAACCGCGCCGCCAGTGCTGTTTTAGGCGCCAAGGCCGCCGCGAGGGCCGGCCCCGCCTTCGCCGCAAGTCTCGCGGCCGGCTGACGGGGCGGGCGGCGCGTAAGCGGCGGCTCGCAAGCGTCAGAGCCGAAGGCCCGGGACAAGGGCGGGGTTCAGCCGCGCTCGCGCCTCCGGCGAGATGGGAACGACCTTCCTGGCGTCCAGGTCGAAGTTGACGGCCACCGCCTCAGCCGCGCCCCAAGCGCGTCCGCTCACCGGGTCCAGGAGCCAATGGATCAGACGCTGGGTCTTATCGCCGATCTCGGCGAGGCCTGAGCGCACCTCCAGGTGGTCGCCGGCGTAGGGCCAGTCGAAGTAGAGGAGGCGGTATTCCAACACCGCTCCCCCCAGGCGGCGCACGTGAGCGCCGGATGTTTCGCCCACGGTGGAGCGCACCGCAGAGAGCAGAGCTGGAATACCGTCCGAAACGCGGCCGATGAACTCCTCGGTGCGCATGCGGCCAAAAACGTCGCATTCCTTGGGGGTGATGGTTCCCCTTGCGATACACTGCAGACCAAGAGCGTCCGCCTCGGCGAGGCTCGCCCGGGTTTCCGCGGCGTCCGCCCCGTCGACCGCGGCCTGGGCCCCCTTGATGGAGCGCGGCCCGGCGTAGGCGGGCATCTGCGCCCTCAGGGACGCCGCCGCCTCCTTGGCGCGCCTGGGCCAGGAAAAGGGGCGCAGCGGGGTCGGCGCGGCGTGAACCACGCGGGTGACGGCGGAGGCGGCGGGCTCGCCCGTGCGGCTGTGGATCAGGACCTGGAGCAAGGTCGCGGTGGTCTCTCCCATCTCCACAATGCCGCCCACCATGTGCAGCGCGGCGCCGGCTTGGGCCTCCTTCAGGAACCTCAGATGATGCTCCGCCACCACAAGGCTGGATGCGGCCTCGGCGGCGAACGCGTCCGTCATTCCAAGGCGCCGCGCCACCCCCGCCAGACCTTCCTGAAACCGGGAGACGTAGAAGCGCACATTCATGTGCCCCATCTCGTCGCATTCCCAGGTGTTGACGCCGCCGCGCCAGATCTCAACCGGCCCGCTCATGAATGCCCCCTCCACAGGATGGGCGTCAGCGCGGGTCCGTCTACGGCCCGTCGCCGGCGCCAGCCGCCGCTCAAAGGGCGCCTAGAACGGTTTTGCCGTTCTTGATCACCGTCGCGCCACGCGCTTCAACCCGCGCTTCGAAGGAGACCACGTCCCCGTCGCGCCAGAGGTCCACCGTCACCGCCTCTCCCGGGAAAACCGGGGCGGAGAAACGCGCTTCGTGGCTGCGGATGAGGTCCGGCTTATGGTCTGCGAAGGTTTGAAGGACGGCTCGGCAGGTGAGGCCGTAGGTGCAAAGCCCGTGCAAAATGGGCTTTGGAAACCCGGCCATCTTCGCGAAGCCCGGATCGGCGTGGAGCGGGTTGCGGTCGCCGGAGAGGCGGTAGAGCAGGGCCTGGTCCGGTCGCGTCTGAAGGGTCACCGTCTCGTCCGGCGCGCGGGTGGGCACCGCATGCGGTTCGGGCGCGCCGTCCGAGGGACCGCCGAAACCCCCGTCGCCCCGGGCGAACAGGGTTGAGGTTAGGGTGGCGATCTTGGCGCCGTTGGTCTCGTGTTTAAGAACGGTCTCGGTGATGAGAACGGCCCCCTTTGGCCCCTTGTCGTAGGCGCCGATGACGCGGCTGTCCGCGGTGATCCGCGCCGCCGTCGGCATGGGCTGGTGCAGCTCGATTTTTTGGGCGCCGTGGACCACGAGCATGAAGTTCACGCCCAGGGACCCTATCCCCGGTCCTGCGCCCCAGGCGACGACGGTCGCCAGGGTCGGCACGGCCTTGAGGCCGTTCTCATAGACATAGACGAGCTCAACCGCGTCCAGCGGATCCGACCCAAGACCAACGCCGAGGGCGTAGAGCATGGTCTCCCGTTCGCTCCAGGCGAAGCTTTGCCCGGCGGCTCCAAGTTCGAGGATCTCAGGATAGGCGATTGGCACGACGGCTCCTCCGTGGACGGCGGATCTACTTCATCCGCTTCGTTGCGCCGATTCAAGCATGTCCGGCCGTCCTTGTCGCGCTGGGGCGCAACCGGGCGACCTTATGGGTTCGCGATCTCCGCCGCGTTGCCGAGGGGCGGCGCATGGGCTAGGACGACGCCGACCGTCCGGTCCTCTCACCAAGGCGAACCCCAACCCATGTCAGACATGCAATCACCCGGCTCTGGCATCACCGGAGAGGTGATGTTCTACAGGAACCCGGAGCCGCTAAATCCCGCCGCCCACGGGACGCTGGGCATGGAGCCGTCCGCCAAACCCTTTCTGTTCGCCAAGAACGCCCAGGCCGTGCCCATCATCGTCGGCGAGTTCGGACCGGCGAGCCTCAACTATCCCATCGTGTTCGCTGGGCTCGACTATCAGCCCCTCGCGGTCATGGGGGTGCGCCAGAACGAGAACCTGTTCATCGACGATGATGGGAAGTTCGCTCCGACGGCCTACGTTCCCGCCTTCATCCGGCGCTACCCCTTTGTCTTCGCCCACGGGCCAGCCGGCGACGACCGTCTGATCGTGTGCATCGATCGCTCGGCCGCCACGTTCGTCGAGAACGGCCAGGTGCCCCTCTTCATCGACGGCGAGCCTTCCCCCTTCACCCGGCAATGCCTCGATTTTTGCAATAACTTCGAAGCCGAGCGGAGGCGCACGGAGGATTTCGTCCGCCTCCTCAAGGACCTTGACGTGTTCGAATTGCGGGTCATCAACTTCACGCCCCGCAACCTCGACGGCACGGAGCGCGAGCCCGTGCGGGTCTCCGAGCATTACTCCCCGTCAGAGGAGCGGATCCGCGCCCTTCCTGAGGCGACGCAGCTAGACCTTCTTAAATCCGGCGCCATGCAGCAGATCCACCTGCACTGGAATTCGCTGCTGAACTGGGAGCGGATCGTCAATGAAACCAGCCGGCGCTTCCCCGTCGCCGTGGGCTCCATGGGCTGAATTTGAGAGCCGTCCGACCGAGCCGGATCCTGTCAGGCCTTGGCTGCGAATAAGGATCGCGTCAGGCAGGAAAAAACCAGGCGTCCGGCTTCGTCGAGGACGTCCTGCTGGGCGATGACGACCCCGCGCTTTTCGCCGACCGGATCCAGGGCGAGGATGGTCATGCGTCCGCGCAGGAGCTCGCCCACAGGCGGATTGCGCATCCAGCGCAGGGCGTCCACCCCTAGGCGCTTGGTCTGCGGCCAGTCCTTGGCCGCTTCGCGGTCAAGTTTCGACCAAAGGGCGAACACCAGGGCGTCCGGGGCGCCCGCCTCTCGATCCCAGTCCGGCGCGAAACCTGCGCAGAACGCCTCAAGGACCCGCGCATCGACGGCGGCCACCCCAAGGGACACGACCTGGCCGATGGAAAGCTCGTCGAAATGGGCGGGCACGGGACCTCCTGGACTGGGCCAGGCGATCATGGCGGGCTTGCGGGCTTTGTCGAGAGGGTTGCGCCCGGAAGGTGTAACCACGACTTCTCCTCCGGCGTATAGCCGTGTGGGCGTTATGGAGCGGAGCAAACACGATGAACGGCTTTAGGGCGGCGGCTCTGGTCCTAGTGACCCTTGTCGGCGGCGGGGTCGGCGCCGCTCCACCGGCGAGCGCGGCGGCCGTCGCGGCCAACACGGTGCGCACGGGGCATGTGGAGGCGCGGCTCTTCTCTGAGACCACGGGCGCGGCTCCCGGCAGCACGCTTTATCTTGGCCTGCGCCAGACCATCACCCCGGGCTGGCACACCTATTGGCGCAATCCCGGCGACGCGGGCCAGGCGACCTCCATCGCCTGGACCCTGCCCCAGGGATGGGCCGCCGGCGACATCGCCTGGCCGACGCCCGAGCGTTACATCGCCGGCCCGCTCATGAACTACGTCTATTCCACCTCCGTCGTCCTCCCCATCCCCATCACCGTTCCGGCCAGCGCCAAGCCTGGCCAGACCGTCACCCTGAAGGCGGCGGCGGACTGGCTGGTGTGCAAGGACGTGTGCGTGCCTGAAGACGCAGTCCTGACCATCACCTTGCCGGTGCTCGCGCAGCCGGCGTCGGACGCCGAAGGCGGCGCCCTCATCGCGCGCACCCTCGCCGCCGTACCCAAGCCCGCGGGCCTCAAGGCCCATTTCCGCCAGGACGGGGAGGGGATCCATCTCGATGTGGTCGGCGCGGCGGTGAAGGGAAAGGACGTCGCCCACGCCTATTTCTATCCCTTCAACGGCTCGGTGATCGACCAGATCAAGCCCCAGAAGGCCGCCAAGGGGCCCGAGGGCCTCACCATGATCCTGGCGCCGGGTTACGCCTTCACCCACGCCAAACCGCCCGCGGTCCTCGATGGGGTGATCGATCTTGGCGCTGGAAAGGCGTTTGAGGTCTCCGCCTCGCCCGGCGGCCCCCTTGCGGGCGCCTCCGCAGGCGCGCCGCCCATGGAGACCCGGCCCCTTGGTAAGGGAGAGGGGGAGGGCGGTGACGGCGCAGGCGCTCCTGGCGGCGGCGCTCTCAGCCTGCCGGCGGCGGTCCTCTTCGCCTTCCTCGGCGGGCTCATTCTCAACCTCATGCCTTGCGTCTTCCCCGTGCTTTCCATGAAGGCCGCCGCCCTAGCGCGCCACGTGGAGGCGCCCGCCCGCGCGCGGGCTGAGGGGCTGGCCTTCCTTGGGGGCGCGGTGGCGACCTTCGTGATCCTCGCCGCCGTCCTGATTGCGGCCCAGAAGGCGGGTCAGGCGGTGGGCTGGGGCTTCCAGCTGCAATCCCCCGCCGTCGTGGCCGCCCTCGCCCTGATCATGCTCGGGGTGGGGCTGAACCTCTCCGGTGTTTTTGAAATCGGCCTGACGGCGCAGGGGTTTGGGCACGGCCTGGCGGCACGATCGGATATGATCGGCGCCGTGTTCACCGGCGCCCTCGCCGTGGTGGTCGCAGCGCCGTGCACGGCGCCCCTGATGGCGCCAGCCATTGGTTGGGCGCTTCTTCAGCCGCCCCTCGTGGCCCTGATCGTGTTCGCCGCCCTAGGTGTCGGCCTGGCCGCCCCCTTCGTGGCGGTCTCCTTCGTCCCGGCCATCTTCAAAGTCCTGCCTCGGCCAGGCGCGTGGATGGACCTCCTGCGCAAAATCCTCGCCTTTCCCATGTACGGCGCCGCCGCCTGGCTCGCGTGGGTTTTCGTGCTCGAAGCTGGGGACAACGCACTACCGTTCCTCTTCGCCGCCGGCATCGTCCTGGCGGTCGCCGCGTTTTTCTGGGGCGCGTCGCAGGCCGCGGTAAGACCATGGATCTACCGAGGCCTCGCCCTCGCAGCGGTGGCGGCGGTGGTTCCCCTAGCCGGGGCGGGTGCGCGCATGTCGCCGCCGGCGGTTGCGGCCGCCGCAGCCGGCGCCGGCGAAAACCCGGCGACGGGCCTGTCCGCCGAGCCCTGGTCGCCTGAAAAGGTCGCCGCCCTCCAGGCCGAGGGAAAGCCTGTCTTTGTGGATTTCACGGCCGCCTGGTGCGTCACCTGCCAGGTCAATGAGCGCACCGCCCTCGCCACGGCGAAAGTCGCTGAAGCGTTTAAGAGGAGCGGCGCCGTCTACCTGAAAGCCGACTGGACCAACCGGGATGCGGCCATCGCTAAGGCCCTGGCTTCGGAAGGCCGATCAGGCGTGCCGCTCTATCTGCTTTACGACGCCCAAGGGGGCGGCGCCCCTAAGATCCTGCCCCAGCTCCTGACGGCGGATGCCGTGGTCGAGGCCCTGAACGCAGCGTCCAAGCCCGCCTAGGTGGGAAGAGGTCGGGGCGTGTTTTGGTCCTGACGGAACCGCCGGGGTCTTGTAGAGGAGAGGCGCTGAACACCGCCATGGAGTTTTCATGCCCGCGACGACCGCTTCTCCTCTGGACGAGGCTTGGGCCGCGTTCGACGCCGCGGCGGCCGGGGCGAAGGATCGCTCCATCGGCGGGCTTTTCGCATCCGAGCCCGAGCGGCTGGCGCGCCTTGTGGCGCACGCGGCGGGCCTGCGCCTCGACCTTTCCAAGCAGCCGTGGAGCGTCCAAGATCTCGAGGTCTGTTTAAACCTCGCGTCCGCCGCAGGGGTGGAGGACGCCCGCCGCCGGCTCTTTTCCGGCGAAGCCATCAACGCCTCTGAGGGACGCGCGGCCCTGCATCCCGCCCTGCGCGGCAAGGACGAGGCCTATAAGGCCCTGGGCGAAGCGGTGGCGCCGGCGGTGCGCGAAGGCCTTGCGCGGATGCAGGCCCTCGTGGACGGGGTGCGGTCGGGCGCAGTGCGGGGGGCGACGGGCAAGCCGTTCAATGCCCTTGTTCATATCGGCATCGGCGGTTCGGATCTTGGGCCACGGCTCCTTTGGGAGGCGCTGCGGCCGCTTCAGCCGTCCATCGATCTCCGCTTTGCGGCCAACGTCGATGGGGAGGAGGTGGCTGCGGCCCTCGCTGGGCTTGACCCTGAAACCACCCTCGTCATCGCCGTGTCAAAAACCTTCACCACTCAGGAGACCCTGGCCAACGCCGAGGCGGCCCGGGCCTGGCTTGAGGCTGGCCTTGGGGCGCCCGGCATGCGCAGCCATTTTGCAGCCGTCTCGGCCGCGCCGGAGCGGGCGGCGGCCTTCGGCGTCGACCCCGATCGGGTGTTCGCTTTTTGGGACTGGGTTGGCGGACGCTACTCCCTCTGGTCCGCCGTGGGTCTTTCCTGCGCCATCGCTTTGGGGTGGGACGCCTTTGACGCGTTTCTCGACGGCGCCCGGGCGATGGATCAGCATTTCCTCCGTGCGCCCCTTAGGCAAAATGCTCCGGTCCTCCTGGCCCTCGCCCAGGTCTTCAATCGGGACGGCCTCGGGCGTGGGGCCCGGGCGGTCGTCCCTTACGCCCAGCGTCTGCGCCTTCTGCCGGCCTATCTGCAGCAGCTTGAGATGGAGTCGAACGGGAAGGGCGTGCGCACGGATGGGACGCCGGTTGCGCGACCCACGGCGCCGGTGGTGTTCGGCGATGCGGGCACCAACGGACAGCACGCCTTTTTCCAGCTCCTGCACCAGGGCGTCGATGTGATCCCCGTTGAGTTCGTGGCTTTGGCGCGAACGGTTCCAGGGGCGGGGCCTCGGGAGGCGGCCATGCACAGGAAACTCCTCTCCAACGTCGTCGCTCAGGCCGAAGCGCTGATGATCGGCCGTTCTGAGACCGAGGTGCGCTCCAGTCTCGCCGCCGAGGGTCGAACGCCCGAGGATGTCGACCGCCTCGCCCCGCAGAAGACCTTTTTGGGCGACCGCCCCTCAACCCTCATCCTGATGGACCGCCTGACCCCGTCGGCCCTGGGCGCGCTCCTGGCGCTCTATGAACACAAGGTGTTCGTGGAGGGCGTTCTTTGGGGGATCAACAGCTTTGACCAATGGGGCGTCGAGCTCGGTAAGACCCTGGCGACGCGGATCCTGTCCGAGCTTGAGGGCGGTCCTCGCCTGTCGCATGACCCGTCCACGGCGGCCTTGGTGGACCTTTTTGCGCAGCCTTTGGGGGAGTGAAAGAGGGGTTTTCCACGCCTTGGCGGCGGAAGGGACGGCGCGAGGGACGGTGCGGCGGCGCCAAGACCCCCAGCGACGTCCTGAAGAGCGACGGCTTCGACCCCGCCGCCTTCTCCCGTGGGCGAGGGAGGATTGTCTTTTCACAGGCCTGCAATGCCGTATCTTGGCGTAAAAGAGATAAAGGAAATTGCCCCATGAACGCCCACAGCCCCAAGCCGGACGTCGAGACCCCGACCCTGGCCTACACGTGCTTCGATGTGGAGATCGAGGCTGGCGTCGCCCATATCCGCTTGAAACGTCCCGAAGCCATGAACACCATGATCCGGGCGTTCTGGAACGAACTTCCCGCCATCGTCCGGGATATCGACGACAACGCCCGGGCCCGCTGCATCGTCATCAGCTCCACCGGCAAGCACTTTTCCGCGGGCATGGATCTGGCGGTGTTCGGCACGGGCGGCGCCACGGGCGTGACCACCGCGGACCGCCACACGGCCGGGGAAAGCTTCCGCCGCCATGTCCATGCCCTTCAGGATACGTTCTCATGTCTGGATGAGGCCCGCATGCCGGTCCTTGTGGCGATCCAGGGCGGGTGCATCGGCGGCGCTGTCGACATGACGTCCGCGTGCGACATCCGCTACGCCACCACCGACGCCTTCTTCTGCATCCAGGAGATCAACATTGGCATGACTGCCGACGTCGGGACCTTTCCGCGCCTGTGCAAATTGATCCCTGAGGGATGGGTGCGCGAGCTCGCCTACACGGGGCGCCGCCTTCCGGCCCAGAAGGCGCTTGAGATCGGCCTTGTGAATGCGCTCTTCGACACCCACGAAGCCTTGATCGACCATGTCATGGCCACAGCGCGGGAAATCGCATCCAAAGCGCCCCTTGCCGTCGCAGGCTCCAAGGTCATGATCAACTACGCCCGCGACCACAGCATCAAGGACAGCCTCGATTACATCGCAACGTGGCAGGTGGGCATGTTCTCCCCCGCCCTTATGCAAGAGGCGTTCAAGGCTAAACAGGAGAAGCGGGACGGGGATTTCCCAGACCTCTTGCCCCTTCGTCGCGGCATGTAGTCTTAAGAGAGCTCGGCGCCCTGGCGCTGGGTTCCTTTGAGATCCGCGCCTTCAAGATCGACCTCGAGCATGCGTGCGCGCCGCAGGTCTGCGCCGCTGAGGTTTGCGCCTCTAAAGGTCGCGCCTGTGAGGTCCGTGCGCACAAAGCGGTCTTGCGCGATCTGGAGCGGCCCCAACCGAGCGCCTCTCAAGTCGGCCTTGGTGAAAAGGCCGCGAACGAGCTTTGCGCCGCGCAGATCCGCATCGCGTAAGTCCGCCCCCCGGAAGTCCGCACCGTTGAGGGTGGAGCCCTGTAAATGGGCGCTGGAGAGATCGAGCCCAAAAAAGATGGCCTTGGGTGCGTAGAGCGCCGTTAAAAGCCTGCCCCTGAGCTTTTTCATAGACCGGAAGTCCGCGCCCTCCGCCCGGGCCGCCGATCCCTCGGCGCCACTCGTGCGGCACCAGGCCTCGTGACGGGCGATGACCTGCGGCAGGGGTTCGTCGTCAATATACACAAGCCGCGGCGGCTCACGCATCGCTTCGTTGAGCCCGCCAGGGTCGATGGCGGCGGCGTCCAGCCGGGCGCCGCACAGCACAGCACCCTTCAAGGACGCGCCCGACAGATCCGCGCTCACCAGCCCCGCGTCGGTGAGATTGGCGCCATCCAGAACGGCGTTGTTGAGGCGTGCGCCGTTCAAAGCGGCCCCAGTGAGGTCCGCATCGCGAAAATCCGTGGCCGTGGCGAGGACCCCGTTCATCTGCACCCCATGGAGCTTGGCCCCCCCGAGAACGGCGTAGCTGAGCTCTCCTGGGCTCGCCGTATGGCGCAGGATCCGGAAGCCGCCGGCGTGGTCCTGCAGGGCGATGAGCCCTTCACGAAGGTCCGCGCCGGAAAGGT
>Ga0116230_10003734_pt1 | contig 14899 bp, 14 predicted proteins | sample S1TSphfallax_3_FD_88678 | JGI IMG/M metagenome (GOLD analysis project Ga0116230, IMG submission 88678) | Host-associated microbial communities from peat moss isolated from Minnesota, USA - S1T2_Fd - Sphagnum fallax MG | ecosystem: Host-associated > Plants > Peat moss > Unclassified | place... | reverse complement strand
TTGCAGGTCGATGCCAAAGCCGCGCAGAATTGGGACGAGGCACATTAAACAAGTATCGTCATGCGCGGGTCAAGCCCGCGCATGACGCAACGTTGATAGTGATGAAGCTTATTGAAGATGCCGCTGAGATAAGATGAAACTGCGACCCCACGAAACCATCTTGACTGGAAACTGGATTGTTCAAAGCGGTCAAGTTCGCGCCGATGCCGCTTGTGAAAGGATCAAAGAGTTAGCTTCTCATCATTTGCAAAAAATCGCAGATAGTCCTGAATCTGGGGGATGGGAGACGCTTTACAAAGACCTAGATGATGGCAGGTATTGGGAACATACTTACCCAAATGGCGAAATGCACGGTGGTGGCCTGCCTCAATTGAAGTATCTCACAGCCCGGACAAGTTAAACATAAATATGGCATGTGAAAAATGGTCCCTTTGAGAAAGAAAGAGTTCCAGCCAGGCCATGGTTATAGCAAAGAAGACTGGGATGCGGTTGATAGTCTCGAGCTTACGGATGACGAGCTTCGTAACGCAAAACCATTTGCCAAAGTCTTTCCTGAATTAGCCGCCAGCATCGCCCGCGGTCGTGGTCCGCAGAAAGCGCCAACCAAAGTCGCTGTTTCAATCAGACTCAGCCAAGACGTGCTCGCCTTTTACAAAGCTCAAGGCGAGAAATGGCAGTCGCGCATCGATGCCGATTTACGCAAGATCATCGCCCGAAAGCGGTAAGAGTTTAAACAAATGGCCGCCTTTTTAATGCCGCAGACATGAAACCGAATTCATGAAACTCCTTTAGAGGACAGCCATTTCCCGGATGAAGCTTGCGCCGTTTCTGGCAGGCTTCGATCAACGAACCCCGGGAGAGACATAATGCGTTCGAACATTCCCGCTTTGGCAGCGGCTTTAACACTTGCGACAGTTCTGGCATCCGGCGCAGTTTGGGCGGCAACGGCCCAGGATTCCAATCAACCGATGTCATCTCAGCAGAAGATGGCCGATAAAGACTTCGGCAAATTATCCGCGGACGGGACGCGAGCGTTTCAAGACTTGACCCTGAGCCGGCTTGCCATTTTCGATGGACGGATCAGCGATGCCAAAAAGTTTGCCCAACAAGCCGAGACGGATTTCAACAAAGCAAAGACCGACGAAACCGTTTTCACCAAGGCCGAGGCAGATTTGAAAGCACCGGACGGTCAAACCAGCCCCCAAAAAGGAGCGGTTCAACCTGATCAAAATATGAGTTCCACTGACGAAATGCACCAGCCGGTCGCGTGGCTTCCTGTCGATGCCACCGTCACAATAGACGAAGATTATAAACTCAGCCCAACCAAAACCACGGCTGTGGAAGAAGCCAACAAGAGCCTCAAAAATGGGGATCGGAAGGGCGCAATGGAGAAATTAAAGCTAGCCAACATAGACACGAATATTATCTTGGCAGTCGTCCCTGTCGAAAAGACGATGAATGATGTTCATCAAGCGGTGCAATTGATCGACAACGGGAAATATTATGAAGGAAGTCAAATGCTCAAGCAGGCTCAAGATAATGAACGCTTCGATGTCGCCGACATTACAGGCATGCCGAAAAAATCGGCTGATAGCACCAATGTAAATCATCCCGCGCCCGCACAGAATCAATCCATGAAGTAATTGCTCAACATTGGTTCTCATCGAGAAGGCAATCGATGACCCCCTGCTATCTATCATGCGCGGCCCTTACCGCGCATGTTTAGCTTACGCCGTCGTTCGCGCAGCCTTCGCCAATTCCACCAGCACTTTTCGCAAGCCCTCGCCATCGCTCACATGCTGCGGAAAGACGAGCCGCGCGGTGAGATCTTCGCATGCGAGATCCATCCCCTCGGGATCGAGGCCTGTTGCCTGCCATGCGCCCTCAGGCGCGCCCGCGAATACTTTTGCGTAAAGCGCCAGAGCGTCCTTATGGTCGGCGTTCATATGCGCAAGCGCATCCGCCTCGCTGGCCAGCAGGGTCTCCGCGCCGCCGATATCCGTCTTGAGCGCCGCCCAATCGAAACGGCCCGTCTTGCCGAAGCCGCCATTCAGATGCGCTTGCTCGACATCGACATGGTAGAAGGCGAAATCGCCGAAATCCGCATAGAGCGCCGATTTCGGATGCCGCGCGAGAAAGCGCGTCTTCAAAAAAGCACGCCGTCCCGCATCTGTTATTTTTTCCGCTTTGCCTGTCAAAGTCAGGCGCGGATGCGAGAGCGGATCGCCTTCACCGCTTTGCGCCAGGAGCAGAGACAATCTTGGATCGCCCGCGAGATGGCGCGTATGCCCGGATAATTGCGACATCAAAAGGATCGGACTGCCGTCCGGCTCGGTCGCGACATTGATGAGCGAGGCGAAAGGGCTCGCATCCGGCGGCGCCAGCGTCGCCAAGGCGCCCGCGCGAATACGGCGCAAAAGAGACTTGGCTTCCGCCAGTCCATCATAGACGGGCGCGGGATTTTCTGGAGAAACGTCGGTCATTCTTGCCTTTGCCAAATTTATGCGTCACTGGCTCGGATAAGAGATAACCATCAAGGCCCGGTTCGACACAAGGGCTTAAAGACGAAGGAGGATGCACCTCATGATCGAACGCATTTCGTCAATCCGCTCACTGGCCGCCGCCACGCTTGGCTTGGTCCTCTCCTTGCCGCTTTCGGCTCTGGCAGCGCCCGACTCTGCCTGCGAACCTATGTTCGACGCCTTCACGAAATTGGTGCGGACGCCCAATCACCAATATATGAGCCAAAGTTCGGAAACCGACGCCTTGAAGCATGGCGGTAAAATCAGGACGAGCGAAAGCATTTCAACGAGCGATTCATCCTATCTCAAGATCAATGATGAATGGCACAAAATACCGATTACGGCGCAAGACATGCTGAAACAGCAGGACGAAGCGCGGCAGAATTCAAAACAAACCTGCCATTTCCTGAACGACGATAAAAGCGAAGGCGATACCGCCGTTTACGACTCACATAGCGAAACGGGCAAGGGAACAGCCGACCTTAAGATTTGGATAACCAAAGCGACCGGTCTGCCAGCCCGCGAGGAAATCGATCTTGATCTCGGCAATGAAGCTGGCAAGACCCATTCCTCGGTCCGATTCGATTATGACAATATCGAGGCGCCGAAAGACGTTAAGACCGATCCGCGAGACCCAAGCAAATAATATAATCAGCAGGATAGCGGGTCCATTGCAAAGCAGGGCGGTTAAGCTTCGGCTCTGCCCTCGCCTCGACGCACTGGGTTGAGCATGGACTCGGCCTGCATTACTCGCCTGCCTTGGGGAAAACGGTTTACGCTCAACGCGAAATGCGCGTTTCCCTCAATCACTAAAATGCTCTAGCGTCACATTTCGGCCTTCAAGGCCTTTAAAGTCGCAAAGACGATTTGAGCTTTGCTTTAAGCAGTTCAGCCAAGCCTAAAAAGTGAAGCCGGGCGTATGAATCTCCGGCACCTCATCAGTCACGGAGCCAAATACCCCCAGGCGCTCCACCAAGGTTAGGATTTTTCATGCCCATGATCGCTCTCGTCGATGACGACCGCAATATTCTCGCGTCGGTATCGATCGCTCTCGAGGGAGAAGGCTATCGCGTTCAAACCTATACGGACGGCTCGACAGCGCTCGACGGCTTGAAGACCAATCCGCCAGACCTCGCCATTTTCGATATTAAAATGCCGCGCATGGATGGCATGGAGCTTTTGCGCCGCCTCCGCCAAAAATCCGATCTTCCGGTGATCTTCCTCACTTCGAAAGACGAGGAAATAGACGAATTGTTCGGCCTCAAAATGGGTGCCGACGATTTCATCCGCAAACCTTTTTCGCAAAGGCTTCTCGTCGAACGGGTCCGCGCCATTCTGCGGCGCGCCAACCCGAAGGAAGCGGCTACCCAAAAAGAATCCGAGGCCAAGATCCTCGAGCGCGGTCTTCTCAAGATGGACCCTGAGCGCCATACCTGTACTTGGAAGAACGAAGCCGTGACGCTGACCGTCACCGAATTTCTGATTCTCCAAGCCTTGGCCACGCGGCCGGGCGTCGTCAAAAGCCGCAATGCCTTGATGGATGCGGCCTATGACGATCAGGTCTATGTCGATGACCGCACCATCGACAGCCATATCAAGCGGCTGCGCAAAAAATTCAAATCCGCGGACGATGATTTCGAAATGATCGAAACACTCTACGGTGTCGGCTATCGTTTTAAAGAATAGTGGATCGCCGCTTCCGCGGTTTTCAAACAATCGGTACGCCGTTACGGCTCGCGGTGCGATAATCGGGATATAACTTAAACCAAGATGAGCCTCGAAGCGCGCGACGAGAAAGCCCTTAGCTTTGATTTGCCCCGCCGCTTAAGGCGCATGCAGATCGCTCTGGCTCTGCGTCTCCGGCGGGTCTGGCGCGGGATCGGCGCGCGCTTTTCCTCTTCTTTGACCCGGCGGATCGTCGTCCTCAATCTTGGCGGCCTGGTCGCATTGGCTTTCGGATTCCTCTACCTCAATCAGTTCCGTGAGGGTCTGATCGACGCGCGCGTGCAGAGTTTGCAGACGCAAGGCGAGATCATCGCAGCGGCGGTCGCGGCTTCGGCGACGGTCGAGACCGATGCCATTACGATCGATCCCGAAAAGCTGTTGCAGCTCGCGCCAGGCCAAAGTTACGGCGTCACTGACGAAAGCCAGCCTTCGCTTGAGTTTTCGATCAACCCCGAGCGCATCGGTCCGGTGCTGCGGCGTCTTGTGTCCCCGACACGCACCCGCGCCCGTATCTACGATCGTGACGGCTATATGCTGCTCGATTCACGCTCGCTGACGAGCCGCTCCAATATTCTTCGTTACGATCTGCCGCCGGAGCATGAAGATTCCACGCCGCTCATCGAACGGATGTGGAACGCCGTGAAACGCCATTTCGGACAATCCGGCATGCCGCTTTACGAAGACAAAGATACGGGCAACGGCAAGTTCTATCCCGAAGTCGCCAAAGCCCTCGCCGGCACGGCCGAGGCTATCGTGCGTGTCAATAGCAAGGGCGAGACCATCGTTTCGGTTGCCGTGCCGATCCAGCGTCTGCGCGCAGTCCATGGGGCTTTACTGCTATCGACGCAAGGCGGCGATATCGATCGGATCATCGCTTCGGAACGCTGGGCGATTTTGCGGATCTTTCTCGCTTCCGCGGCCGTCATGCTAATCCTATCGCTTTTTCTCGCAGGCACGATCGCCGAGCCGATGCGGCGCCTGGCGGAAGCCGCCGAACGCGTGCGGCGCGGTATTAAATCGCGGCAGCAGATCCCGGATTTTACCGACCGTTATGACGAGATCGGGCATCTCTCCGGCGCGCTCCGGGACATGACGGCGGCGCTTTACAATCGTATCGAGGCCATCGAGAGCTTCGCGGCCGATGTTGCGCATGAATTGAAAAATCCGCTCACATCGCTGCGCAGCGCGGTCGAAACGCTGCCCATTGCGCGGACCCCCGAGGCGCACCAGCGCCTGCTCGCAATCATCCAGCATGATATCAAACGCCTCAACCGGCTGATCAGCGATATTTCAGATGCCTCGCGTCTCGACGCGGAGCTCGCGCGCGCCGACATGGAAACGGTCGATCTTTCGCGTTTGCTCGCAGCGGTCGTCACCGTAGCCAATGAAGTCCAGCATGAAGACCCCGTTCACATCACGCTCGACATCGCACCCAAAGCCAAGGAAGAAGATGCGCGCGGCCGTAACTTCAAAGTGATGGGATTTGATTCAAGGCTCGGGCAGGTCTTCAACAATCTCATCGATAATGCACGGTCTTTCTCTCCGCCGCGCGGCAACGTGCGTGTCGCCTTGCGGCAAGCGAAAGGCGAACCGCGGGCGGGCGTAACGCGGGACGGTTTCGAGATCGTGGTGGACGATGACGGCCCAGGGATTCCCGATGATGCCTTCGAGCGCATCTTCGAGCGGTTTTACACGGACAGACCCAATCAGGGTTTCGGCCAGAACTCCGGACTCGGGCTCTCGATCTCGCGGCAGATTATCGAAGCCCATGGCGGGCGTATCACGGCGAGCAACCGCCTCGCGCCGGCCATGGCGGGCAAGGACCGCGCGCCTGTGATACTTGGCGCGCGTTTCAGCATTTGGCTGCCAGTCGCCCCAAAATGACGCCACCCGCCATCACGGTCAAACCTGTCTATATCCATGCGACAGCTGTCAGGATTGGCGAGGCCGGTCTTTTGATCCGCGGCCCCTCGCGCGCCGGCAAAAGCAGTCTGGCTCTGGCTTTGCTCACGGAAGCCGCGCACCTATCCTGTTATGGGCGTCTGATCGGAGATGACCGGATCGGTATCGAACGTTCCGGTGACAGCCTCCTCCTGCGCGCGCACCCTGCCATTTTGGGAAAGATAGAGAAGCGCGGCGAAGGCATTCTCGATATTGCCTGGGAACCGTCAGGCATCGCACATTATGTGATCGACCTTTCCGTCGAAAAATTCGATGCGGCCTTCGAAGCTGACACGACTTGGCTGGAGACTGTCCAACTGCCGCTTTTCAGGCTGCCGCGCGGGACTTCCGCAATAGAACGTGCAAAATTGGTGATGCGGCTGCTTCAAGCCGGCGATTGTTTCACACTTCTTCTGGAGTGAATTTGGGGAAACTTTCGGGAAAGACGCAGACTTTCTATTTTAACGAGTTGTTTTTAAGCTGTTTACCGGAGTAAAGGCGGCTTGATTACACGGCATTTGCCAGCGTTGCCGAAAAACCCTTGGGAAGGCCATTTTATTTCGCTTGCCAACGTCCCCGCGACGCACAAAATAGCGCGCCAGAAACGAGCCCCCGAACCAGCATGCGTGATTCAAGAGGCCAGCATAGCAAGTTGGCACACGTCCCGTTCAGCTCAGCAACTCACCTATGATCAGCCGAAATCTCGTACAGAGTTCCTCGATGAACGGACACGGCCGATGATTGGATTGGTCTTGGTGACTCATGGCCGCCTCGCAAACGAATTCCGGGCGGCGCTCGAACATGTCGTGGGCGTACAGCCGCAAATCGCGACGGTCTCGATCGGGCCGGACGATGATATGGAGCAAAGGCGCCAGGAAATCATCGAAGCGATCGGCTCCGTCGATACGGGGTCCGGTGTTGTCCTGCTGACCGATATGTTCGGCGGCACCCCTTCAAACCTCGCCATCTCTGTCATGAACGGCGCCAATGTCGAAGTTGTCGCAGGGATCAATTTGCCGATGCTGATCAAACTCATTTCCGTGCGCGATACGGCCGATCTCGAACAAGCCGTGGTTCAAGCCCAGGAAGCAGGCCGCAAATATATTTATGTCGCAAGCCGCGTGCTGGCCGGCAAATGAGTTCCGGCGAACATAGCGGTGCAAACGGGGACGATCATCCCGCACCCGCGGTTCCCGAGGGCGGCTTTTTGCGCGAAATCAAGATCGTCAACCGCAAGGGGCTGCATGCACGGGCGACGGTGAAATTCGTCCAATGCGTGGAGCTCTTCGATGCCGAGGTCAACGTCAGCCGATGCGGAGAAACAGTCGGCGGCCTGTCCATCATGGGGATTTTGACGCTTGGCGCGGGCATGGGAACATCTATCTTCGTCACCGCCAAAGGGCCGCAAGCAGGCGAGGTTCTCGATGCGCTCGAAAAGCTCGTTGCCAATAGATTTGAAGAAGACGAATAAGCGCGCGCGATTAGAGCATCCCGCCTTCAAATGGAATCATTTGAAGGCGGGATGCTCTTGATTCAAAAAGTTGCATCGGATTTATCCCAAAACCGGTATCCACTTTTGGGTCCGATGCTCAAGAGCGCTTTCTGCTTGGGTGGACTCACCCAAGCGATGAGAGTTCGTTCTAAATCAATATGTTGGAGCATGTTCTTTTCGCAAAACCGCGGACACTTTTGCGGCACATGCCCTAGGCATGATCTTGAAGAATGCCGAAGAGAGCCTCCGGCGTTTTCGCTTTTCTCAGCCTGTCCATCAAGACCTTGTCGCGCAAATGCCGCGAGATCGCAGCTAAAGCTTTCAAATGATCCGAACCGCAATTCAGCGGGATCAATAAAAGAAAAATAAGATCGACCGGATTGTCGTCGATGGCAGCGAATGGAACGGGCTTCGCCAGTTTTGCAAAAAGGCAAAAGAATTGGTCGAGATCCGGGATGCGCGCATGCGGCAAGGCAAAGCCTTGCCCCAACCCTGTCGATCCAAGATTTTCACGTGCAAGCAAAGGGCTGAGGATCGAATCGACATCTTTGTTGAGCGCCGCCGCCGCGCGTTGCGCAAGATCGCCCAGCAATTTTTCTTTGTCTTGGGCGCGCGAAACAATAATCACATGCTCCGGACGGATCAGGTCCCGAAAATCCATGAAGGCGCCAAAGGTTTTGGAACTCGGTTGAAGATCAGGCACGACCACAATCTTAACTCATGTTTCAGGGATCGGCTTCACGCAGGCGGTAGCCGACACCCGTTTCAGTGAGAATATGCTTTGGGCGTTCGGAATCCGACTCGATCTTTTGCCGCAAGGCGCGAATATAGATGCGCAAATATTGCACATCGACCTGACTGCCCCAAACCTCACGCAGAATGAATTGATGCGTGAGCACTTTACCGGCATGCGCTGCCAGCAGCCGCAGAATATCATATTCGCGCGGTGAGAACTTCACCTCCGCATCGCGCACCGTCACAATCCGCCGGACGAAATCGATCGTGAGATCGCCGCTGTGAAAAACCGGTTTCTCGCCCTCCTGCTGAAGGCGGTGACGCTGCGCGGTCCGCACACGCGCCAAAAGCTCATCCACGCCGAAGGGCTTCACGATATAATCGTCAGCGCCGAGATCGAGTGCCTCGACCTTATGGCTTTCACCGCTGCGGCTGGACAAGATAATGATCGGCAATGTCTCGCCGCTTTCCCGCACTTGTTTGACAACTGCGAGCCCATCCATGTCCGGCAGGCCGAGATCGAGCACGATGAGATCGGTTGCCTTGCGGCGCACCGCGTCGAGCGCCGCGCGGCCGTCTTTGGCGTCGGAGACGATATAGCCTTGGGTTTCAAGGCCAGCCCGCAGAAAGCGGATGATGGCGGGTTCGTCATCGACGATGAGCACCCGAAGCGGACCTGCGCGCGGTGTCATGCGGCAGCCTCGGGTACGAGTTCAAACGCCGCGGGAATAGGGAGCTTGATCGTAAATACCGCACCCGTCCGGTCCGTGCGGTTATCGGCTTCGATCGTTCCGTGCATAGCCTCGATAAAACCGCGGCAGATAGGAAGGCCAAGTCCCGTACCCGCACGCTGCCGGTCAGCCCGGCGGATGCGATAAAATTTATCGAAAATGCGCTCCCGTTCGGTCTCAGGCACACCGTCACCTTCATCGAGGATTTGCAGAAAGACGAAGCCGCCATTCTGCCGTGCGCGAATCTCTATAAGCGATGCAAGCGGCGCATATTTAGCCGCGTTGTCGAGCAGATTGAAAAGAACCTGCTCCATCAGCACGGCATCGATATCGAGCATCGGGAGTTCCGCTGCCAGATCTATATTGACGCGATGATTGCCGAGAATCTTCCGGGCTCTTTCCAGCGTCGTGCCAATGATATCTGAAAGATCGGTCAGGCTGCTTTTCGGCCGCAGCGGACCGGCTTCAAGCCGTGTCATGTCGAGCAGATTATCGATGAAACGGTTGAGGCGTTCCGATTCTTCAAGGATGGTACCGACCAGAACTTTCTGCACCGATTTATCGAAGGTCTGATCCGGCATCGCAAGGCTGCTCGCCGAACCAAGGATCGAGGCAAGGGGCGTGCGCAGATCGTGCGAGATCGAGGTCAGCAGCGCCGAACGCAGACGGTCCGTTTCCGCGGCGAGACGCGCCAATTCGATATCTTGCGCGAGATTGACACGCTCGATGGCGAGCGCCGCTTGATCGCAGAGCGCATCAAGCAATCTGTGTTGAATGGGCGACAGAAGCGGGCCGGGTTCGTCGTCATCGATACCGATGACGCCGACAGCGCCGCGTCCCGTGCGCAAGGGAATGAAAAGCCGTTTCGCCCCAGGCAAAGTATCGGCGCCCCGCCCCGCTGCTTGAACATGGTCGAAGCACCAGCGCGCAGCCGCGAGATCGGCTTTATCCAGTTCGTCCTCCGGCGGAAATCCAGCCTTGACGGCGAGCACGTCGGCCTCGGGCAGCAAAATAACCACTCTCACTTTCAGCATCAAAGCGATCTGATGAACGCTTGCCCATAAAAGATCGTCGAGCGCGGCTGCGCCCGCGAGTTTGCGGCTGAAAAGATAGAGCTCCTCGGTCGTGCGCGCCCGCTGACGTGCAACGATCGCCTGCGTTCGCTGCCGCGCAGCGAGATTGCTGACAATCAAAGCCGTGATCGCGAAAAAAAAGAGGAAGACGACATTTTCAGGATCGGCGATCGTGAACGTATAAAGCGGCGGCAGGAAAAAGAAATTATAAGCCAGCACGCTGATGACGCAGGCAAAAAGCGAAGCCCAAAGACCATAGGCGATCGCGCTGGTCAGGATCGCAATCAGGAACGTGAGCGAGACGTTTGCGATATTCAGAACATATTTTAGCGAAAGCGCCGCGCCAAGCGCCAGCGCCACGAGGCCGATGCTCGCCGCATAGGCCAGTGCATCGCTGCGCGCCGTTTCCCGGTTCGCTCTTTTGGCAGAATTTGGTTGGTCGCTTTGGCTCGGCGCGGCGTGATCGGCGACGATATGCACATCCGCGTCACCAGCCGAACGGATGAGCTTTTGCGTGACCGATTGACCGATGAAACGCCGCAAGCCGGGACGGTGCGAGCGCGCCACCACGATATGCGTGAAATTATGCGCTTGCGCATAATCGACGAGCGTTTCGGCGACATCCTCGCCCGGCACCAAAAGCGTCTCGGCGCCAAGACGCTGCGCGAGACGTAACCCATCGGCGACAAGGCCGCGTTCCTTTTCGCCGGCGCGCGCGCTTTTGGCCGTCTCGACATGAATCACCGCCCAAGGCGCTCGCAGCCGGTCGGCCATGCGGCGCGCCCGGCGGATCAGCGCGCGATGATCGGCGATGCCGTCGAGACCGACGAGAATGCGCTCGCCCGCCGCCCAAGGACCGGCGATCGCATGACGGCGCATATAATCGACCATTTGCGCATCGACGCGCTGCGCTGTCCGGCGCAGAGCCAATTCACGCAGGGCCGTCAGATTGCCCGGCGAAAAATAATTCTTGACCGCGCGCTGCGCTTGCTCCGGCACATAGATCTTGCCGTCGTTCAGGCGGCCGATCAAATCCTCAGGTGCGAGATCCACCACTTCAATATCGTCGGCCCGGTCGAGGATCGAATCCGGCACCTGCTCGCGAACCGTAATGCCTGTGATCTTGGCAACGACATCGTTCAGACTCTCGACGTGTTGAATGTTGAGCGTCGTGAAAACATCGATCCCAGCTTCAAGCAATTCCTCCACATCGAGATAGCGTTTGGGGTGACGGCATTCCGGGGCGTTCGTATGCGCCAGTTCGTCCACTAAAACGAGGCTGGGCTTTCGCTGCAAAACCGCATCGAGATCCATCTCGGACATTTGTCTGCCGCGATAATCGATGAATTTGCGCGGGATGATTTCGAGACCTTCGAGGAGCGCTTCCGTTTCAGCGCGTCCATGCGTCTCGACGACTCCGACGGCGACATCGACGCCATCGCGCCGCTTGATTTGCGCTGTGGTCAGCATTTCATAGGTTTTGCCAACGCCTGGCGCGGCCCCGAGAAAAACCTTGAGACGTCCGCGTTCGCTCTCGCGCGCAGCCCGCAGCAAGACGTCCGGCGAAGGCCGCCGGTCATTTGCGTCGCGCATATCGGAACGTGTCAACGAGGAACTCCAGGCGCATCATACCCATGCAGGACGGATAAGTCCTGGAGAGTGCCCCATCTATTTAGGGAGTCAAATGATCCAAAGCCAGATTAAGCGCCAGCACATTGACATGCGGCTCGCCTAAAATGCCCAATAAACGTCCCGACGTCTGCGCTTCGACGAGGGTCCTCACCCTATGTTCGCTTAAGCCTCTCGCTTTCGCGACACGCGGCACCTGAAACAAAGCGCCCGCGGGTGTCAAATCCGGATCGAGCCCGCTGGCCGAGGTGGTTACGAGATCGACGGGGATGGGAGTGCCTGGGTTTTCCGCCGCGAGACGGCTGCTCTCTTCCTTGACGCGATCGGCCAAAGCCTGGGACGTCGGTCCATTGTTCGAGCCGCCAGAATTCGCAGCGTTATAAGGCGCGGGCACGGTCTTTGTGGAATCCTGCGGGTCGGCATCGGTCGTCGCCGATGGACGGCCATGAAAATATATATCGCTCGTAAAATTCTGACCGATCAACTCAGAGCCGATGACGCGGCCATCGCGTTCGATGAGGCTGCCTTTGGCTTGTTTCGGAAACAGTACGCCAGCGGCGCCTGTCATCGCGAGCGGATAGATAAGCCCGGTCAAGACCGTCATCACAACGATCATCAAGAGGGCGGGACGAAGCTGCTTCAACATCAATCTCTCCTCACGCCAATCTCTTCACGCCAAGCCCATGGCGTTGACCGCCAGGTCGATCAGCTTGATTCCAACGAAGGGCACGATCAGACCGCCTACACCATAAATCAGCAGATTGCGGCGCAGGATGACCGCGGCGCCAACCGGCCTGTATTTCACGCCTTTCAAAGCAAGCGGGATCAGCACGACGATAATCAGCGCGTTGAAGATGATCGCAGACAGGATCGCGCTTTCCGGCGTCCCGAGGCGCATGACGTTCAAAGTCTGCAATTGCGGATAGAAGGCGATGAACATCGCCGGAATGATGGCGAAATATTTCGCAACATCATTGGCGATCGAAAAGGTGGTGAGCGCGCCGCGCGTCATCAGCAGTTGTTTGCCGATTTCGACGATCTCGATCAGCTTGGTCGGATCGCTGTCGAGATCGACCATATTGCCTGCTTCGCGTGCTGCCATCGTGCCGGTATTCATCGCGACCCCGACATCGGCTTGCGCCAAGGCAGGCGCATCGTTTGTGCCATCGCCGCACATCGCAACGAGCTTGCCCTTCGCCTGTTCGTCGCGAATGAGTTTCAGCTTGGCCTCCGGCGTCGCCTGCGCGAGAAAATCGTCGACACCAGCCTCGGCCGCGATCGCGGCGGCAGTCAAAGGATTGTCGCCGGTAATCATCACCGTTCTGATTCCCATGCGCCGCAGTTCGTCGAAACGCTCTCTGATGCCGCCTTTGACGATATCTTTCAGGTGGATCAAGCCCAGCAAGCGCCCGTCCTTGGCGACGGCAAGCGGGGTGCCGCCGGATTTCGCAATCTCGTCGGCTTTGCTGTTCAATTCCTTGATGACGGCATCGGAATTCGCCGGCCGTATCGCCACCAACACGCCGCCATCCTGCAAGGGCCTCGACAGATCGTTCACATAGGCAAGCAGAGCATCGACAGCGCCTTTGCGGATAGACACATCCCCCGCGTCAATGCCGGATAACCGCGTCTGCGCGGTAAAGGGTATGAACCGCGCGCCAAGTTCGTTCATGTCGCGGCCGCGAATGCCGTATTTCTGCTTGGCGAGCACGACGATCGAGCGCCCTTCCGGCGTCTCGTCCGAAAGTGACGCCAATTGCGCCGCGTCGGCCAGTTCCGCCGCGCTGACGCCGCCGACCGGAATGAAATCCGAAGCCTGGCGATTGCCGAGCGTAATAGTCCCGGTTTTATCGAGCAGCAAAGTATCGACATCGCCCGCCGCTTCGACGGCGCGGCCAGACATGGCAAGCACATTGAAGCGCACAAGCCGGTCCATGCCCGCGATGCCGATCGCCGATAAAAGCGCGCCGATCGTCGTCGGGATCAAGGTCACGAATAGCGCGACAAGCACGACAATCGAGACGCTGCCGCCGGCATAAGCCGCGAAGCTCGGGATCGTCACAACCGCGAAAACGAAGATCAGCGTCAATCCCGCCAAGAGAATATTGAGTGCGATCTCGTTCGGCGTTTTCTGCCGCTGCGCGCCTTCTACGAGCGCGATCATGCGGTCGAGAAAGGTTGCGCCTTGCGCCGCCGTGATGCGCACCCTGACCCAATCGGAGAGCACACGGGTGCCGCCCGTGACAGCTGAACGGTCGCCGCCGCTTTCGCGAATGACCGGCGCCGACTCGCCGGTGATCGCCGATTCATCGACCGAGGCAATGCCCTCGATCACTTCGCCATCGCTCGGAATAAAGTCGCCCGCATCGACGAAAACGAGATCGCCTTCCTTCAATTCGGAAGCTGCTACCTCTGTATAGGTTTTTTGGTCCGCACCAGTGAAGCGCTTGGCCATGGTTTCGGTCCGCGCCCGCCGCAATGTAGCGGCTTGCGCCTTACCCCGGCCCTCGGCGACAGCCTCGGCGAAATTGGCGAAAAGCAGCGTGAACCAAAGCCAGAGAATGATCTGGAAGGTAAAGCCGAGATCATGGCTTTCACGCGTCAGATCGCGCATGAATAAAAGCGTCGTCAGGATCGCTACGATCTCGACGACGAACATCACCGGGTTACGGATCATAATCCTCGGATCGAGCTTGCGGACCGAGCCCCAGACCGCTGACAACAGGATGGCCTTGTCCCATAGCGATGTCCCGCCGCGCGAAAAAGTCCTCGCTTGCATTGATCCGCCTCGATTAGAAAAGAGTGCCAGAGAGCATCGCCAGATGTTCGCTGATTGGCCCAAGCGCCAGAGCCGGGAAGAAGGTGAGACCACCGACAATTAAGATGACGCCGATCAAAAGCCCGACAAAGAGACCGCCATCGGTCGGAAATGTTCCCGCGGAGGCAGGAACGATCTTTTTCGCGGCAAGAGACCCAGCCGCCGCCAGCATCGGCACGATAACCAGAAAGCGGCCGACCCACATAGCAACACCGAGCGTTGAATTCCAAAAC
>Ga0116230_10003733_pt1 | contig 14901 bp, 11 predicted proteins | sample S1TSphfallax_3_FD_88678 | JGI IMG/M metagenome (GOLD analysis project Ga0116230, IMG submission 88678) | Host-associated microbial communities from peat moss isolated from Minnesota, USA - S1T2_Fd - Sphagnum fallax MG | ecosystem: Host-associated > Plants > Peat moss > Unclassified | place... | reverse complement strand
TTGACTAACAAGTCCTTTTTTATTAGTGGACATGTATATTTTGATTAAAGGCTTGACACTTGAATGACATGTGTATTTTTTGATTGGTGAACTTGATTAAAATGACCTATTTGATATTTGCCAAATTGAACATCTAATCAAAGTTGGACAAAGCAAAATGACATCCTTAGTCAAGATTGATAATGGTGTTATAGTCAAATGGGACATCCTATGTACTTAGTAGGCAAATGTAACTACAATTAGGTTATGCAATAATCTATGCCTACCTATAGACCAAATTATTTACTTACCTACCTCCTATTTTCCACCTACCATCCTGCAAACCTACCTACCTACCTCCTACAACCTACATACCTACCTACCTTTTTATCTAGCTTAGGGAAGTTAGGTTAGGCTAGGCTACCACCAACTTACCTACACAAAAATATTATTTCTAGTAATAAACCATGAATTGTAATAGTGCATTTTGGATAATGACATGTTACATTAAGTAATTTTTTATTTAAATTCTTTAACATGGATATTATGAAGTCCCAAGTTAATATGACATGAATTAAAGTGCCACATAACCGTACACCATTTTTTTAAACTTTTTTTAAAAGTTAGTCATGAATTGTATTTCTTCACAACATGTCATGCAAAATATATATTTTAAAGTTTTGTAAGCAAAACATTTTGACACCATTCACCACCATGATATGTACATATTTGTATACTACATTTGTACATGATATATTAATGTGTAATACACATTATATACATTAATGCAAGCATCCACCAAAATTTCAACCCAACAATCATGGAAATGCACCAAGGCCTTAACCATCAAATCACTTCAAGAATTTAATAACATAAAAGAAAAAAAATTAACATGAAAATATTTAGGACATTCTAACTTTAATGTATGTTTTTTTTTTCAAAATTTAATCAAATGCTACAAATGAAAAAATGATCTTGAAGTTTAATGTTCAATATTGTATTAAAAACTTATGATTTATAAATAATCAATTTAAAGGATTTTAAAAAACTTCAAATAATATGTTATGAATAAATTAAAAATTAAAAATCTTTAAAAAAAATTGACATATAATTTTTATAAATCTGATTCAATTCCAATTCAATGTGAATTTTAAAAATGCCTTCATTAGGTCTTTAACAATTTTATTTTTATTTTTTGAAGAATTGCAAGTTTTTACTTTCCCCAATATGATTAACTATAAAGTTTTTTTTCTCATTTTTGCAATGTTGCTCAAATGGAATTCAACCATAAAACAATTTAACCACATTTGGCTATAAACAGTTGTGGAGTTGGAACCTTGTTTAAATTCTTCAATAATATGGCTACTAATGATAACCTAGTTTAAAAATTTGATGATATGTGTACTTTTTTAATTTGATAAAATTTGATTTAAGAAAAAAAACCTTTGTTGATGTTGTTGGCCCCTTAAATTGGCAAAAATTGGCCATGCAAGAAGAAACATAAATTAATAGCCATTTAATTTTCAAGACCATATTTGTTTAGAAACATTAACCATACACTAATGAATAAAAAAATTAAAAAAATTCTAATAACTCCAACCTTAAACCCATAAATAGTTCCAACATTAAACTTATTTGAAAATTTTAAAATAAATATTAATGATGTAACTAAGTGTTTTTTTGTGGTGAATGTCCACCATTTTGTGAACATAAAAAGGAGCCATCAACATCAACAAAGGATTTTTAATTAAAAAAAACCCTATACATATATACACACAATGGGTTATAGGACCTATAGTCAAAATATATAAGGATTTTACCAATTTTATATTTCCATGTACATGGTCAATAACCAAAATGTGGCTAAATCTTCTTGTGGATGATTTGATCAACACCACAAAATTGAAAACATAACAAGGGTGGTAAAAACCCGATTTTTTCCGCCCGACAAATCGGGTTTAAGGTTTAAATGAATAAAACCCGATTTATATTAAAACCATGGTTTTATTCTGGGTAACATTAATTGAGGCCAGCATGATCGGAATCACTCTCGTTGGTATAGTTGTCGCTTGTTGGATAACTGTAGAACGCACCCATGTTGCTCTTGATGAACACGAGCTTCTCAACAGTCTTGGCACTCAAGGAATTCCTCAATTTGGAATGGATGAAGCCCATCGTTGAGAAGTTTCGCTCGGACGCCGCACTAGACGTCGCCATACTAAAGAGGCGGACCACGACGCTTTGCAAATCTACCCACTGACATCCATCGGTTTGCCAGTACTACAACACGGTCTTCAATCCCTTGGACAACATCTGGTAATGGAAGGAGTTTGCCTACCTTTCCTTTGTTGCAAAAATGAAGTATGCCATGAATTGAATGTACAGCTTCTCCTTACGGCCGTTGTCAATGGGCGTAACATTGTCGACAGGACTATTGATCAACGCTTCCTCCAAGCTGCTTCGTGAATCCGTAGGCAGCTCGTTTCCAATGTGTCATGGGTCGAGCAAATAGAACAAACCGTGAGCAATGCCGTACATGAACTGAAAGCGTTGTTGTGCCAGGACAACCAAGTACTCAAACTCCTGGCACGTGATAATGTTGCTGGACATGACCTTCTTGTACTCTTCGAGTAGGTTGTGGAAATCGGGCATCACCTCGGAAATGGGCACCTTATCGGATTGATATTTGACGATCAGAGCGTCAATCGGGGCGAGAATGGCGAGGGCCTTGCGCAAGTTGTCCACAAACGTGTCATCCGTCACGATCTCCTTAATCTTTGATCTTTCATTTTTCTAGGCAGATGTACTTTGCACAAAGTCGCGAGCAGTGATGATGACATGCAGGTGCTGTTCTGACTCTAATAAGGTCTAGCACATGGCTTGAATTGTTCCCCAGCGAGTCGGAGCGGCTCGTACAAGCGTTCGAGCACCGGCAGAGAGCTGCAGATCTCGTAGGTGAGCCTTGGTGACGTGATGGTTGTGAAAGTACTTGACGACATCCTTGCAACAGGCAATAAATTCCAGCATGAGCTCGAACGAGTATTAGTTGGGATAGGTGGCCTCGACTTGGCCGGCTTTCTTTGTTTTCGTTGCCGCAAACACGTCCTTAACGAATAGATGAAGGCCATGGGAACAACACCCCTAGAAGTAGTGCGATGGGAAGGTAATTTGCAACAAGCCCCATGCCTTCTTGTTCGTAGAGGTGTTGTCGGTAATTGCACCAGCAAATATTGTGGGTGGATGTTCGTGAATGACGTGCTCGATGTCGTCGGCAATAAACTTGTGATCGTGCCCTTGTTGGCCTATCGATACTGACTCCAGAAATAGGGCGAATACGGGCGACGCCGCCATGTAGTTGATGATGGCATCGTTGTTAACGTTCGACCAGCCATCGCTGATCAGATAGGAAGTTGCACCAATCATGCCCTTAGCCACCTTGGTTTTGACATCCTCGTGGCAGGCATCGAGCAAAGAGGTTGCTAGCTATCTTCTGTTGGGGAGCAAATCGTCATCAGGGCGCAAGGTCTTGATTGCGGCGATTAGATGAACGTCTTCGATTCGCTAAAACGACGACCCTGTGGCGTGATAGTGCATTGCAATGTGTTTCTGGAACTACACCTTTTGTTGTTTGTTGACAATAGGTATGGCGAACTCCTTGATTGAGCGCTGACGAAAAGAATTGGGAGCCACTGAAGACGTCAACACCGACATTGCCGTCGACAAGGGCTTCTTGGGCTTCTTGTTGGCCGTGTACCAGGTGGGATGCTTGTCCTCCTCCATACCGTTCATGAGTTTGCGGAATGGAGCACACTTGTTCAAATGGACCTTCATCGATTCGCTTTTCTTGTGATGATTCACGAACATGCGACAGTGCTTATAGACGGCCGACTTGTGCTAGTGTGGGTTAACGTCGTCGGTGTAGAGACTCCACAGGTCACTGCCTTGCCGACCACATTTAGGTCCTACAGCAGCATCGTCATTGCCATTACTGTCTAATGGATCGCCGCCTACACTGGCCTTAGGAGCAACGTTGATATTGTTGTCATCGGCGATGTCGCTTTCGATGTCAATGACGATGACCTCCTCCTCCACACCGATGTCGAACATGATCACTTGAGTGCAAGCCAAACTACCAACTGCCCACCTCTGAAGTTCAGAGTTCTAAACACGGAGTGGGTTGCCCTCTTTCGCAATCCGCACCTTATTAAAATCCGATTTTCAAAATAAAACCTGATTTTGTGTGATTTCAGACAATCGGGTTTTATATTAAAACCTTAAATAACCCGATTGCAAAAAACCAAGGTCTGCCACCCTTGAAACATAAACATGTTAGAAACATTGTTGAAGTCACCATTATGATTACCATTTTAATTCATTCATATGTTTGATTTTTAAAAATACCTATATAATGACAAAAAAATTAATAATTTAATATAAATAATTTAACATGGATTTGTTTTCATACAATAAAAGGAGAAATATTGGAAACTATTTTTGGGGTTTTTGGTGTGGCATCATGAACATTTGTAATAGAAAACTTGTTTATAATGCATAAAAAAACTAGATGAAAAACACATATTTTAATCTACATAAATGTACAAAATTTTAGTATATTAAAAATTTGTATTTTAGAGGTTTACATGCATTCTAAAATTTGCATGCATGAGTGCTTTGAATTAATCACTAACCCATTCAAATATAAATGTGAGACTTGCCAAATTTTTATACATCCATCTCCATAAATTGTGATGAGTGCAAAATGCAACTCATGAGTAATAGATTTAATGCATTCAAAATGAATGATTTCAACTCATTTACAAATGTTAATAATATAATAGATGTGAAAAAATCCATTCAACCATTCAAGTATAATTGCAAAACACCAAGTTACAATTCAATATGTTATAACAAATGTAAAATATAGCATGTGACTATTAGTTTAAACATATTAAAAGTGAATGGTTCAATTCATGTACCATTTTGACATTTGAAAAAATGTCAAAAAGCCATGAACCCATTACAATGCATTATTTAAATAAAGTTAAAGGCTACTTCAATTTTCATGTCAACAATTTAAAATTATTGAAAAAAAAAAAGTTCAAATTATACTCATAAATGAACAATGTAATGAATGTCACAATTGTATATAAATAATATTGATCATTAATTAGTGCAACAAGCCACTTGTAAACTTGAGATGACCAAATGTGATTGAAATGGAATCAAATAAAAAAGTAATCATAATGTGTGGGGGTTGAAAAAGACAAGATTTCTTCTTATATATGATTTATTAGATTACAAGACCAAAACAAACCTCCAATTATACATATTTGAACCCCAAGGCCAAACTAGACCCCCCATTGTGCATCTTTGAGCCCCAAGACCAAATTGGACCCCCATTATTCACAATTATGAGCTTCCAAGACCAAAAACAACCCACATTATGCATATTTGAGCCCCAAAGTCAAAATAGATATCCACTATATATGCATCTTTGGGGCCCCAAGACCAAAGCAAACCCCTATTATTCACATTTATGAGGTTCCAAAACCAAAATAGACCTACATCACTATTTTTCAACCCCTAAGAGCAAAATAAACCTTCAATTATGCATATTCAAACCTCCAAGGTCAAAACAAACCCCCACTATTCAAATTTGTAAGCTTCCAAGGACACACCCCCATTATTCACATTTGTGAGCTCCCAAGACCAAAATAGACCCCCAATGTGTATATTTGAGCCCCTAAGATAAAAACAAATTTGCATTATGTGCATTTATGAGTTCCCAAGACTGATACATACCACCATTATGCATATTTGTGAATACATACATCAAATTGACCCTATCTATGAGCTTTTAAAGGTCAAAACATACTTCAATTATATGCACATTTGTGAACTCCAAAATCAAGGACTTGAAATTTTGAGGCAATCTAAAAAAAAGGATTGCAAGTCATAAATGGGTAAAAAAAAGACACAAGTCACATTTGACCTAATTAAATAAAAAAACTTGTATTTTTTTCATCCTTTCATCATCAATTTCATGGATGTGAAATTAAAATTTTTATCATTGTATGAAAGAACACTTTCTTCCAATTGCTTAACATTGAACCTCTCATCGTTGGGCCTAGGTCGAAGTCTTTTCATTAGTAACATTGTTTGCAATATTTGTGGTTCTTTCATGGTTTGTGGGACATGTTTGAAATTTTTAGGTTGAAATCTTTCCACTCAATGCACAAGTTTGGTGACAAATGTTTGACTAGCATTTGCTACAAGGTTCACACAATCTCAAAGAAGTAGGTGGTTGGGTTCAAAGGGGGTTTGGCTTTGAAGAGTACAAAAAAACTTTATGATATAGGTTATGACACAAGGTTAAGCAAGGTGTCATGAAGGATACTTTCAAATGGGGACAAGCCCTATACCTTATAATCATCAAAGTTTGACCCAAGTGATGAGCTAAAGTCCATATCCAAAGAGTTTAAAAACTTGGTAGGGGTGCATGTAAGAGGCAAAAATGTAGGTTTCAAACCTTAGACTATAAAACATTAGATTTTTTCCTTTGTTGTTTGAAAAACTTTGACTTCTCCAAGTTGTTGAAAGATTTTCTCCATTTTATAAACAACCCCCTTGCTCTTTTGGGGTTCTATTGGGTGAAAACATGGTCAAAGGAGCCTTGGGCACCAAGGTAAAGGTCATTTTCAAAGGATTGCACATGACATGTGTCATTTTTGTGTTGGTTTATAATTTTTTATTTTTTATTTTGAATACCCAGTTTAGCATTGCATGTTAGGTTAAATATGTTTTTACTAAAAGTTGATTTTATATCATATATATTGGGTAAAAGCACATTATAATGGATTTTTTTTGGAAATCATAGTGGTAGTTTTTTTTTGGTGAGTCAAGTATTGTTGCATTATATTCAAATCTATTTGAAAAACTTGGCAAAAGTGAAATGAAATATTGAACCTACATTCTAATCTTTCAAACAATTTTTTTTTTTCACCAAAAGGACAAATGTTCAATCCAAGGTGGATTTTACATAGGATGGTACATCCAATGTCACAATCTAAACTACCCCTAGAAATTTATCATTATGGACTTTTTTCTTCTAGTGGAGTTGGAAACTAAGCCTATAACTTTTTACCACCACACATTGAAATACCATAACACTTAAGATGAAAAATCAAGCAAAAAAAAGTCTCTAAAAAATTTAGAGATTTTAAATTTTAAATTCATAAAGTCCATTTTGATATTGAAATCGATTTTTTCAAGGCCCATATTTTTAGAGATTTAAAAAAACAAAAAAATTATGTTGGTATGGAAGTGGGAAAAAAAAAGAACTTCAACATTATTTAATTTATTTTTGGAAAAATAACTAGATTTGGATTGTAAAAATGGACTTTCATCCTTTTTAGGTGAATGTAGTGTGTTTTTACCATATTATGCATTCATGCCCTTTATCACATAAACATGAACAACTTTTGTTAAGGCCACATTTTCAAAATCCATAATTTTTAGGGTCAATATTTGAACCAAATGTGTTCAAATTGGTTAACTAAAAAATATCATTAATTGAAGTCCTTTTGCCTTTCAAATCATCAATGTTAAAATCTTCTCCAATATTTAGAAGGAATGGTGCACATTTGGTAGAAAAAAGGACATTTGTAAAAAATAAAAATTGTCCCCCATTCTTGAGGTTTGAATGCTTTGAACATGCAAAAACATTTTTTATTTGTGTCAATTTTTGAACATATAAACTTTGCAATTAATGAAAAATATTCCAAAAAGGTTTATGAAAATCCAAACTATTGTGCTTCCATTATGATTTTTCAAACATACAAAAATGTATTTTTAATGAGTGTCCACTTTTGGGTGGCTCCTTTAACTATGTTTTTACCTTATTTTGATATTCAAACTTTACAAATGTGCATAAAAGGGGTTTGTATTAGTCTTCGTAGCTTAAATGGTTTTGGTTTTAGATGTTATGTGAACGTATATTTTTGTCTTGGTAGTTCAAATATGCACAATGCCGATTTGTTTTAAAATTGAGATTTCACACATGTATAAAAGGGGTCAGTTTTGCTCAAGTTGGAAGTTCAAACTTGCAAAATATAAAACTTTAAAAATCTAAAGTCCAGCTCATAAATGTTTAAAGTGGGGTTTTTTTTGGTCTTGGGTGTTCACAAGTGCATAATGGGTTTGTGTATTTTTTGATATTAACAACTTCACAAATGTGCATATTAAGGGGTGAAAACATGGCAAAGTAGATTAGAAAATTACTTTGTAGTATAAATGGAAAGTGGCCATCAAGTAGGCCTTGGTATACGAATTCAAGAATATTATTTACTTTAACGTTTAACTATATGAAGTTCTTTGACTTTGCTATAACTATTATTAAAAATCATATGTTTAAAGTAGGTTTGTTATTCATCAAAATCAAGTAGATGTCAACCTACAAAGTAAATTAAATATTGGATCCATTTATTTTTAAATCAATGGCATGCTAAATATACTAGTGAACTTTGAAATTTTTCATGGTATAATCAAAATATATTTAACGCTTAATGTAGAATAAGAATGAATACAATATTAACATGTTAGTTTCATTCCTACTTATTACTTGCTTTCATTTTACTAATTTTTTTCAAATTTTGTATTCAACTCATAAAAACTCAATGGAAGCATGGAGGCTTCCATAACAAGATTTAAAAAAAAATTGAACCTTATGTTTATGTTGAAAAACTACCAAATTAAAAATTTGGATTTGGTGAACATACTTTTTGGTCCACTTTACCATGCTTGGACCTTAGGGGTCTATTTAGGTCTTGGTCACTCAATTGGTTTTCATTTTTTATGTTAAATGTGACAATTTATTTTGATCTTGGGAGTTCACATTTTGATTTTTGGGGCTCAAATACATGCATAACAAAGGGTCTATTTTGATCTTGGGCGATCAAATATGCATACTGCATGCATCTATTTTGATTTTGGGGGCTCAAATCCATGCATAATGAGGGTATGTTTTGATCTTGGGAGTTCACACATGCAAGGAAGCATATTGCATGCTTTTGTAGGAAAATGAATTGGGACAACCCCCTACAACAATAGGAATAAATGAAGACCTCATAAAGGACAAAATGGCACTAAAGTTGTAGGTGCACAATTGACACATGTGTTTTCCTTGCATCATTGATATGGGGGTGAAAGTACATTATTGGAGGTGGGGCGGGGGGGGGGGGGGTTGTTTTTTGCTTTTTGTTTTTGGTTGATGGTGTGTGGGGGTGGGGAAGGTGTAGTTTGAGTGGTGGGAGGTGGGGGTGGGATTGTTGTTGCATTGTAGTATTTTTTTAAGTACCTATCATTATTAAAAAGGGTTTTCACAATATTTTTGCATATTATGGTAGGTCAAAACATTAAAAAGTCAAACGCAAATATATTATGTGATGTTAGAATATATTTACACAAAAAAAATGTACATCACAACATATTAAAAAATGTAAATATACTCAAAAAAATAATTGAATTAATTTCTAGTATTTATTAAACATTGTGATTCCATATGATTGGAATAATTTTGTGAGCCATGTAAATTTTTGACAATTATCATATAACAAATTTATTTTTTTTCAAAAAAAAACCATATTAAGTATGCAATAAGTCAAAAATTTGAGAAACAACACGTTCAAATGGAAAACAAGTTTTATGTGAGGTGGGTTCTTTTCTTTAATTCCATTTAAAAAAAAATTGGTTGATTAATTCAAATAAAAAACTAATGTAGTCTAATACAACACATAAGCTTTAAAAATTATATTATGTATACCATAAATATACCCATTGTTCCTTGAATTTAATCTTTTAAATTTATTTCTTTTTTTCAAGTAATATTAAATAGCACTAACTTTATGAAAGTCAAAATATAAAGCCTAAACACCAAAAGTGAAACCTACAATTGAATGCAACACATTTTGGAGGTGTATACTTTTGGCATATGTAATGAAAGTGCCCAAGTTGGACCCCCTTGTAATGTGTTTCCACCCATGGTAAGAACACATTTTACATTTCCATTGGAAAACAAATTCTTGATAGGTTGGTTGCTATCACCTTCTTATTCAAAATTTTAATCTTAAGCCAAGTGCATTTAAAAAAAAATCCTAACATGTTGGTGCTTGAATATGTGCAAGCATGTTCAACTAATAAGAACCAAGGAGTCATTCAAAGTGCATGCTAAAGGAAATGGACAAGATGGTCCAAATCCAATGATTATTCCAAATGCCACAATGAAATCTTTGGATGTTACTCATCCACAAGCAAGGGAGTTACATCCAAATTGGCCTTTTTTCTTGAATTTGTAATATTTTACTATGAATAATATCAACCCACAATATGTACATGAAACAAAATAAATGTATAACATATCATTCTATGTCTAGTAGCCTTTAAATTAATAATGTTTATAATGCATAACTTTTTGACCTCAATCATGCAAATGATGTTTTTATGTGTAGACTTTGACCAAGTCCAAAGGCCAACTAGAATGTTATACCAATGTGATACAACTATAGAGAGCACAAAACAAGCAAATGGGGAGGATCAAAAGTTGAGAATGTGTGATCAAGTAAAGACCAAGTAGTCACAAAAGCGCATGTTATTTCTTGCAAAAAAGACAAATCAATGACAAGGGTGGGGTTTGTGTGGCTTTGGTTGTTTATTTGATTAGACTAAAACCAAACTTTGTTTGATTTGGAAGTGCAAGACAAACATTTGCAATGTTTTGGTCATTGAGAGAAATTATTGTTTCCTTCTATTTCATCTAGTTTTAACGTCTATAACAATGTGTATTTGTCATTGGTAGATGGTGTCAACAATGGGTGCAAGTCCACACATAGGAACCAAAAACCATGTTGAATAGTGGTGAAAATTGTGAATTTTTTTACATATGTTTTTTCCTTGACATTTAAAAGTTATGTTAATCATTCCAAGTTGTGCTAATTGATTAATATGAATGTAGAGGAATTAAAATTAAAAATTCATTAAATTAAATTTTGGGTTTTGGTTTTAGTAAAAGACGTTTGAACTTCAACATGTGTTGTGTCAAATTGTGGTTAAGTTTACAAAGGACTAAGTAAAGGACTATTGTAATAACATAATTTTGATGGTAAAAATATTTAAAGATAAAACCTTCTACCCACATTCAAAAAGAACTCCCAATTAAAAAGATATGGAATTTTAAAATTTTAAAAATTCAAAGTATTTTTCAAAATTTTGAATTTCAAAAGTCCTTCACAACATGTAAATGGGGTGTAATGTGCATGACATACAAAAAAAAGTTGTATTTTATGATACAAGAAACAAAAACCTAAAGTAATTAAAATATTTTGGTATGCAAAATCGTGATAAATGTTCAAAATGAAATGCAGAATTTGGCAAAATTTACACACTTTGAAATTTTCATATTTATTTTACAATGATTTGCAAAAAACATGTGATATATTGGGCCAACTATATGTATTTTTAATAAAAAGTTGCAAAAATTTTCATTCAAAAAAAATTTCATATGAAAAAGTGAAAAAGGACTAACACATATTCATAGTCCTTTTGTAAAGTAATCCCGTTGGCTCCTTTGTGTGTACCCACACCCCAACACTTTAAACGCAATTCACATTTCCCCCATGTGTAAATTGAAATATTTATAATCTACACATGTATTTTAATTTTTCTGTTGAATTACAATATAGTAGGAATACATTGTCCCCTCAATGTGCTTTGGTATCCATTGCATGAAAACATAACATGTAATGTTTTTAATATTGAAGATGAAAATTGAACTCCTTGACCCCATTAATGTGCTGAGTATGTCATTCCATGGGAATGCCATTGTACCTAGGCATTGTTCTATGGTTGTGACATTCATTAAGAAGGGGGTATATAGTGAAATTACCATTTCCATTGAATCCAAATCCTTCAAAGCTAATGGATTTTATAAATGGTATTGTACTTTGATGTGAAAAAGACTTAGTTGCATGTAAGTAGTGCTTCTTAGTGTGATTTGTTATAGCTTCAAGTGATGTAAGTGTGAAGTCATGGACTTTGTATGTATGTCATTACACATTTTTTGTTGGACAAATGTTGTGAGCTTTTTAAACTATTTGATATCTTACACATGTAATCTTTTAGTTATACCTATTGGAATTATGATCCATTAAATTGATGTGCAATTTCAAGGATTTCAACTCCAAGCTTAGTTGAAATAACAAGATTAATATCAAGGAAATCATACTACAAATAGTCAAGAGAACCACTTTCACATGTACCTAGACCAATTAATTAAGTCATGGCTTGTACAACCATGTTTAGTTAATCATAATCACATACACCTAGATTAATTAATTAGACCATGATTGAGACAATTAGTTTTAGTAAAAAAACCATTGTCTATTAAACAAAAGCCACAAAATTATCATATTCAAGCAAATAATGAACAAAATAGATATTAACACATGGTAGATGGGTGCAAACAATCTATTTTGGACATATTTCTTACCTTGTTATTTACTTGAAAACATGAAAAAAAAAGTCTTTCAAACTTAGAACCTTCTTTTAGCATTTTAAAACAAATGAAACATTTAGTTTTTTTCATGGGCATTTCTAGCCTCCCTTTAGCTTTTCAAAGCAAGCTGTGTCATATCATTTGGACTTGAAAAAATACCCAAAAAAAAACCCAACAATTACATCATTCTTTAGGGGTTGGGGATGATTTTAATTTTGAAAAGAAACTCAATTAAGAAAAAAATTATGCTAGAATGTTCACCACATCAATATTGAAGTGCTTGAAAAAACATTTCACCTACTTTCAACTACTTGAACTTTATTTTTCAAATTGCCACAAATTTTAGGTCCCATTCAAGTACTTGCTAGTAATTTTTTTTAAATGATTATAATAATTCAACTTTTGAAGTCCATGCAAAACAATAAAATAAAATAGTGTACCTGAAAAAAAATAATTATCCCCATAAAATCATTTACTTGTTAATCCTTTTATTTAGGGACCTTAGTATTGTGTTGTTTACACTATTTTTTGTGTGTACTTTGCCATGCTTTCACCTGGAGATGATGGCTTACAATGGCAACATGTGATGAGTGGATGTGAATTAAGATGGTGACACATGGCTACACAAATTGATTGCCAATTTGATTAATAGTCAAGTTAATTGAGATAATAGTCAAACCAATGAATTAGGTTGTGGCTTATATGACTAGATTTGGTAAAAAATGTGGTGTCACATAAACTTAGACTAGTAAATCAAACCATGATTGAAACAACTAGTTATGGTCAAAACCACTCATTTATTAAACAATAAAAATAAAATTATCATATTTATGCAAATAATGAGCAAACCATATGTTGTTGTGTGGCGACTATGATGGTCTATGGTGGTGACATGTGGTGAATGGATGTGAACTAAAGTGGCCCACAATGGTGACACATGGCTACACAAATTGACTGTTGATTTAATTAGTAGTCAAGTTGACTTAGTTAGATTCACTACAAAATTGTTTGAAAAATAAAATTGGACGAGTCAATTAGGTCATGGCTTATATGACCTGATTTGGCAAAAACATAATTTCATTTAAACCTAGGCCATTTGATTAAACCATGACCCACACAACCAAGATTGGTAAAAATATTTTTTTTTGTTAAACAAAAATTACAAAATTATCATATTTATGTAAATAATGAGCAAACCATACATTAAGATGTGGCAACTATTATAGCTTATGGTTATGACATGTGGCAAACATATTGGAACTAGGATGGCACATGATGGTGACACGTGGTTAGATGAATTGACTATTGAATTTACTAGGTGGGCACATAATAGTTGGGTTACACAAAAGGAATGTTTCACCCCAAATTCATTCACATGACACTTTTTTGAATGACCATTACATTTACTGATTCATATATTTTTGTGAATTTATTTTCTCGTTAAATACTCACATTCTTTGTGATTGAAATGATTGTGATTTCTTGTCGTTTGGATGATTTAAACATGTCCTTAAATGCCATGGAACACATTTCAAGAACATTGTTCCACTACGCAATTTTATTGAAAAGGAATCAACTAAAATAACAATGTTTGTCCAAATTAATTCATATTTTAACCACAAATAAAATAAACTATGTTCTACATGATGGCATAAAATTTTGGTAATGTAAAAAACCATTTTTTTTTGGAATTGATATTAGAATCTTGAATTTTCTTCATCAACAGGGCTACATTAATAAGGACACTTATATTAATAAATATTTTACATTCCAAAGGTTTGAGGGGAAGTATAGGAAATGTGGATTTAAATAAAATTACATTTTTAATGGTTTTAATAAAACTTTGGCACTCCAAATGAGAGATTGTCATTTTGGAATTGTCTTGGAGTCTTGCATTCCTTTATGATTTATGTTTCAAAAGGACATCCAAAAAAAATTAATTAATTTTTTTCAAGTTTTGCAACATTTTTTTATTGAATAACTAAACATACATGGCATCCTTTCATTGTTTTATATATCAAAACACGATTTGGCCTTAGGATTCAAGACTTAGGACATAAGATAGGATAATGTCTTTCATGGTTCCTATTGTGGAACCCCAACTGTGATTGTACCTAAATGGCTTGATTGACCATTATACTCATTGGTAAAACAAACCAATAAAATAAAAAACCCCATCAAGGTCAAGTTGGTAAATGTGCAAAATGGACCTTTTTGACCAAAAATATGGTTTAAAAACCATGATTTCTTGTAGTGAATTATGAATGCACCTATAGGGTTGCCACCAAATGGCAAATCAAATTCATGGCATGCATAAGTAGTTTTCAATTTGAAGTTTCTAAAATCCACAGTTGTTGGCGACACATTACAATGTT
>Ga0116230_10003727_pt1 | contig 14915 bp, 16 predicted proteins | sample S1TSphfallax_3_FD_88678 | JGI IMG/M metagenome (GOLD analysis project Ga0116230, IMG submission 88678) | Host-associated microbial communities from peat moss isolated from Minnesota, USA - S1T2_Fd - Sphagnum fallax MG | ecosystem: Host-associated > Plants > Peat moss > Unclassified | place... | reverse complement strand
GGGAAGGGAGAGGGGGGGGGGAAGCGCAAATTAGGGCGGCCCCCCCCCCCAGGGGGGTGGGTGTCGCCCCCCCCCCCCCCCCCCCCCCCCAGTGGGGCTTTTATCTAGTAAACATGGTTTCGGTGATCACTCGTTAGTGTGTTGGTCACAATAGCCATGACAGTTATTGTCCATTCGCCCAATAGCCAAGGCACCATTCCACAACACCCATAGGACTTTCCTTTTTTTTTAATTAATTTTTCAGCTCAGGGAGCCTATCCACGGAAACCCACCCTTTACCATTTTCACCACCCTTCATTTGACCTCCCATGTGGTTTTTTTTTTAAAATTAAAAAATCAAAAAACAAATCCCATGGTGGAAAGTAATATATATTTTCTCTTTTATTTTATTTGCTAATTTATACGGCGTCATCATCCAGCCATCAAATCTTCCAGGTTAAATTGTTTTCTGAAATCCAACGGACGACATGGCTCGCCGAAATCGGACGTATGGAATATGAATTCTTCTTCTGCCGCTCTGTTCGCGTCGAGCTCTTCGGTTTTTAGGGTTTGGAGCTCTAGGGTTTGGAGATCGGATTCGGAGAGTCCGTTAGTCATTCGGGCACGGGGATTGTCACGATGAGGTCAGTGAATTGAAACATCAGAGCTGTTAGATACAGAAGAAAACCAGTTAGTCCTAAGAGGAGTTTGTTGTTATTGTTGTCGCTGCTGCTTCTATATAAACTTGTTGTCTCTGACCTCCTGTTGATGAAGGTGCGGTCATTCAATTCAACTGCATAAAGACGTAAGATGTGAATTCTTTTTTCTTATTTTTTGGGTGATGTTTTTTGTTTCTTGTAAAAATTTTGTTTCTAGGCATCTATTCTGCTGAAGACGGCATAATTGCAGTTGAAAGTCTTGTGCCATCTTTCAATTGCTTTCGGGCGTGATGAAGAATTCTTCTAAGTAATTCGTTCAAGGAGCTATATGTTTTGCATTGCAAGATTTTGTTACCTGTTTCTAAGTAGTAAGGATTTTGGTCTAGATCATGGTGTGGAGTGTGGTGGCTTGCTTTTAATTTTTTCTGGTTTGTTTGCGTGTGTTGTGGATGCGAAAAAGATGAAGATAGAGAGGGAAAAGCATGCGTGAAGAAATGAGTGGTGCAGGCGACTATGTTCATTTCAAGGCCCATGTGCCCCTCCATCGTATCCAGGTAAGCGTGCAATTGTGTCCTCCTTTGAGAAACTGTTGCTGCGGGCATTAATCTTTTTCTTTTGATAAAAGCACGATCCGCGTTGAATCTTGTCTTAAGAAACACAGCATGTGATTTTTCATACTCCTAACTAGAAAAAAAGTCTTGTAAGGTGGCTGCTGGGTTCTGGGGTTGCAGATTGGATCCAATGGAACAAAGCACTGGCGCTATTATGACTTTGGCCCTAAGTCTGTGCCACCTCTTGTCTGTCTCTCTGGTATTGCTGGCACAGCTGACGTCTTCTACAAACAAATCCTATTCCTTACTGCAAAGGTATGCGTATGTCATGTCAAGCTTCATGCTTTTTGTTTTAGGCATTCAACTGCTGCATAGCTAACTTTGTTGTACATGACTCAAATTGTTAGGAATTGTTGGAGTTTTCCATTCTTGATGGAGTCAGAATGTCTCCTATTAAGAGAACTCTTGTAAGATTTTCAGGGAAGGCAATAGTGTGGTAATGTTCTCTTGGATACTGCTAACATTATGGGAGTTCATACATGTAGGAAGGGGATTAGTGCACATTACTCTCTTCATTGGAGTAGGATAATGGAAAGCAACACTGGTGCACACAATTTGCATACACTGCCATTTTTCAGTACACAGAAGTGACCATTGCATGCAAGTTTATTTTGATGCGGGTTGTTTGAGTGAAAACAGGGCTACAGGGTGATTGCAGCAGATGCACCTCCGATCTGGACACACCAGGAGTGGGTCTCATCCTTTGAGAAATTTCTGGATGCCCTGGGGGTGCACCATGTATGAATCTCACTAGCTGAGAAGAGAGAGGTTTAGGCTGCAGAGATATTAGGAGAGGCCTAGGTGTTTGTCTTTCACTGATAGATGCATTCTTAGTAGCCTTGTGCCAACTTTGTAGATCTTGTATACTAATACAAAAAGAGAGCTGACTTGGGAGATTGTGACATTGCAGGTACATCTGTATGGAACCTCATTGGGAGGGTTCTTGGCACAGCTCTTTGCACAATACCGCCCTCGTCGTGTGAAGTCATTGCTGCTCTCCAACACATTTGTTGACAACTGGGCATTTGAAGCAACCATGCCATGGGCATCTCTGTGCGTGTGTTATTTCCCTCACATTCCCTAACCCCAGCATTGTCATTCGTGTGAACTTGAATATCAACTGATCTATATCTCCTTTACTGTACAAGAGAAGGCTTTGTTCCTGGTTTTTCTGTCATGGCTGTTCCTTCGCATGTAGGTTAGTTGTGATTGACATCCTTTAGTTGAAGAGAAGGATCAAGTTTCTTTCCCCAGGGTCAGTTCATCAGTAAATGAGCCTTGTAGACATGATTACAAGCATGCTTCTCCCCTCTCAACAATTCTCACCCTCAGTCTAGGCATGAAATCTGAGCGTTATGTTTCTCTATCATCTGGTTTTAGACCCTCTTCTACTCTGACCTGCTCATGGCTGATGACTGTCTTTTGCGGTTGGTTGGCAGCATAAGTTGGACACCAGAATTTGTCTTGAAGCGTTATGTTTTGTCAGGGATTCAAGATGCACCACAGGAACCTTTAATTGCTGATTCTATTGACTTTGTTGTGAATCAGGTACATTTCTCCAAGCCACACACACTTTTGTCCAGTTACCAGCCTACCTTTTGCATCTTTTCTTTTTTTTCCCTCCACATCCTGGCTGTTAGACTAGAGGAACTAGTTTTGAGGCTTAGAAGGTTTCCAGGCTTGGGACCTGATGTATCAGCGATCCCTTTTGGAAAACTGTCTACTGGGAACAGGAGATACTAGAGCTTTATACTGAAGGTTGCCATCTGCACAGCTGGAGTCATTGTCAAGAGAAGAGCTGGCATCACGCTTGACTCTGAACACATTGCCAGCAGCAGTTGGCCAGATCACTCTACCTGATGCAGGAGTCACCATCATGGATGTACGTTCTTTTCCTTTTATGTATATGAGGTAGAAGAGAATTTATCTGCAGTACTCTTTCTGTACATATTGATAAAGAAGAGTATGTAGGTCTTGTCAGCATTGGAGGTTAATTGGTTGCTAAGTTCAGCTCAGGGTGGCTTATATGCAGACAAATGATTACTGCGCAGTCCCTTCAGTTCTGAAGGCAAAAGTGAGTGCTCGCTATCCTGGAGCACGTGGAGCTTTCCTCAAGTCAGGTGGTGATTTTCCCTTTCTTTCACGTGCGGATGAGGTCAATCTTCATGCACAGGTATAAGTGCGCTCCTTTCAACACATAGTGACTTCTGCAATAGTTCCTTATATATAGAGACAAGATTGCTTAGGTCAGTTTGGTTTACAATTAGTGGTAATAGAGTGATGGTAAGATATGTGATGCTATTTTCATATGTTTCCTTTTGGCATCTTGCTTGCCATTGCTTGAGCACATACACAAAGGAATAAAAAGCCTCTTTGATCCAATGCCCTGCGTTTGCATCCTCCAGCACGTGAAACTCAGGTGAAAGATGCTCTTGCTGGGAAGTGTCAGGACCATCGTAGTGAATGGAAGTCATGTTACTGGGATGAATGCGATGAGTTAGCTGGACACACAGTCAGTTGTCAGCGCTACTACTCTCACTAAATGAGTAGAGAGGATGAGTCGGCAACTTGTGCCGGATAACTAGCTCCTTATCTAGTTCTAATATTAGTCTTCCTGTGCAGCTGCACTTGCGACGGGTTGGAATTGAAGGGCAACCACAGCTGACATTGAAAAAGCCCACATCTAAAGATAGAATGAGTGGTTCTTCTAGCAGTGAAGAAATTATTGAAGGGGACAAGGATTTTAAAGGGAAACGTGTTGGGACTGACACAAGATGGGTTGGAGTCAAAGGGCAACCCCAGCCCACACTCAAGAACCCCACATTCAACAACAGAAGCAATATTTCATCTAGCACTGAAGAGATTTTTGAAGTGGGGAAGGATTTACAAATCAAGGGTGTTGGGAGTCATACAAAATGGGTTGGGGCTGAAGGGCAATTGCATCCCACACTGAAGAACCCCACATTCAATGCCAGGAGCAAGAGTTCATCTGGTAATGAAGAAATTCTTGAAGGGGATGATGATTTTGAAAGGAAGGGTGCTGGGGGTGACCCATTGCAGAATTTGCGCTCAGTCCATCCCTCTCCAGGAGATAATGGATTCATTCCAGGAGTGGGGCTCTATTGACCTCTTCAAGGATCTCTGTGGCAACAGAGTGCTCCAAATCCGTGTCACTGATGTTGGCCATCAAGTTGTGGCTAAATCTGGAGACCTGTTATCTTTGTTTGTTTCCTTCTTGCTCATATCTCAGGTGCCATCAATGATTTGTCAAGCCCCCTAGGGGCCTACTTCTGGTGGCATGTTTTGCAGGTATTTGTTGTTGGGGGCACCAGTCATGTTTCTCAGGGGTCTCCTCCTGGGTGCATCTATTATGATGAGCCCACGCTCCTCCTGTGCATGAGTGTAAGTTTTGTCTGTACAAATACAGATGCATGTTGATCATTTGAATGATCCTTCAGTCCTAATTTTTAAAGATAAAATGGAATAATCTGAAATTTGGCATCCAGTAAAGTTTCAAGCATTTGGTATCATGGATCTGATCTGTAATATTAATACGTCTTATTGTCATTTTACATTTTTGAATGATGTCTCACCATGCTGATTTCTTTACTGGAAAATTATTGTTAGTTTTTGTGTCTTTCACTTCTAATAGCTTGCCAAATCTGGTTGATATTCTTCAAAGTTTTTGGTACAGGCATGGTCAACAAGGGCTATCATTGGGTAACGGCCTTGGCCTTCACACCAACATCAAACAAAAACCACGAGAAATGATGTAACCACATAATGCAGTTAGGTCTGTTGATAGATTAAAAAAATTGACAAAAAAAAGGACAGCTAATATTGTGCTGAGCAAAAGGACGAGAGTTGATTCAGGACTTGAAACAAGAAGCAAATGATCAAAGTGAGCACATAATAAGGCTTGAATCTTAGGCAGCAGCCCATGATTAAAGACTAGTATTCTATTACCTATAATTAAGTTACTCTTAGCAGAGCACATTGTTGTACAAAGAATGTAATCCGTGTATTTATAATCACATTATTATTCCTATAATGTAAGTTCATTACTATAAATTCAATTAAAGTTTTATTATTAGCCCTAGGATGCTTTGGTAATGGACATGGTTGCCATCAAAACTCCATGTGGCACTCACCTGTTGAAACTCCCGGCGACAGAGGCACAAAGGTACGTAAGTACACCGGCATGACTGACCTACTCCACCGTAGTCCAGTTTCCATTATGTGGCATCGTCTAATTGGCAAAGTTATTCGCAGAGGCTTTGCGACAGCTGGATTGCCAGGTGTCTAGTCAAACTGCCAGGTGGCAGATGCAAAGCCCAGGCTCTTTCCCCTGCCCTGTGGAAGCCTCTTGCCATTTTGCATGCAACCGCTCTTAGAGGTTCGAAGATCAGTCGTTTGTAAATAAGTAGCAGCAGCAGCAGGAGCAGATTTTGCATCGAGTATTTCCTTTTGTGGCTTAAAATCGTAAGGTTTTTCCTTTTTGTAGAGAGAATTTCAGCTTTTAGAACTCTTATCTGGCAGAAGTTTTTGCTTCCGTTTTCGGATCTGTTCTTGGGTCTTGGGTTTTGGGTTTTTGGAACTGTGTGGGTTTGGCAGCCAGGGGGAGCTTGTTGCTGCTGCTGCTGTTGCTATTTGGGAGCAAGGGAGCTATTTGGGTGTGAGCAGGAAACGTCGAATACATATAATACAAAACCTTAAAAAAATATCATGAGTTCAGAGGGATTGACACAGAGGGGTGGTGGTGGAACCAGGGATGGAGCTCCTCCAGTGCCGGATGTGACGGACAATAAGTATATGGAGAAGAGTTACAGGAAAGCTGCGGAAGTGATGAAGAAGCCGGGAGTACCCAGTTTGCTGATTGCGGTGGGCATTCCTTTGATTGCGGGTATTATTGTTGGGCTTGTGTATAGTCCGAGTGGATCTTGGTACTCGCAGCTGGAGAAGCCTTGGTGGAATCCTCCGGGGTTCCTTTTCGGTGCAGCGTGGAGTGTACTGTACCCAGTAATGGGACTAGCTTCATGGCTGGTTTGGGCTGATGGTGGTTTCCAGAAACAAGGATATCCTTTGTCTCTCTATGGAGCCCAGCTGGTCCTCAACTTGGCATGGCCTGCTCTCTTCTTCGGAGCTCACTACATTGGACTTGCACTTTTGGATATCATCATCCTTACTATTGTGGTTACCTTCACTATCTTCGCCTTCCAACCCGTCAATAATGTTGCTGCTAACCTCTTGAAGCCTTACCTGGCGTGGATCGTCTTTGCTTCTGCTCTCACCATCAGCATCTACATCAAGAACTTCGGCTCCAAAGGAGCAGCGGCTGCTTCATAGGAGAGCACATAAGAGTAGGAAAATCCTGATCTATAGCTTTGAAAATCTGTGAAGAAAAAAAGAAAATAAACAGACAATCATCCGCCATGAATTAATATCAAGCTTGGTTTTTGTACATGGTGTGTGATCTTGTAGTAAAACTGAGATGTGTAGAAAAAATGTGTAATAGTAGTGGTAGTGCAAGTACTACTACTGTAGAGGAGGAGAATATTGCCATGTAAAAAAAAACTTGGGTTGAACTTGGGTTTCTTCTTCTTCTTTCTCCATTGGACAAAAAGGGAAAGTTGTGGGTTTTTTTTTTCTGAGTGCATTTTAAAGTTGGCAGACGGAAATGATGGATTGATGTGTTTTGAAAACAGAGCCAGCTTGTGGAACTGAAATTTGACATGATAGGTATGTTTTGAAATCGTACCAATTTGTACCATCTGTGTTTGAAATGGTGTTGAAATTGGTATGATGCAGTGTTCTTTTATTCAGGCAATTTTTTTAATATTCTGTTGAAAATACCTGATTTTTTAAACCAAGGATTTTGCCAAAAGAACAGAGGGAAATTTTGGTTTTCGAAGAAATGACGCCAACTACCCTCAAAAGTTTGTCACCAATGGATTACTGTTAAGAGGAAACTTGGGACAGTTTTCTCCAAGACCTAATTGCTACCTACTCCTACTTCACAAGATGCTTGCCACCTACTCCTTCAGAAGATGTTTGCTGCTTACTTTTACTTCAGAAAATTGGGATATGTGCCTCCTAATCCTACTTTGACAAATTTTGGGGAAAAACAAACACTGGGTATGAATTTTGAAGCACAACAGAAATAAGTAATGAAATGCTTATAGCAACAGAGAAAACTACTGAAATTGGGGAATCGTGTTCATAGCAATAGAAACAGCTATTCAAATTGTTATCATACTTATAGCGACCCAAAAAATATACCACCGCAACCAGGCTTTGTGTACCTATTATATGGATCAAACAGAAAGACAAAAAGCCCCAAGCTTTGTTTTTTTTTTAAAAACCGTTGTATGTTTGAAATTGTTGCAATATTGATAGAATATGATCACATTAGCCAGTCTCTCAAATTGTACAGAAAGGAAACATAACATCAGTCCTGTATATAAGGAATAAAAATTAGTTGGTATGCAAAACTTTGTAGTGTATTTAATTGGTACTTCCAAATGACCACAGAGCATTCTGGCACCCATCAGGGTAACCATCGACTGGTTTACTAGTCAACTGTCGATGAACCTCAACAGAGTTAATATCAGGTTTTGCAGGGGCAACCCATTCTATAAGAAATGGGTTAGACTATGCATAACCACCAAGCTTAGCTAGGCAACTGAAACACAACAATAGTAAGACTGTTTCCTGACCACCTACCACCCATCCTTCATGATTCACTGGTGGGTGCCAATTCCTATATCTTATAGGGAAGCTTCCTCCGCATAATGAGTCCCAAGAAGGCTTCAGCCTTTCCTTCAACTTCAGACCAAAGGCATGGTAACCCTAAAATGTGGATTGAGGCACAAGTTGAATATGAGAACCAAGACTTTTTACGAAGAGTAAAGTGAAAGAAAGCTGACTGTAAGCAATTAAGGCAAGTGCATGGATGTGAGAAAGGTCATGGGGAAAATCTCCTGAAGACCTCATCACAAGGAAACAATTATTCGTTTCCTTCAAAGCTCCTCACGGGAAAAGCAAGTCACAGGGAGAAGCTCATTGAGACCTCATCACAGGGAAACAATTAGACATTTCCTTTGAAGAAATCACGAGGCTCTTAAGGAGCCTCTGACATTCAAAACATGATTTGAGATACAATAAGATAAATCACAGGATAATAATGATCTTTTGACACAAGTTATACAATTATACTGCTGGATGCCCAAACTACTAATTAACAAGGTCACAATTGTTGTGGAGTCAAGCTCTGGTTTAGACCATGACTCACCTTAAAAGAATCCTGATTTGAGAATTTTGCCAGTTTGAGGAAAGGTCCATAACATCACTATTGTTTTCCTTCAGAGCCACCAGAGCCTTCATGTAACAAAAAACAACACAGCTGCTTGGAGGCATATTTCTAGAATCGACACAAATGAACTGTCTATTCTCTGTCTGTCCAAAAGTTTTTCCCCTATGTATTCCCTGTCAATTTCTCTGCCGGCCAGAAAATTAGCAGGATGGATATCAGTGTTCCCTGAGGCTACAGTGAAGGGCACAAACCCTCCAACTTTTGACCTTAAAGACTGAGTAAACTGAACTCTACACCTAAACCCTAAATCCTGAGAGCTACACAGTAACACCTAAAAATGTACAGAAAACAATTCCCATCAAATTGAGCTAAAAACTTCTCCTGTTTGCAGCATATTTTCTTGAGAAGTAATCAAATGACTCCATATCTGCTGTTTGCTCAATCTCATCCTCTTCTCTTTCTTCCCGATCCTCATTGGGAACAATGGAAATTCGGTCATTTTCTGCTGCTGAGTGTGCCCACTCTTTGAATTCTGCTGAAGTGATGAGGTCATCAACAGCTTTCTCAGTGATAGCTGTTGCCTTGTATTCCTCTTTGCTCAATGGCTTGATGTGAGGAGAGTTGTGAAATGTGGAGAAAAATTCCTTCTCTGGTGATTTTGATGCTCCATCTATTTTTTGCACTGCACAAGTAAACACTACCATCAACAGATTGATCTCAGACAATGAAAAACATAACTCACTTCATCAGAAAATATTTCTTGAGGCCCTCTAATGCCCTTATACCCTCCTATACAACAGAGGTACAAGGAGTTGTCAAGGGTCATTATAACATGAGACCATATCACACCAAGATAGGTGGGCAACCCATCTTTGCTGCATCCAAATTGGGAACTGTAAAGGACATACAGGAGGGGCCTAGAGGAGCACAGGATGGGTCAAAATATAAAAGAAAAGATTGCATTGTATTACCATAAATACTCCTCTCTGAGACAGCGGCAACTTGCTGCCACAATGCAAGCCCCTCTTTTGTGGGTAAGTTTCTGAACCTATTCCTGTTGCTCTTATCATTGGACTGCTTCTTCCCCTGCTTCAAGGTGTGGAGTGATGAGGGTCCTCTGTTGACATAACAGAAAATGATGAGCTCTTGAATGTAAGTTATGCAATGTGCAGGTTGCTTGAACTTGTATTGAGTAATCTCATTCTAACAAATTTGAGGTCACCTAACCACCGAGCTCTACTTCATATAATGGCATTGACTAACAAGATCTGGAGAGAATGGAAGACTTACCTCACATAATGTTTCTTTGTGCTCCCCAATATCCACTTCCAGGAGGATATCACATAACTGCAGGCAGTGAAGACAATTTCAAAACTTGGAACTTCTCTGCAATGAAACAAAAACTGGTGACTGTTCTGCTCCTGAACGAATCCTGCCTGAATGGACCCCATTGAGACAGCCTTACCTCAAATCTTGCTGCCCTACTGAAATTTCACTCTAAACTGTCCCTACAAAAAGAAGACCTTACAGGCTGAGAAAACTCACATAGCTGATGAAAGATAAGACATCTAGATTGAAACCCAATTCAAGGTCCCTTCCAACCAACCATAGCATGCCCAAGACTCCAGGAGAAGGAAAGACTTACTCTGACCAGATGCCATGGAAAAACTCCACAAACTCAATATTTTCTAATTGCAAATTCCCCACCAGCCATGCAACAGTTGAGCCCAGCACCAGTGCCAGTAATGCGAACATTGGGTCATGGGAAGTCTGCTCAGGTATACAAACCATGTTGAGACACAATACAGATAAGGTTAAAATCTACAGTAGTACAGAAGGAAACAAAGCCACTGTTGAATTCATATTGAGTATCTACTCCAAATAAAATAGCTAACATGCAGTGAGAAGCTGAAGTCAATCCAAGCACTTTTCATTAGTTACCATTAGAGAAAAGATTAATGATGGGGTTCCCGATTACTAAAGTGAACAAGCATGTCTACTGAAATTTACAGAACCAAACTGTACACTCAAACTTGAAATTCATATCAAGATCTAGTCAGACAACAACCAACAACCAGACAAAGGCTGCCAGAGGACGGAATCTAAAAACTGTGCACAGGAAAGCATGGATTATTGAAGGAAAGGGTAGAGACAAGCAAGGACCTGAAGTAGCATTACACAACCAACAATACGGATTGCCCATTTCACAAATGTGGCAGTTCCAGCATCTACTCTTCCATCTTCTGAGAGGACCAGTTTTCGCACCCCCCAGAAGCCCAACCATGCTCCAATCAGGCCAATTGCCACTGAAACAAATATTGCAACCTGCCAATAATTTCCACTAAAAGTAATAAGTCCCTGACAATGCAGCTGGCATGCCACAGGCAAACTGACCCAATTCACAAAATCTAATATCCTTGGATAAGGTTTGAGAGCATACAGGACTGAACATATCTTCACCAAACCCAAGCTCCATTAGAACAGTTGAGAGAAGGCCACTGAAGTAGTTCAGCACAACTGTGCCCAGCCCCACCTGCCATCCCCTCCCATACCCATGTTTCTTCAATGTGCCTCTTTAAGTGAAAGCATGTTCTGTTTTAACATCATCTTTTGTCAAACCAAAACACAGTATAAAAGTGACCACAACAAGAGAATCATAAACTGTACTTGAAAGATCTCGTACCATTGAGCCATAAAGGACAATGTACATTGTGCTCTTGCGGCCAGTTGGAAGCAGCTTCATACCCTGCATCAAGCCCAAAAAGTAACATCATTTTATTGTACTAACATTTGTGCATTTAAGGCTCACAGCAGAGACTTCACAAGAATGCTTGGTGATGGAGACCAAATATATATTCAACAGGAAAAGAGGGAAAGTGATGGCCACATATCATCTTCATATTGCAGCAAACACAGATTTCCATTTCCAACTCCAGTGATAGTGAAATACTGATACCAAATCCCATATACTGGAATAGAGCTGAACCATTCACTGTATCTCCAACAACAGCATCTGGAGGTTGTAGGTTAGTGAAGGAGAGAATGATAAAAACCTGATAAAGGAGAACAAGGACAACCAAGAGAACACCGAGAGTCATCGCACTGCTGTAATAGAATGGAACCCAGCTACTTACTACTGGGGCCATCAGTAACAATGTCATCCCTAATGCCAAAAACACCAGTCGATAGGCACGTTGTTCTGGACCCAAGGAAATCCATCAATCAGTACTTGCTCAAGCCAAAGTACTATTTTACTCACAAGAGAGTGAAAAAGAAAAAGAAGATCAAAAAGCCATTTATGGACAGACACAAGCATGATGGGTTTTTTTGCAAGATTGTGATCTTGTCCACTGTCTACACCTCTGGAAAGTGATTTCGACCAAAACAGGATTGACCAGAGAACTTAAAAGACATTGAGCTTGGTTAGACATCTTACATATAATTGAACCAGGATGCAACAAAGCAAATCATAGTAACCAGAGGGCAGTTTGAAAAATTGTATGGAGAGCAGACATACCTTCCTGGACAGAAATATCAAGTGAGACAACTGAATGTGATTGTGAAACCAATGTTCGGATGTCAAGAAACCTTGTCTCAAAAGGTGACATAACCCCCGTCCACGAACCTTTTTCTATCAGCTGCCAACTTTCTTTGGCACATTGAGCAAGGCCTAGTGAAGCATTCCTACAGGATACCATGCAAGAATCCCAAATATCAGAGACATGTAGAGAGACCGAATGCTTGTTTTGTAAATCAGTCAGCCAGGCAGCCAGGCAGTCAGTCATAAGAGATAGCATGCAAGTCTCCAATCCTGTAACCCCACAATGTGCTTTCCTGTGCTAAAAATTTGGAGTCAGGGGGGCATCGAGCAGTGGGACTCACTTGTGAAAGCACAATTCCACTTTTGCATGGGAGGGATTCACTGCATCAACTATTACCCGCATTGTGTCAGCAAATTTGCCAATGTTCTTAAGCCGTGACTGCCCAGGAATCCGAACTCGAGTGCATGCACTGAGGTCTTCAGGTTTCAGCCCAGGTGAACTTTCCACATATCCATCGACCTGAAGCATCCGCAATGTAACTGGTTCACCAACAGCCACATCTGCCAGGGCCACCATGATGAAAGCCAATCACTTCTCAGCCCTTTAGCAAGGAGCAAATCTAGACCGATTTGCAGCATAACTAGGCAGAACAGTAACTGAAGGACTGTAACAATTGCTCTGATATTAGAAATTGAAAGCAGTTGTTGCAGAGGAAGTTTGGTTGCAATCCCTAAACCCTAAACCCTAAACCTGAAACCCTAAACAGGCAACCCATCCTTGAGGAAAGAAGGAACGTTCGACAAGAATTTGCAAGCACCTCGAATAGAAGCATAGCGTTCGTCGCAACGTTCACCGTCGAAACCTCGGTACGCAGACGCCGCCGATGCACAGCAAACCAGAATCAAGAGCCAGTAGTAGTAGAAGAAGAAAGGAAATGGCGAAATATTGGGCCTAGGCTTCATGGTATCATGGACATGAATCAATCTCCCTGCCCTCCTGTTCTTTGATTCCTCTCTGATCTCCTTCCCCTTCCACCAAGATCTCTGCCACGCTAAAACAAACTACTAACTACTCACTGGCGGCTTGAAACCAGAAGGAATGACCAACTCTTCGATTTCCATTCTCTACGGATTGACTGATTACTCGCAGAATTATTTCTCCCAAACATTCTTCCGCCCGCAGGCCGGCATTCCTGTCCTATTTCTTCACTCAAGTCTAGTATAGTTCTCTTTCTCCACAAACTGAAAACCCTAAATGTACTCTATTCTGCTGATCGATCATCACATGCACACAAACAAAAGTAACTCTTCTGCCATCGTCGTTTCCGAAACATCCGAAATACTTAAACAAGGATTGAACTCACTCACTCACTCACTCACTCACTCACTCAGGTTCTTCCTTGAAAACTCCTCCGTCCACGTCAAATTGCAGAATACTGAAACCCTAACCCTAAGACACAAAAATTAAAAAGTCTGGAACCAAATGAAGAAGAAGAAGAAGAAGAAGAAGACTGGGAAAAAAACACTGTGATATATAGAGACTACTAATAGTAAACCACCTGGACCAATCATTATGACAAGTGTCAGGCTTTCCTATGCGCTTGACCAGTCTCGGCAAGCAAACTGTGCAAAAACACAAATGCTGGGCCAAAACTATTTCGCTGACCCAAACTGGCATGTTTTGACTTTTCTTCATCCAATTTTTTTTGGTGCACGGTCACATTCTGACCACTGCTACAACTCAAAACTTGGTTGTCCGTTGCCTTCCAGTTTACTAGTAATTTATCTGTTGTGGTTGGCTTCACTTGCCTTTTATTCTCTCATACCTACTTAACAACCCAAACAAGTGGGTTGGTATCAATGGGTAGGAAAATAGGTTTTCCATTGGCTTCTAGTTCCTTATCTAATTAACCATGGTGGTTAGATCAACTGGGTTTTTTTTTGTTTCTTAGGTAACTCACTCAAGACTTGCAAGTAGGTTGTTAGTAGGTAGGTAGTAAAAACAGCTTTTACCTATGTATCCACCTGGCATCTACTTACCTAGTAGTTACCTATTTTCTGAGGTAATTCCCAATATGTAGAACCTACTTTTTACACGACCAGTAACCAAGGTGAAACCAGATGTTAACTTAGCTGAGGTTCATCCAAAATTGAGTTACAACCATTATTGTGCAAATATATTGTTTTTATATATCCAAGGGTAAGGATCTATTTTTAAATTTTATTTATTTATTGGGAAGGTAAGGATATATTAACATTTTTTTCATTATGATTTCTGGCAGATGTGTAGGGCATGGATATCTTTTATTATATATTCATGGTTGGGATAAAACACAGGTATGCATCTTTTAATCTAGTTAATTAAAAATAAAAGAAATTGTCTGTGCTAAAATAGATTTCAAAGGCCCAAATTCAATGGATGTAATGCATAAATTCTTATTTCAAAAATGTAAGGATCAATTAAAAGAATGAACTCAACTCTCTAATGCTAAACATACACACAAAATGTATGTTTCAAATTTGAAATTTCAACAACACAATGCACCCCTCCCTTCTTGCATACATATTCTCAAAATGCCCAACTAGTCACCTTTGATCTTTATATGGACTAGTGGGTGCCCATGGCCGAAGGCCACTCTGAAGGCCCCTGTGTGAAATCCAGGTCCCAAAATTGAGATCCCACATCCTGGAAATCACGTCCTAAAATTTTTCAGGTTTCGGTCTTGGAAACCGCGAGTGTGAAAATCCAGGCCCCAAAGTTGAGATCCCAAGTCCTGAAAACCATGTCCTGAAAACCATATCCTAAAATTTCC
>Ga0116230_10003726_pt1 | contig 14915 bp, 11 predicted proteins | sample S1TSphfallax_3_FD_88678 | JGI IMG/M metagenome (GOLD analysis project Ga0116230, IMG submission 88678) | Host-associated microbial communities from peat moss isolated from Minnesota, USA - S1T2_Fd - Sphagnum fallax MG | ecosystem: Host-associated > Plants > Peat moss > Unclassified | place... | reverse complement strand
CGCGGGCGGCGGCTGGCGCTTTCTCAGGCCGGACGGGCGCGAGTTCGAGGTGTTGCGCAAGGAGCCGTTAGCGGACACTCACTGGAGCGCCCTGTGCGAGGCGAATGCCGCGCACGGCATTGCCATCGACCCCACCACCGCCGCGACCCGCTGGACGGGCGACCGTCTGGATTACCACTGGGTGATTCCGATCCTCTGCGAGCAGGCGGGTATCGGCGCACCGGTAGCCGCGACGGCCGATGGCGACGTTCCCGCGGAAACTTTTCGTGACATGGAGCCAACCGCTGGCGCCGGCGATGCCGACGATGTCATGCGCTACTGGGACGGCACCCAGTGGCAGGAATATGATGCTGATTGAATTGGTGTGCCGACCGCAGACCATCAAAGACCGCGCGATGTCTCAAGCGCGCGGCCCTACACTTTAGGAGCTCTCGAGTTGTCCCACATCATTCCGGTCGAGTCGGACTTGAGCTTCGGCATTTTGCGCGACTCGATCGGCTTTCGCCTGCGCCGCGTGCAACTCGCTGTCATGGGCGATGCCATTGCCGCACTCGCGCCGCTCGCATTGCGACCGGCGCAGTTCTCGATCTTGGTGCTGATCGATGCGAATCCGGACTTGCCGCAGTCGAAGCTGTCCGCCGCACTCAGCATTCGCCGTCCGAACTTCGTCGCGATGCTGCATGAACTCGAATCGCGGGGCCTGACTCGGCGCTGCGTCTCGAGCGGCGATCGGCGCATCAATACGCTCGCCTTGACCGCCGAGGGCCGGCAATTGTTGCGTCGCGCCAGTGAACTGCACGAAGCCTATGAGAGTCGCTTGAAGGAGCATCTTTCCGCCCAAGAGCGGGCCGAGCTCGTGCGATTGCTCGCCAAGCTCGAATAGGGGGGCAGGGCGGCAAATAGTTATGAATTATAACTATCTGCATGTTATCATCAAGGTTAACCAGCTTGGGGAGGTACGATGCCAGCGTTTCAGCCTCTATCGATCCGTGGCCAAACCCACGAAAGCGCGACGTGCTTCGAGCGCATCAATCCCGTCACGGGGGACATCGCGACGCGCGCGGCAGCGGCCAGCGTCGCCGATGCGGTTGCGGCGGCGGATGCCGCAGCGGCGGCATTTCCGGCATGGAGCGCACGAGGGCCGAACGAACGGCGGAGCCTGCTGATGCAGGCGGCGGCCGCGATGGAGTCGCGGGCGGCCGATTTCGTCGCCGCCATGATGGATGAGATCGGCGCCACCGAGGGCTGGGCGCGCTTCAACCTCATGCTCTCGGTCTCGATGATTCGCGAGGCGGCGGCGCTCACCACCCAAATCAGCGGCGAGGTGATTCCCTCCGACAAACCCGGATGTATGGCACTCGCATTGCGCGAGCCGGCCGGCGTGATACTCGGCATCGCGCCGTGGAATGCCCCGATCATCCTTGCCGTGCGCGCGATTGCGACGCCGCTCGCCTGTGGCAACACCGTCATCTTGAAAGCGTCGGAAATCTGTCCGCGAACCCACGGTTTGATCATCGACGCCTTCATCGAGGCCGGATTCGGTGGAGGTGTCGTCAACCTCGTGACGAACGCGACTGCGGATGCGGGCGCCATTGTCGGTGCCTTGATCGATCATCCGTCGGTACGGCGCATCAATTTTACCGGCTCGACCACCGTGGGACGCATCGTCGCCGTGCGTGCCGCGCAGAATTTGAAGCCGGTGCTGCTCGAACTCGGCGGCAAGGCGCCGCTGATCGTGCTCGAGGATGCCGACATCGATGAGGCCGTGAAGGCCGCGGCCTTCGGTGCGTTCATGAACCAGGGTCAGATCTGCATGTCGACGGAACGCATCATCGTGGTGGACGCGATTGCCGATGCATTCACCGAGCGCTTTCGCGCGAAGGTCGCCACGCTCACGGCGGGCGATCCACGAACCGGTGCCACCCCCTTGGGCGCGGTGGCGGACCTCAAGACCGTGCGGCATGTCGAAGGGCTGATCGCTGAAGCGCTGCAACTTGGCGCAGTGCAGCTGAACGGCGGCAGCTCGGTCGGCGTCATCATGCCGCCCGCGGTCATCGATCGGGTGACTCCTGTGATGAAGCTGTTCCGCGAGGAAAGCTTCGGTCCGGTGGTGGCCATCTCCCGGGCACGCGATGAGGCCCATGCGATCGAGCTGGCCAACGACACGGAGTACGGACTCTCCGCCGCCGTGTTCACCAAGGACACGGCCAAGGGACTGCGAGTCGCCAAGCAGATCAAGAGCGGCATTTGCCACATCAACGGACCCACCGTGCACGACGAGGCGCAAATGCCGTTCGGCGGCACGAAAGCCTCAGGGTACGGGCGTTTTGGCGGCAAAGCGGGTATCGACGCCTTTACGGAACTGCGTTGGATTACGATCGAAACTCTACCAGGAAAATTTCCCCTATGAACCAGACCGTCGCCGCGACTGCCACCCCCCCACGAGCCGAGATCGATACGGTCGCGTATCGCATCGAGGAGCGCATTGCCTGGGTGAAATTCAACCGGCCGGAAAAGCGCAATTGCATGAGCCCCGCGTTGAACCGGCGCATGCTGGAGGTCCTCGATCTGCTCGAGTTCCATCCGGATGTCGGCGTGGTGGTACTCACCGGCGAGGGCACCTCCTGGTCGGCCGGCATGGATCTCAAGGAGTACTTCCGCGAAGTCGAGGTGCAGGGACTGGGCGCCGTGCGCCGCGCGCAGCGCGAAAGTTATGGCTGGTGGCGACGCCTGCGATGGTTTCAGAAACCGACGATCGCGATGGTCAATGGGTGGTGTTTCGGCGGCGGTTATGGGCCGCTGTTCGGTTGCGATCTTGCGTTTGCCGCCGAGGAGGCGAAGTTCGGTCTGTCGGAGATCAATTGGGGCATCCTGCCGGGAGGTGGTGCCACCAAAGTGGCGGTCGAACTCATGAGCATGCGCGATGCGATGTATCACGCGATGACCGGCGAGCCCATCGACGGGCGCACCGCGGCCGCATGGAAACTTGTCAACGAGGCGATCCCGCTCGAGCGGCTCGAAGCACGCGTGACCGAAGTGGCGAAGATACTGCTCAAGAAGAACCCGGTCGCCCTGAAAGCGACCAAGGACGCCGTTCGCCGCGTCGGTGAAATGACCTACGACAATGCCGAAGACTATCTGGTTCGTGCGCAGGAGGCGGCCAATAGCTTCGACGACGATGGCCGCAAGGAAGGCATCAAGCAGTTCATCGACGACAAGACCTTCAAACCCGGCGTTGGAACCTACGACATCAGCAAGAAATCCTGACGCTCGATGTGGCAGTACGCGCCGCCGCTGCGGGAGTTCCGGTTCGTCGTCGAGGAATTGCTCGATAGTGATCGGCAGTGGGCTGAAATCCCGGCTTTCGCGGATTTGGGCCGCGAAACGATTGCGCAAATTCTCGACGCCGCCGGCCACTTCGTCACCGAGACGCTGGCCCCCGCCAATGCCGCGGGTGACGCAGAGGGCTGCGTTTATCGGGACGGTACCGTCACCACGCCCCCGGGATTCGTGCAGGCGTACCGGGAGTATTGCGACGGCGGTTGGCCGGCCCTCGCCTGTGACGCGCGTCACGGCGGTCAGGGTCTGCCGCAACTCCTGAATGCGGTGCTGTATGAAATGCTGTACTCGGCGAATCACGCGTGGACCATGTACCCCGGCATCGTCCATGGCGGTTATGAATGCCTGCGAGCCCACGCCTCACCGCAGCTGATCGAACATTACCTGCCGAAGATCGTCAGCGGCGAATGGCTGTGCACGATGTGTCTGACCGAGCCGCAGGCCGGCTCCGACGTCGGGCTCATCACCACTCGCGCCGAAGCCGGCATGGACGGTAGCTACCGGATCTCCGGCTCGAAAATCTTCATTTCGGGCGGCGAACACGATCTCACCCCGAACATCATCCATCTCGTGCTCGCGCGGCTGCCCGATGCGCCCGCCGGAACGAAGGGCCTTTCCCTGTTCCTGATACCCAAGTATGTCGGACCGGAGGATTGCGAGCCGAACGCCGTTTACTGCGATGGCATCGAGCGAAAGATGGGTCTGAAGGGCAGTGCGACCTGTAGCCTGCGCTTCGACGGGGCACGCGGCTGGCTGGTCGGTGAGCCGCATCGAGGCCTCGCCGCGATGTTCGTCATGATGAACTCGGCCCGTCTGTATGTGGGTTTACAGGGTCTCGGCCACGCGGAGATGGCGCTGCAGAATGCGGTGCGCTATGCGCATGAGCGCATGCAAATGCGCGCGATCGGCAATTCGCCGACCCGGCCTCGCGCTGCGGGCGCGGCCGATCCGATCGCCCTGCAGCCCGCGATTTGCAAAGTCCTCATGACGCTGCGTGCTTTCGTCGAGGGCGAGCGAGCCGTGGGATTGTGGACTGCGCACCTGCTCGACGTCGCCGAGTTCCATCCCGACGAGCGCCGGCGGAGCGACGCGAACGACCTCTTGTCCTTGCTGACGCCGATCGTCAAAGGCTTCTTCACGGAGAACGGGTTCGCACTGTCGAGCGCCGCGCTCCAGGTGTGGGGGGGCTACGGATACCTACGTGATTTCGGCATCGAACAGACGCTGCGCGACAGCCGCGCGGCGATGATCTACGAAGGCACCAACGAGATTCAGGCCGTCGACCTCCTGGTGCGCAAGATCGTCGGCGATCGCGGTAGACGCGTAGCGTCACTGTTCCGCGTGGCGGACGATGCGGCCCAGTCGTGCCGCGACTCGGCCTCGTGCCGTGAGTTGGGCGACGCGTTGAACGCGGTGGTAATTCGCTGGCGGACGGTCACGCAGTCCCTCATCGATGAAGCGGCGGTCGAACCCGCGACAGCGTATCGCGTCGCAAGCGACTATCTACGCCTGGCCGGACTGTGTCTGTTGGGTGTCTGGTGGGCGCGGATTGCGCGTCTCGCGGCCGAACGGCTCAACGAGCCGTTCTACCGCTGCAAATTCGATACGGCACGATTCTATTTCGATCATGTGCTGCCGGAAGCCGGCCTAAGACTCGCACTCATCGATGGCAGGCATGCCCCGGTGCCGTCGATTGATTTGCCGGCGTGAACGGCGCCCGGTGCAAGGTTCAGCGTCGAGTACCTGGCTTGAGTTTGGGCTCAGGGATGTTGTCCAGGTCATCCGCTTCGAGGAGGAGCCGGGTAGTCTCCTGAAAATGGGCGGCCATGAGGGTGCAGGCGCGCTCCGCATCACGTTCGATGACGGCCTTCATCAGTCCTTCATGCTCTTTCGGCACGTTGCGTTTGCGTTTCGGTCGCGTGAGCGTGGCCAGCATCCGGTAGCGTTCCGATTGCTGGTACAAAACATTGCTGAAATACAGGAGCCACTTCGAGCGGCAGGCGGCGATCAGCGCATGGTGAAAGTCCTGATGACACATGCTCCATTGGAGCATGTCGCCGGAACCGGGGTCAGGCATCTCGGTACAGCGCGACAGCCGGTGAAAGGCGCCGATCACGGTCGACTCCCAGGCCACGTCGCCGAACTCGATGGCACGGCGCAGCGCGAGGCATTCTATGCCGACCCGTGCATCGGTCAGCTCTATCAAGCTATCGCGCGAGACCGGGCTCACGCGAAAGCCGCGCTGATCTTCGGCGACCACCAAGGCGTCGGTGACTAAACGCGAGAGCGCCTCGCGCAGTGCGCTCGCGGCGAACCCGTAGTGCTCCGCCAAAGCCTGCACCCGTAATTTTTCATTCGGCCGCAGGCGACCGCTCACGATGTCGGCACGCAGCCGCTCGATTGCGATCGTCGTCTGGGTGGGTACGCCACCCGGGCGATTGCCGGGTTCCGAGGCGGTGGCTGTCATCATTCCGTCAGTGGTTGCAGTCCGGTTATCATACAACAATACTTTTTATGGATAAAATTAAAAAATATCGATATTATTGATAAAAATGGGTATTACGGCGTCGAGGACAGAGCATGACCGCACCATCCCCCGTGATTAGCGTCGCCGACATTGCCTCGGTCCGTTACAGCGCACCCGATTTGGATCTGATGGAGGCGTTTCTCGCCGATTTCGGCCTGAGGAGGGTCGCGCGCACCGACGATGAACTCCATGTTCGCGGTTGCGGCACGGATCCGTTCGTGCACGTCACGCAACGCGGTGACGCGCGCGGCATCGGGTTCGCTCTGAAGGCGTCGACCCTCGAGGACCTACACACGCTGGCGCGCCATTGCGACGCTCCCGTCCTGCCCCGCGCCGCGCCCGGTGGCGGCCTCAGCGTCACCGTCACCGATCCCGACGGCAACCGCATCGAGATCGTCCACGGCGAGGAGAAGCTGGCCGCCTCCGTGGTGCGCGCGCCGTATGCCATGAACGTCGGCGAGCGGCGCTCGCGCCCGAACGTGAGCATACGCACCGCGGCCTCGCCCTGCCACGTGCTGCGACTCGGCCACGTCGCCTTGTTCACGGGAAGATTTGCCGAGATGTATGCCTTCTACCAGGACGTGCTCGGCTTGCGCGATTCGGATACTTTCTATGCCGGACACGTCGACAACAAGATCATGAGCTTCATGCACTGCGGCCTCGGCAAGACGCTGGTCGATCATCACACCGTGGCGTTGATCGGCAACGGCCGTACCGGCTTCGATCATAGCGCCTTCGAAACGCTCGACTTGGACGATCTCATGGCCGGCAACCGCTACCTCGAGGCGCGCGCGCGCTGGAAACACATCTGGGGCGTTGGCCGCCACATTGCCGGCAGCCAGATTTTCGATTACTGGCGTGATCCGTTCGGCCACAAGATCGAGCATTGGACCGACGGTGACCAGGTCAATGACGATTACGCCCGGGCGCACGGAACCTTCGACCCGGCGGTCGATCTGGCGCAGTGGGGTCCGCCGCTCAACCCCGAGTTCCTGGAATAACGCTTTAAGGACACGTCTACCATGAAACTTTGTCGATTCGAGGAATCCGGCTCCATCCGTCTGGGCAAGATCGTGTCCGATGCGGTGGTCGATCTGTCCGGCATACCCGGGGTCGGACCATCGATGCGCGGTCTGCTCACCATGTTGCCGCAATTGCGCGACGCGCTCGAGTCGGCTCGAGGTCCGCGTTTCGCTCTCGATGCCGTGCGGTTGGCCGCTCCGATCGATGATCCGCAAAAGTATCTTGCGATCGGTATGAACTACAAGGCGCACGCCGACGAGGCCGCCGCCGCGGGCATCCCGGTGCCGAAGAGCCAGCTGTGGTTCAACAAGCAGGTGAGTTGCATTAGCGGTCCGTATCAGGCGATCGAACTGCCCAAGGCCTCGGAGAAGATCGACTACGAGGCCGAACTCGCGTTCGTCATCGGCACGCGCTGCAAACACGTGTCCGCGGCAGATGCGCGCCGCGTCATTGCCGGATACCTGGTCGCGAACGACGTCACCGCGCGCGATTGGCAATTTCGGTCGCCGACCTACACGCTCGGTAAGAGCTTCGACACGCATGGGCCGATCGGTCCGTGGATCACCACCGACGATGAGATCGCCGACCCGCACGCCCTGACCATGCGCCTCACGGTCAATGGCGAGGAGCGGCAGCATACGTCCACCGGCGACATGATTTACAACATCTACGAGCAGATTGCCTATCTGTCGACCGTGATGACTTTGGAGCCCGGCGACTTGATCTCTACGGGTACGCCATCGGGCGTCGGTATCGCGAGCAACCGATTCCTGGCCGACGGCGATAGGGTCAGGGTGGAGATCGAACACCTCGGATACATCGAAAACGTCGCGCGCGCGGAGATCTGACATGCCGAGACCGGTCATCATCACCTGTGCCATCACCGGCTCGTTGCATACGCCGAGCATGTCACCGTATTTGCCGATCACCCCGGCCGAGATCGCCGACGAATCGATTGCCGCTGCCGCCGCAGGAGCTTCGATCCTACATCTGCATGCCCGCGATCCCAAGGACGGCCGACCGACGGCCGATCCGCGCGTATTTCAGGAGTTCCTGCCGCGCATCAGGCAGGGCTGCGATGCAATCGTGAACCTGACCACGGGCGGAGCCCCGGGAATGACGATCGACGAACGCCTGGCTGCGCCGGAGGCCGCGAGTCCGGAGATGACGTCGCTCAATATGGGATCGATCAACGTCGGATTGTTTCCCGCGGCCGCGCGGATCAAGGAATTCCGTTTCGACTGGGAGCGTGCCTTTCTCGAAGGTTCGCGCGATGGCGTGTTTCGCAACACGTTCAAGGACATCGAGGCGATCATCACCCGCATGGGCAAAGGGCACGGCGCTCGCTTCGAGTTCGAATGCTATGACGTCGGCCATTTGTACAACCTCGCGTGGGTGCTCGACCAGAAACTCTACGAGCCGCCGCTGTTCATTCAATTTTGCCTGGGTATTTTGGGTGGTATCGGCGGTGAGGTGGACCATCTGCTGCACATGGTGCGCACCGCGCAGCGCCTGTTCGGCAGCGAGATCGAGTGGTCGGTGCTCGGTGCGGGCCGGCATCAAATGCCGATGGCCGTGCAAAACGTACTTCTGGGCGGCAACGCACGAGTCGGCCTCGAGGATAGTCTGTACTTGGAGCGCGGGCAGCTCGCCGCATCAAACGCGGATCAGGTACGCAAGCTGGTGCGCATCGTCAAGGAGCTGGGCTACGCGGTGGCGACGCCCGCCGAGGCGCGCGTGCGCCTCGGCCTCAAAGGGGTCGAGCGGACGACGTTCAGCGGGATGGGGTAGCTCGGGCCGTCGCCGTCGCCGCCGGCGCGAATGCCAGCAACACGTTGCCCGGTACGCCGCTTTGTACGCCCACGTATCCCGATGGCACGAACAGCATGCCGCCCGCGACCGTCGGGCCCGCGGCGCCCATCGATCCGCCTTTGGCGGGTACCGCGTTGACCGTATCGAAATTCACCATGGTGTCAAATTGCCATAAGAGACGGCCATCGCCGGTGGCAAATCCCCGCACCACACCATCCCAACCGCCGGAAAAGACGACGCCGGGAATGAGCGTCAACGGTCCGCTCTGGCCGCGATGGTCGGCGAGTGCCGCCTTGGGCTCGATCGGACTGAACCACTTTTGATGACCGTCGGAGAGGCGCAGCGCAAAGAGGCCGCCGCTGTTCAGACCGAAGTAGGCGGTGTCTTGATCGGCGGCGCCGCCCCACACGATGCCCCCTTGTTCCGACGGTGGCTTCGGTGAGAGCGCAACCTGCCACTTCACCATCCCGCGGGCGTCGGGATCGTGTGCCCAGACGATTCCGCTCTTCTGACCGGCGATCAGCAGACGGTGGCCGTGCCCCAAGGAGCGCAGCATCGGCGATGCACCAAAATCATAGTCGGGACCCAAGGGTCGCGGACAGTTATCCGACGGTTGCGGCGGCCAGCAAGCAGCGATCCAGGCATCGTGCGCTGTATCCTGCACCGACCACAGCAACCGGCCGGTGCCAAGATCGAGAGCCATGATTGAATCGGTCGTGGCCGCCACCGGCGTGCTATAGGCGTCACCGGTTCCTATGTAGAGCATGCCGTGCCGTGGATCGAGTGTTGGCGACACCCAGACCGCGCCACCGGACGGCCCCTGAAGTATCGTACCGGCGGCATTCGTGCGGCCGTCGACGAGCGGCGCCGTGATCGTGTAGGTTTTCCAGACTCGCTTGCCGCTGCGAGCGTCGAATGCCACCACGCTGCCGCGGAATGAGCAGCAACGATAGGCCGTACTGCCGCCCATGCCTTCCTCGATCGAGGAAACGGGGACGAACAGCCGGTCGCGGTACAGTGTCGGCGCGCCGGTGATGCGCGCGGTGGGATGTTCGTCGGCCACCGCGGTCCACAGTGGTGCGCCCGTGACGGCGTCGAGGGCATAGACCTGGCCGCGGACGTCACCGAAGAAAGCGGCATAGCGCGCGGCTGCGCCGTTGCCGATCCGTCCGATGCTGATCGCGCTGCGCACCCCTGCCTGTGCGGCATAGGACCAATGGACGCAGCCGGTCGCGGCATCGATGGCGTAGACATAGCCGGTATCGAGCCCGATGAACACGCGGCCGCCGGCAACGCTCGGCTGACCGTACACCACCGAGGCGCCCGGAAAGCCGAACGCCCACGCGAGCTTCAGCGTCGGCACTTGCTTCGGGGTGATGCCGGCGGCAACGGCAGGTTGGAATCGGTCATTGTCAGCATCCACGCCCCAGCCGCTCCATGCAGGCGCGGAGGGGTCAAACGCGGGATTACCCGCACACTGATTCGGCATATGGCGCGCATCCGCGGTCTCCGCGAGCCCCGGTGCCCGACCACCCAGGTAGGTGGCGATTTCCCGCTTTTGGGTATCCGACAGATCCTTCGCCTGGGCTCGCATGACGCCGCTCGTCAATGCGGCGTAAACCGACTCGGGGCTCAACTGCCGCAGCCTCGCCAAGGCCGGGGCGGACGCCCCCGCACGCCCGTGACAGACGGCGCAATGCTCGGCAAATGACTCCGCCGCGATACCCTGTTCGACCATTTGCGCCCATGCGCCAGCGTACGGAAAGAGAGCCGCACCCGCTGCGACCAGCGTGGAAAAAATCCTGTTACATAAGCGTTTGATGCCCATTGATCGTATCGTCTCGACGCCAGCCCGGGTCGCCATAATACCCTACGGATGCGTATGATATTCTGAGGGAACGGTATCGAGGGGGGATGAATCGCAATGACGGTACAGCGAAGAGCAAGGCATTGGATCGGCGGCGAATGGGTGGATCAGGGTGCGCAACGCCACAGCATCAACCCGGCCGATGGCAAGGTGATCGGCACCTATTGTGACGGAGGGGCGGCGGTGGCCCAGTCGGCCATCGAGGCCGCCGCTCGTGCCTTCGAGCAGGATTCCTGGCGACGCGATGCCCTGGGCCGCAGTGCCGCTTTGAGTCGACTGGCGGATGCTTACGAGTCACGGCTGCCAGACCTCGTCGACATTTTGTGCCTGGAGAATGGCAAGGTTCGCGGCGAGGCGCAGATGGAGACGGGCATCATTTTGCGCAGCCTCCGGTTCAATGCCGGCCTGGCGACACAAAATTTTGGCCGGGTGCTCGAGACGCAGCCCGGCGTGCAGGGAATGTCCATCCGCCAGCCGCTCGGGGTCGCCGGGCTCATCATTCCGTGGAACTCTCCCGCCTATCTGTGTATTCGTGCGCTGGCGCCGGCGTTGGCCGCCGGCTGCACCGCGGTGGTCAAGATGCCGAGCCAGTCCGCTCAGGCGGCCGCCTTGACGGCCGAGATCATCGCGAGCGTGCCGGCACTCGCAAAAGGCGTGGTCAATATGTTCATCGAGTCGGGTGCCGAGGGCGCGCGTCTGCTGGTGGATTCGCCGCTGGTGCCCGTCGTGAATTTCACGGGCAGCACGCAAACCGGCCGCCTCATTGCCCAGGCGGCCGCGGCGCGCCTCAAGCGGGTCGGGCTCGAACTCGGCGGCAAGACGCCGCATCTGGTGTTCGATGACGCTGATCTGAACGTGGTGCTGCCGACGCTCGAAAAATCATCAACGGTCTTTGCCGGCCAATTCTGCATGACCGGCAGCCGCATTCTGGTGCAGCGGGGCATTGCCGGCAGACTCGAGGAGGGTCTCGCGGAGCGGCTGCGCAAGGTCGTCCCCGGGCCCGCCGCGGATCCGCGCAGCGACATGGGGCCGATGATCGACAAGGCCGCGGTCGCCAGGGTCGACGCGCTGGTCGAAGCGGCCATCGCGAGCGGCGCCCGGGTGATCGTGCGCGGCGGCCCGTCGCGACTGCCCGCCTTGGCCGACGGCGCGTTCTATCATCCGACGCTGCTCGAAGTGGCGGACGGCTCGCTGCCCATCGTGCAGAAAGAGACCTTCGGCCCCGTGCAAACCCTGCAGGTGTTCGACACCGAGGAGGAGGCGATCAAACTGGCCAATGACAGCGAATATGGCCTGAGTGCTTGTATCTGGAGCCGCGACATCGACCGGCCGATCCGCGTTGCGCGCAGGCTCGATGCCGGACAAATCTCGATCAATGGCTGGGCCAATGTCGCGGTCGAATTCGAGGAGGGTGGTTTCAAGTCGAGTGGCTTGGGAAGATTGTGTGGCACCGCGGCGCTCGACGATTTTCTCGAGTACAAACAGATCACGCAAACCTTCGGTGGTGGTCATTGAGTGCCCGGGCGGCGATCCGGGTCGCTGCCGGCCTATGCGGGTTGGCGCTTCGCGGGTTGGCATACTCGTCTGCGCAAGCCGCGGTAGCGACCGGGCCGCCGCCCTCCGGCACGGAGTTCGGCTTCGCCGTCTTTCAACAGCACTGTGCGGGGTGTCACGGGAATCCGGCCATCGAGCGCGCGCCCACACCGGCCCAGCTGCAACTCTATTCCCCCGAGCGCATCTACGAGGCCTTGACCACCGGGCCCATGAAATCGGTGGGCGATACCCTGACCGACGACCAGCGACATCTGGTGTCCCAAGCACTCGCGGGACGTCCCTTCGGCTCTGAATCCGCGGGCGACGCGGCGAAGATGCCGAATCGCTGCGCGAACAATCCACCCCTGCCCGATCCGTCCTCCGCACCACAGTGGAATGGCTGGGGAGCCGGTCTCGCGAACGCCCGGTTCCAATCCGCGGCCGATGCCAAGCTGGATGCCGTCCAGTTGGGATCGCTCGAGGTCAAGTGGGTATTCGGCCTGCCGAACTCGACCTCCTCTTATAGTGAACCCGTGGTGGTGTCGGGCCGGGTGTTCGTCGGCAGCGACACGGGCTATATCTATTCATTGGACGCGGCGACCGGCTGCATCTATTGGTCCTTCAGATCGAAGGCCGGTGTGCGCAACGCCATGACGGTGGGTGCGATCGGGGGGCATCCCGGGACACGCTACGCGGTGTTCTACGGCGACCTCAAGGCCAATTCGTACGCGCTCGACGCCCAATCCGGCCAATTGTTGTGGACCACGAAGGTCGAAGATAACTACACGGCGCGCCTCACCGCGGCTCCCGCTCTGTATGCCGGGCGCTTGTACGTGCCGGTATCCTCGTGGGAGGAGTTCGCAGCCGCAGCGCCCGGATATCCGTGCTGTACGTCGGTGGGCAGCGTGGTCGCGCTCGACGCCGACACCGGCCGCCAAGTATGGAAAACGTACGTCATTGCCGAACGACCGAAGCCGACCCGGTTGAATTCGCAAGGGGTGCAGATGTCCGCCCCGGCGGGCGGTTCCGTGTGGAATACGCCGACCATCGATCCGAAGCGTCAGCGGCTCTACTTTGGCACGGGCGATGCGACCACGTATCCCGCGGCACGAACGTCCGACTCGGTCATGGCACTCGCGCTCGATACCGGGAAAGTCCTGTGGTCCCAACAAGTACACAAGCACGATTCGTTCGTCGGTGACTGCTACGGCGCCACCAAGTCCGATAATTGTCCCAAGGTTCAGGGACCTGACTGGGATATTCCGTGCCCGGTCATTCTCACCACGGTGGGCAACCAGGATCGTTTGATTGTCGGCACGAAGCCCGGCGATATTCTGGCCCTCGATCCCGATCACGACGGTCGTGTGCTGTGGCGGGTCAACGTGTTCGGCCCGATCGCCGGGGACGCGCCGCCCGGCGCAGCGCAAGCCATGCCGAACAACAAGGGCGTGGTGTGGGGCGGCGCGGCCGATGCCGGCATGGTCTACTTCGGGTTGCTGGGGGGCGGAGTCGCCGCGCTGCACGTGGCCGACGGCCACCGGGAATGGCTGAGCCCCGTCGGCATGCCACCGCTGCAGCCTGACGGCCGCCCGGTCGGGCATGCTGCGGCAGTATCCGCCATTCCGGGAGTGCTGTTTGCGGGCGGATCGGACGGCACCTTGAGCGCGATTGACACGACCGATGGCCGCGTGCTGTGGAGCTTCGGCACCGATCGCGTGTTCGATGCCGTGAACCGAGTGGCGACCCATGGCGGGTCGATCTCTGCGCCCGGGGCCGTGGTGGCGGACGGGATGGTGCTGGTGGGCTCAGGGTATGGGGTGCTCGGCGGTATTCCGGGCAATGCGCTCATCGCATTCGGCACGAGACCCAAAGGCGGTTCCTAGGCGAAGGCTGGCGCCACAGCATGACTGCGGAGAAGGCATCGAAGATCGGCCTGCTCGCGATCGCCGCCGTTATCGTGATCGGCGCGGCCGCGTGGCTCACGACGCGGGCACCCGCGGTCGGTCGCGAGCCACGGCTGTCCCCGGTCGTCGTGTCGGTGGGTGCCGTGAAGCGGCGCGACGTGGAGCGTGAATTGTCCGCTGTCGGCACGGTTCAACCGCTCATCAACGTGACGGTGCGCCCGCAGATCGACGGCGTATTGACCAAGGTTTTGGTGCACGAAGGTCAGCATGTCGAACGCGGACAGCTGTTGGCGGAAATCGATGATCGGGCATTGGCGGCCGCGGTGGCCCAGGCGCGGGCCGAACAGGCGCGTAACGTCGCCAATCTCGACATCGCCGAATTGGATCGGCAACGCGATGAAAAGCTGCTCGCCGAGCAGGCGATTTCGCGTCAGACCGTGGAACAGCAACGGGCGCTCACGCTGCAGCTCAAGGCCACGATTCAATCAAACGCCGCCGCGGCCCGCGCTGCCGAAATTCAACAATCCTATGCGCACATCGAGAGCCCTGTGACCGGCAAGGTCGGCATGCGCCGGGTCGATCCCGGCAATTTGGTGCATGCCAACGATTCAGGCGGCCTCTTCACCGTGGTCCAGGTCGATCCGATATCGGTGGTGTTTGCGCTGCCCGAGCCGGTGCTGCCGCAATTGCAGGCGCTGCTGCAGCAACCTGAAGCGACCCGGGTGGTGACGTACGATCGCGCCGGCGGGGCAGCCTTGGCCACGGGCCGGTTGCTGGCGGCCGACAACCAAGTCGACGCGGCCACGGGGACGATTCAAGTGCGGGCGCTGTTCGCGAACCCGCAGGAGTTGCTCTGGCCGGGCGAGTTCGTGACGGTGCGCGTGCGCACCGGCACCGATCGCGATGCGTT
>Ga0116230_10003724_pt1 | contig 14919 bp, 13 predicted proteins | sample S1TSphfallax_3_FD_88678 | JGI IMG/M metagenome (GOLD analysis project Ga0116230, IMG submission 88678) | Host-associated microbial communities from peat moss isolated from Minnesota, USA - S1T2_Fd - Sphagnum fallax MG | ecosystem: Host-associated > Plants > Peat moss > Unclassified | place... | reverse complement strand
TTGACAAGTATCTATAGTAGATTCTAAAATTTGCACAACACTATTTCATACCCACCTAATTGAAATACAATAAACCCCCTTTATAATCACTCCCTTGATGACCACTTTTTTTTGTGACATTAATGAATTGTGATTCAAACATGTATGATAACATTCCATACAAACCCTCACAAAGATTATGACTATGGAAAAAAATCTCGCAAAATAGCCCTCTTATGTTAAAATAAGGGTGCCAATTGTTAAAATTTCCTATGTGGGTTATTCTAAGTTCTACTATGCATTATTGACTTGAAAAAGGTTGTGATTTCTCCGTATTTTAATGTGATGATATATATTGAGTTTGAATTCCTTATCTATGTTGTCAACTCTATCTTTTTAATTGAAAATTTCTACTTTCTTGGTGAGCTTGCATATCTTTTGCTTATTTGCAATAGAAAGTTGTTGTCTTTTTCTTTTCTCTTTAATTGGATTCATCATTGTTAGTTTGCACAACATGAACACCAAGCGACACTAACATTGCCAAAGGAACTACAATTTACAAAACCCTAATATTTACCCTATATTTCCATCCATTATCGTCACATTTACAAAAAAAAAAGCTTTGCAAATGTTTTGTGCTACTACTAATGAGTGTGATAATGATTCAAAAGAATGGTGTTTCTTACCAAAACGGATGGTTACCAAAAAAAATGTCAGAAACAAACAAAAATGTGACTAAAATGGGTGTGATTTTAAAAGGGGTTTACTACATTGATCTCAGGAAATTCATAGTAAAAAATTAATATAATATGAACTTTGATCCCAGTACTTGTAACATATTATATACTAGCCAACAAGCTACCATAGTACATACCAAGAGGCAACTTTAATACATGTCTATTAAATAATCAATTAATTAAAAACTAGAAAATTCCAAAAACTTCTCTATTTTCCTACACAAAATTGTGTGTGTAAATAATATAATTAGCATCAAAGTTGTGAAAGGTACTAGTGCATATATTTGCCCAACACTTGTCAAAACCAATTCTTTTCTAGGTTTTGTAAAAAAATAACATCAATTCCCAAAGAAAAAATCTAAGCTTGCAAAAGGACTTCTCTGCAAGCCTCACTACATCCATTCAATGAAAGGTTAATATTCAACAAATGGATGAAGATCATTGAAGAATTGATGATCATCCAAGACACAACACATATTTGGTGACACTTGTGTTTTCCCTAAGAAATAAAATTAGTCCCCTAACAAAAATCCGAGTTAAGCTTGACAAAAAAGACTTTCACCATGCGTCAATACACCCATTCCATAACCAGAACATCTTGCCGACATGACAACACACCATTGCACGAGAGCTCTCCATTTATGTGGTGTATCCTGCTTGTCTTTTGACATTTTCATACCTCCCTAATTCCTTTTTGCACATTCCTGGTTGTTCGTTGGCTGAACCTTATAACTCATGCTCTTCTATGTCCAATGACCCATAAGTTTGATGCTCCTGTACAATTGGATATGTCCAAATAGCCAACTTGTGCATGCTGGTTACCATAAGTGAAAGCCCCACAAAAACCTGTCTGTTTTCACTGGTTACCTAGTTCATAATAGAAATGTCCAACAAATGGATGAAGTTCATGTGAAGAAATTTTATCATCCAAGATAAGGGTTTAGGGTTATTTGGGGAAGTGTGATTTCTTGTTGGGTGGTCACCTTACCTTGTCCATAACATGTGAAATGTCCATAAAATGGATGAAGTTTATGTGAAGAATAGATGATCATCCAATATAAGGGTTCAGTATGTAGAGTTTGGGTTATTTGGGGGAGTGCCATTTCTTCACCTAGTCTTAACATGTTAAATGCCCAACAAATGGATGAAATTTATGTGAAGAATAGATGATGATCCAAGATAAGGGTTTAGGGTTTAAGGTTATTTGGTGACGTGCCATTTCTTATGCGAATGTGCGCATTTTCTTCGTGCGATTGTGTGCATTTTCTCTTGCGATTTCGCGTCGGGTGCTTTTGGGGATCAGATTTTGGGTAGTTCCGCAAGTGAGGATCGCACCAGATTACCCCATCTCTGCATCGATCAAAAAGCTGCGCGCTGGAGAATCGTGAAAAACATGGCAGGCAGCGTGGTCAGGTTGGGTGTACATTCCTGCTCACCATCATCACTTCAGGTGACCATTTTCTTCCCCTCGCACTCTTGTTGGGTTTTTGTTGTCGAGTCTTTTCAGTTCCGAAAACCTTGATCAGCAGGAACTTCTTATTGGGTTCATAGCAATTTGTGTTTTGTGTTTGTGTCCAGTTGCGAAGAACATCTCGAATTTGCAGGAAGTTGCGGGATTGGGTTATAGTCTGATTCGGTCTTTCGTCTATGGATAGCTTGTTTGCAGGAGGCGAACAATTGGCCTAAATTTTTTTTGTTGGGTTTTGTGGGTTTTTAGGTTTGCAGTGATAGCTGGAAACGATGGCGAGTTGCAGCATCCCTGGCCCCATTTCCGCAAAACAGGAGTGGAAATCAGCTTGCTTTTTATGGAGGACTCTGGGAACATCCGAGCATAAAGTGGGCAGCTCACGAGTTGAAGCGAGTTTCTGGGTTAAGATCAGCAATGAAATCCTTTGCTGTTGGCAACGACAAAGCACCTGTGGAAGACTTGGAGTTCGTTGACCGTGACAATGTACTCATCTTGCACTCCCGGATCTAAGGGTTTAGGGTTTTAAAATTCTAGGGTTTAAGGTTTAAGGTTTAACATTTTAGGGTTTAAGGTTTGAATGATACAATTTGTATGTGAGATATATGAGCAGTGCTCTGTTCTGCATTGTATTCAAGGGCTTCTGTGTGTGCAATCTGTGGCTTTGATGCATGTAGGAAGGAGAGGGTGTGGATGATGCACAACAAGGGAATGATCCTGATCAACAAAAAGGTAGGTTTGCACTTTTCTTAATTTTGACCAGTATGTTTGTTTTTGCATTTGTTTCAAGTCCATGTTTTTGCTCTTTTGGGTAAAAGAATATGTAGGAGCTGTTGAATGAGTCCCCTTTTTAAGAGAAACCTTTTACTTGTGCTCTATGTAGGTGGGTTGGAGCAATGGTGGCGAAAATTCATGGCAAGCAGGACAATTCAAAGAGCAGAGTAAATGTCTTTGAGACATTGTCCAGATCTCTGTGTCGGCAGGGACCTTGTATTCCATCTCATCTGGTTTTCATCTGCATTACTAAGACCACTTTCTATCCCCTCTTTGTGTGCACGCTTTGACACACTGGCCAAGGCTTTCTGGTATGGCAGTTTACAGGGGCCAGAATTCATAACAGAAATTGGGAATTGATTCATCACTCACTCCTTTGTATAATTGTTTTAAGTTTGTAACCGCATGTAATCTGTACTTGCACATTTCACACCAGTTTTGATTGGTGGTGGTCAGGTTCACAAACAAGCTAAAGCAATATGGAGTTGCAGGGATGCTGTCATATGGGCTTCTGAATACTGTTTACTATCTTGGAGCCTTCCTGTTTGTTTGGTACATTCTGCAAACTGTTCTTTCTGCCATGTCTCTCGATGGGTTTCTCAATTGAATTCTAGTTCCATGAACAACTTGCACATTTGGTGGTGCTCACGGTGCTTTTAATCTATCTTTCATTTGATTGCTGGGAGAGGGAGGGAAGAAACCTTGAACAATGACTATCCTGCAACACCCTTCCTTGGTCCACCCACACAAGTGTGGTGGGTCAGCTACTGGAGCATGAATTCAAGCCTTAACCCACTGTGTGAGCTTGATGATAAGCAAGGTGTAACTCATGTGTTGTTCTCATGGCACCTGTGCAGGTTCTATGTGGCACCTTCACCAGGTGGACTTGGCTTTGGGCCAGCTGCTGAAAGGTTATTTATCTTGCTGGGTCTCAATTCTGAGGGTGAATTTTTTGCTCCAAGGTTCTGCATGTTTAAAGAGTGAATAATATGGAAGTTGGTCCTATACTTCCCCTCTCATAAGAAGCCACCTCTTTTGTAACATTGAACAGGATTGGGGGCATAAGGTGATGCATAAATCAAATGCAATCTGAGCTAGATTTCTCATTTAATGTGTGCCTCTTGTTGCAGGTTCTTGAAATTGATTGCAATGGTGTGGGCTGGGAGTCAGGTGACAAAGGTACTACGTGGTCTGGGGTATGTGAACTTTTCTAAATTCTTCTAATTGTCCAGATGAATGGGTAAACCAGGACAGAGGGTGTGCCAGTGAAGTTTAACATAGTAATACATTTTTTTTCTTCCACCATAGACTGTCTGCCCAGATTCTGCATTGCAAGAGAGGGAGATATTGAGGGGAAACCCTAAAAAACCCTAGTGGCCAAGAGGCTGTATCCTCAGGGAAGGATTCCTATATGAGTTTACACAAAATGGGAAAGGCTTATGGATGCCTTGGTGTATTGTTCATCCTGCAGGGCTTTGGCATTAGCACCACTGGTTGACAAGGGCTTGATATGGTTCACAAATCACTTCAGATTTGCATCAAGAGGCAAGGTAATCTTTTGTTTTGGCTTAAAAAAATATTGATTTTGTGAGTGTTGCCATGACATGAACTCTCTGGTGAGCTCTCTTTCCACAAGCTACCAAAACTTGATCTTGTTTTCAGGAATATGCAAAATCCAGGTATGCAAAGCTATGCAAAGCTTGAAAGATAGAGTGGCAAGGTGTTTGTGTGTGGGCCTTTATCATCCTGACTTTGTGTTGTCTGTGCAACAGGCATTTGGATTTTTGGTTGGCATTGCTGTATTGCTGGCAATTGCAGTTTTCTTTGTCATTACAATATTGTGGGCTTGAGGTCACCTCCTTGAATTGATGGCACCTCCCACAGTGAGCACGCTTTTCAATTGGAGTGGCCAGAGCATGGTAGGATTCAATGGGAAGCTACAAGCTACCCATGAGGATGATGTACAATCTGCAGGTAGCACACTTCCTTCCTGCTGTAGCATACAACTCCAAAGTCACCATCATAACTTTCAGTGCAGTCTCTGCATGTGATCAACTTCTATGTATGATATGTTTGGCCCCACTGTATGAGCAAGAGGCCCTGCTGTACTGGTCTATCTTGTTCAGTACACCAGGTAATGCCATGGCAGTAGGGCATTACACCCCAGACCTCGGGGTCTGCATTTAGTTGACAAGGTGTAATTTCCTGGTGTGTGGGTATTACCCTTCACAAAAAGACACCTCCTAGCTCTCTCTATGTGAATGGACCTTATGGAATATATCAACGGGGAATGTGACAAGCCTTTTGGGCAAGTGGTATTCTGTAAGGTGGCAAGGGGTCTGCTAATGCCTTGTTTTGAGAATCCTCCACCTTGGGGCCTTAGAACATCTCCATCAGTGGCACTGTCTACCAAAATCTGGATGAAGCTCTGCCAGAATGTGGTGCTTTTGAGCCAGTCTTTGGGGTTGGATTTCTAAATGGTTGCATTATTCCATGGCTGAAAGAGCCACAGGAAGCCAAAATAACTGCTCTTCACTTGGTCAGTTTGCCTTGGGTGCTGCATTTAAACACTGTTTGACCTTATGTGGTCGTGGTTTTATGGTGATGGGTGGGGAGGGGAAAACAATTAGTGCATTGGGTTTAGGGTTAAACCATCAATTTCTTGGATGTGATAAACATGGATAGAGGAGCAAATGGTGCCTGCTGCTGGAGATGCTCTAACCAGCCATAAAACTGTGTGTTCATTGTCAGTTCTTTCATGAAAACCCTCGGTTTTTGAAATGGCTGGGACTGTTGGTTCTTTGATCCTGATTTTTTTTCAGAAAGTTTGCAACCGTTAGTTTGCTAATGCTGAAATAATTAAAAATCCAGAATTGGTTGTCCTTTGTAAGTCCAACTAAATATCTGCACAACAATGTATTTTACCCTTCAGGTGTAGCATCTGTGAAAAGTGAAACCAGCACACTGCCACCAATCCGAATTAGGATTAGGGGAAAAAGCTTTTCAAAAGTACTGAAAATAAGACTGACCCAAAATTGGGTACAAGGAGAGAAAGGACAACACAAGCCCTTTGTTATTCAATGCAGTGCAGATCCAGATTGTACCTACTATAAGAGATGCAGGTTTTTTCAAACACCCAGGCTGCCTGGTGTGTATCTGTGTGGCCCTTTCAACTTTCAACCCTCTCTCTGATTCCTGAAAATCAATTTAGGGCTCCTCTCCAGATTGTCTGCAACTAACTCTGCCCTTCCACAGTCTCAAGTTTGAGAATCCAGCCATTCACTTTTTGTCTGTATGGAACAAGCTTTTTGTAACTGTTCCATTAGGTGGTAATGGGTTCTTCTTCTAGGCCCTGCTTCAAGGCCTGTGAAGTGCTTGAAACCCACACACTTGTTTGTTTGTTTGTGTGTGTGTGTGTGTGTGTGTGTGTGATTTATTTATTTAGTTTTTTAGGCGAATTTTTGCATTCTGCCGAATTTTTTTGTATATAAATAAAAGTGTAAAAGCAATGAAATAATGAGGATTTGGAGGTTTTTCCTTTTTGCAAAATTTCAATATCCTTTATGGAAAAAATCACCAGATTATGACCCAGGTAATCAGAAATATAGATGGATACTAGAACTTTTTGGCTCCATCTTATTATGAATGATCCACATTCACTCAACATCAAAAAAATAATTGAAAGAAAGAAATAAATCTCCCTGAGCTTGTAACTCCCAATTCTGTTTTTGCCTTTCCCATTTCTTTTTTCTTGGGTTCTCTTTGGAGTAAAGATTGTCAGGTATTTTGTCACATAATTGTCTTCATAAAAATGCACAGACTAAGTTACTAGTTAGCTTGACTTCAAAAACATAGATTAGACTAATACTTTCTATTATAAAGTCTAATATCTGCGGTATAAGTTGGGGGTACTTATCTTCATGCTTCTATTAATTACTGAATGGGTGTGTGTGTGTGTGTGTTTTCTCTTCAGAAGGAGCCATTTGATTGGCTCATCACCAATATTTTAGGAGCAAAGGGCACTCCCCAACATAGAAGCCTAAAAGAGAAGAAGCATACTTTGTCCTACTTCCCTTGGGTATGGTATGAGGCAGACATGGCAGGTACTGGTATGAGCCTGGCTTGGTATTGCCTCAGGTCATACCCATACCTCTCTGCTCAATTCTTGGATACCAGGACCAGCCAGTCCCAGTCTATTATATACCAGGGTTTCAGCCTGGTACCCGCTCAACACTTCAAACCCCAGTGGCTCCAACTTCAAACCCCAGTGGTCCAAACTTCGAAACCAGCCACCAGCAATTTGTAGCCCTTAAGTAAAGCAAGGGACGAAAGAGAAGAGTGTGGGCGGGAGAGAGGGGGGAGAAAGATTGTCATTGTCCTTGATGCTCTGGTATGGTATGAGCATTTTAAGTGTGTGGTAGGCTAACTGAATCGGAAGAAACCACCCTCTCCCCTCCCCCCGCCCAAAAAAAAAAAAAGAATGGAAGAAGAAGGTTCAATAGGAAAGAAAATTCAATTGGCAAGCATTTATTGGCTCTATCCTGTCCCTTTAGGGTACAGACATTGTGATGTGCACCAAGAAAGAAATGGGCCAAAGTTTGGTATTCCTACATTCTAGGGTCATGTGGAGAATTCCACATTCGAAACACGTCCGGCGTAAGTGATGCACTTGGGCTTCACCATCTCTGTTTCCAATTTAGTATGTTGAACATTTATCATTCTTATAGATGTCATTTAAACGGGGTAGAGCCATTATGTGACAAGTCGTCACTTTTTGTTGTAAGAAGTATTGGAGCGCTGCTACTGCTGCCTGCTCCTCCTCCGCCTCCCGCGCCAAGCCAAAAACCATGCCTCCTGGAACGCAAAACGAGAAGATCAAGGACTTGGACAAGACACGGGAGAAATGTTCGAGTAGGAGACTAGGTTTAAGGTATTTCTGTTGTCGTTGTTTTTATTGTTATTGCTGTGTTAAGTATTGTCGCGGTTTTTTTTGTTTTTGTTGCCTCACGAACAAACTTCTCTTTTAACGCTGTGAACGGCATTTTCTCCCACATGTGCGAGTGCGGGAAGCATTAGGCTTTTCTCTTTTATTATTATTACTGCTGTGTAAGTATTGTCTTGTTTTTGTTTTCTTGCTCCAGGAACTTCTTCTTGTTTTATGCTGTGAATCTGCTTTTGTCAATTGTAGAGGACGATCTTCTTGAAGGATGAGAAGTAACTAGGAGGCTTGAGAGATCACGGGAGGAGAAATAATGGAGAAGCGGAAGAAGTGATCTGTTTAGGAAGCCCTGTTGTTGTGGCCTAGGAGGTTGTTGCGGAACAGTTGTGGGTGCTGCGGAGGTCGTAGCAGGAGGCTCGGCAATGCGCAGATCAGCTCAATCTCCACGGCTCAACTTCTTCGGCATTGGAATTACTGACACAGACGACGAGCATCATCATGACATCTGGTACGTCTAGATAGATGATGCCATCACCGGCTGCTGCCGCCCTGCCAATGGTTTGGTAGTTTCCTTTGCATCCTTTGATCAGCGCTCTATTGGCATCTTGATAACATGCTCTAAGCCATTTGGAGCAAAACTGAACAGGAAAGTTTGCGGTTGTAGTTTCCTTTCTCAATGTTAGCAATGCATGGAAAGTGATGTTACCTGATGTGAGGTGGGACAAGTTTACAGAAAACATGAAAGAAATGCCCTTGATGGTAATACCTAGTTCCCTGCACTCAGTGTTGTTGAGTGGGCAATTTCAAGGATGGCGATCCAAATCAGGGGGAGGAGCATCAACATCCAAAACTGGAGAAGGGCAGAGACTGAAGAAGAGTGGAGGAGGGAGTTTGAGAAAAGTTGCTTCAGGTCTGAAACCATTGCAATCCCACTCTGTCTGACTTTTTATGGATCTCCACATCTCTGCTGCCTTCTCCATCATGCCAAAAGTTTTTCACTTGGTGCAAGGAGGTAGGAAGGAATCCACAGCACAGAATCCACAAATGTTTTTGCATCTTTGGATATCCTGTTGTCCCATGATGCCTTTCTGACTGGTTTCTTTGCAAAGGTAGTCCTGAAGAGGTCCTCACTACCTTTCGTACAACGTCACAGTAGAGCTTGAAAGAAACAGGTGGACCTGCAAAATAACAGTAGATTGTCCCTTGTTTCATGATAGGAGCCACTCACCTGCAGATTGGACAACAATTCTTAAGCTGTAAGTGAGCAAAGAAGAGAAAAAAATCTTACTTTCATGATAGAAGGTGTGAGATTGCTTCTGTCTGAGAGTTGAGGGTGGAGACCAAGGTGATCTAGATGCGGATTGTCACTGGCTTGCATGTGTATACTCATACTCTCCTTTCCAGACCAAGAAATATGTAGACCAAGAAAATATTCAGCTGTGAGTGTGAGGAGCAGAAATTGTGGTGTACTTCACACATTCCCTGTGATGTGTCCTGGTGTTGCAGGCATTTTCTTACACATTGTGATATTTATGCTGCAGAGGGATTGAAGGAGTTTTGCCAGCACTTTGTCAGCAGTGATGCCTTCTTTGTTGAAATCCAGGAATGGTTGCAGTACAATCTTGAAAATCTCCCCTTAGGGAGCTCAAAGTTTTGCTCTCCATTCCAACTAGATGAGCTCCGCTTGCTTGACTATGCGATTGAAGGAGTGCCCTTTCAACTCCTGTTTCGAATGCCTTCACCTCATTCTATTGCATCCCCTTCTGGTGAGTATGCTTAAGCTGCATGCAGCAGAAGAATTGCACTTAGTTCATCAGCCATCCAAAAGCAAGAACAGACATTCTCATTTGTGAGCAAAGCTGGAGTTATGGCAGGAACAAAATATTCTGCCCTCCCAGACAACCACTTCACCAAACTTGCATCTGATTTCCCTTTCTAGAATCTGGAACAGAATACAGTCCCCTTTGGTGAATTTGAGTTGATGAACCTTATTCTGCTATTCATATTTGTGCAAAATGGATGATTGTGTAGCAGAGGCAGATAGATATCTTGCAGTGGAGGACTTTGTTCATGCTGGTGCCCAACGCTTGTGGGAGATTTTCTGGGCTGCCTCTGCTGACTTGAAGTCCATGCCACTCCATGTGAAGGGCCCAAAGGTTTCTACCTTGTCTTCTAAATAGTGGGCTTAGGTGTGCTGACAGTCCACATGTCACTACAGTTCCTCCCATGGAGTCATTTATGAATTTCTTTCATACTTCCATGTTTCATGAGTGTTTGATTGACACAGGACATGAATGTATGTCAGGAAGTAGCTCTTGCCAGCAATGGTTAACTCTTGTGCAAACTGTTAATCATAATGTGCTGGATAGGAATGCAGATTATAGCATAATATTGTTGTGTGATATGTGTATATGATTGCCCCAAGCACCATTTGCAAAGTGGGCTAACTTTTGATGGCTAAATGTTGCAATAAAAATTGGGGACCCTTGGATTTGACAGGTTTCCATGATGGAAAATGCAAGCTCAAAGATGAATGCAACCACAATTCCTGGAATTGCTCTGGTCAGAAAGGATGGTAGAAAGCAGGGTTCTATGCCATGGGAAAATGTTGTCACCTTTGTGGAGGTTCAAGAGGATATGGCAGGGGCATTTTCACAAGGAGATGATACTGTACCTGGCTTAGAAATTGTAGGGCATGCACTTTTTCATGGATTTCAAATGCTGTCATCACGGTTTTTGGCTGAAGGAAGCCAAGCGATACATAATGATATTGATATAGCATACATTTTGTGTATGGATTCACAGAAGGGTGGAGTGGTAAGGCTGAAAGGAGATATCATGAAATTGGAGACCATAACAGACAATGTTTATGTTAGTGCAGCAGAATGGTTTCAGGAGCATGTGGAAATTGCTGTTTCTCCAGTTGATCAAGTGTGGAATCGATTTGGCAATGCAAATTGGGGTGACCTTGGTGCACTGCAGCTCCTTTTAGCCTTGTTTTATTCAATTGAACAATGTCAGGGTCCACCCAAGAAATCTATGGCAGACATGGCAGCTGAATTCAGTGCCCAATTGCAGCAAAGACGAATGGAGCGTGACATTGTTGAAGACCAAGAAAGAGGGGATGGACCATCCCTCCTTAGGCATTCCCATGGTCAGGAATTAGAGATTGAGGAGGAAGAGCAGGTCAGGATCTAATCTCTTCTCATCTTGCATTAACCTACATGTTGAGCAATGGTCTGTTATTGGTGCTCCTGATGGAAATACAAGATCTTTGGAGCTTCTGCTGTGAACGTAAGGGATTAAAAGATTTCAGCAACCCTAAATGAAGTGCGTGTTTGGGTGGTATGATAGGTCGTGAAGTCCAAGTGTGGTGCAGTTGCACGAACAATGCACCTTGAGCGTGGAACGATCTTATGGTTGGAGGATGCCCAATGGCAACAGGGGTTTCAGATTCATGAGCAACTTGGGGGCATGCAGCAGTCAGTGTATGTTGCTGTGTCACTTGATGATGTGGGAAAGCTTCTTGCTGTCAATGTTGGTGCTCACCCTTCACAGCTGGAGCCCTCTTGGCAGGACATGAGCATGTGGTATCAGGTTAGTCCCTACTGTGTGTTCTGCTTTTCGAGTTACAATCCACATCTGTGAGTGCAAGGGTCTGCAATACAAGATTCATAGAGTTTCTGATGCTTTGAAGCATCTGAAACTATTTACATGACAAATTTTAATGACTGTACCAGGTGCAAAGACAGACACGTGTGTTGAATATAATGAAACAGCGGGGCGTCTTCAGCAGGTTTCTGCCACAGATAGCAGGGTCTGGTAGAGTTATGCACCCAGGGCCATGCTTGAAGGAATCCCCCACAGGCCGCTGTGACCATCCTTGGTGTGGCACACCTGTGTTAGTGACATACCCTGTTGGTCAGACACTTGCTTCAGTGGTTGAAACAGAAGGCTGGATTTCTGCAGATGAAGCACTTCGCTGCTGCCATGACTGCTTGTCTGCTTTGCGCAGTGCAGTCTCAGTTGGCATCCAACACGGGGACATAAACACTGAGCATGTGATGCGGGTTGCAGCAGCTGATGACGAGTATTATTATGTTCTGACAGATTGGGGGCATGCTGTATTGGAAGAAAGAGACAGCCCTTCTATTTCTCCAAAATTTTCTTCCACATCTGCCCTTCAAGAGGGAAGGCTTTGTCCTGCATCTGATGCAGAGAGCTTGGTGTACCTCCTCTTTTTTGTATGTGGGGGTACCATTCCTGAGTTTAACAGCATGGAGGCGGCCTTGCACTGGAGGGACAGAGTCTGGTCCCGAAGAGCGATCCAGAAGCAACTAGGGGAGGTATCTGCTGTCTTGAAAGCATTTGCTGATTATATAGATAGTCTCTGTAGCACACCGTATCCAGTTGATTATGACATCTGGTTGCGGCGGTTAAATCAAGCCTTGACTCAAGGAGACCCAAGGCGAATGAATGATCTGTCATTTGGACGCTCGGATTTTGTGATTGGGTCTTCAGCAACATCACCACCTTCTGTTAACTGAGGAAATAGAGAATAAGTACACAACCCATAGGGTGAATTGCAGAATCAGATTCAAAGTTTGCAACAACCTTGGTGTGTTTGAATCATCAGCATGGTATAATTTTTCAGTCTCAAGCTAAGCAATTGCAAGGCCCCCTGCAGCACTGGATTGGCATAAGAGAGGGCTTTCAACTTGGTGAGTACATAGCATCATTGCATCCACCATATTGCAGGAAGAATTCTTTTGATTTTGCACTCTGTATAATCAATCCCTCAAACCCCTGATGTGTCCTGTTTTGCAATCAGGGTTACAGTGTACTAAGTTGACATTTGGTTTCAGAACCTTGTAAACCTTCATTTGTCCCTGACAGTGTTCCTGTGTCCAGGATGGGGTGGAAGGGACAAGGAGATGTTGCACCCATCAGAAAGTCAAACTTCTGCATTCAGTGCAGGTATGTTCACAGATTGAAAGAACTACCCTTGTCAGTAGGGCAAAGGTAGAATCCACTTAGTTCATCTCCATATCCTTCATTGGAATTTCCTTCATTGAACAAGTTCCATGATATTGCTTTGCTCAGAGAGGAACATAGCTCATGTTTTCACTTATCTAATGTAGCAATGGACTACTTTGAAATAAGGTCCACCAGCTGACAGGACAGGAAACCCAGATTGAATGAAACAATTGTATTCGAAGTGAGGCCTTCTATTTTGAAGAGCAAGATAGTTGTGTCAAATCTGTGTGCAGTGGTCTGTTGTCTGTACTGTGTATCCAGCAACTGTAAGCACGATTTTCACAGTTTTGGTCCATTTGTTCTTCTAAGGTCCCATGAGCATAAAGGATTGCATTATATTCTCATGAACTGCAATTTCAATCCCAGACCATGTGTCATTTATAGTGGTACCTTAAATATGTGCATCGTTTTTCATTGCTGCAGCTTTTTTGCAGAAGCTCAATATCAGGCGCCTCTATTGAATCTAATATCTGAACTGATTGTAAAAACATGACAAACATTTCAAATGTGGTCGAAAATTTATCAATCCATTAAAGTTGATGTGGGAGAAATCTTGATAGAAAATAATAAAAATATACGTTGATTTATAATGCTTTGCACTAATTTTTTTTATGTCGAGAAAAAAGTTAGTTTTTTCCATCACTTCTTGTTCATGACTTCTAGAACCCAATAATCCTATCTATGGTGATCAGCAAAAGTCCAATTTAGGTTAAAAGCTTGATGATGACCAGTGGTTTTTTTCTGACAAATTTGTCGGTTTTTTCAGTAAGTAAAGGGAGCTTTTTTTTTCCTAGTGTAAATTAGATTAATTTTGCTAATTAAAGAGAGAGAATGATCTTCATCCATGTTCACACTCTTGTGGTATAGTAATAAGTCAGATAGTAGCGAAATTGTGCGAAATGGAATAATTCATCCATGTTCACGCCCCTTTGCTCACGTAATCAACGAGAACACATACTGTTCGTAGTCGTGTCCTTGCGTCGCTCTGCAGCTCTCTGCGCGCGCGCGTTTTTAGTTCGTGGTTGTGTTCTCCTGCGTTTTCTCAGCGCGTCACAGTTGTAGAAGAGTGTTGCATAGCAAAGCAGTTCTGATCGTTGTCAGACAACATTTGTTGAAGCAGTTGACCATTGACACGAGTCCATAAACAACCCATGAGCTTAGGTTTGCAAATGCAGTCAGTTCTATTTTCCTCCCAGATGTTTCTACCGTTTGGTGCAAAGCTCTTTCCCTAAAGCTATGCAGCTACTAGGCAAATGACCCACTGACGCAACGCTGCGTTGCCATGTTGTGCTGATATCCCTCTTCTGAAAATAGTATCTATTCTTAAAAAACTCTTTGAGTGTAGTTGAAGTCATCAAGCTCCCCTTTTAGCATCAAGTCTTTTAGCTGACTTCTACTACCTCTTTTTACATATGAGTTTGATTTTCTGGAAGGTATCATAATGTATAGGGGAGGAACTCCTTTGGGGGCCTTCTTGGATTTAAGGGTCCAGCCAGGAGCTATCAACTGGGCCTGAAAATCTAGGAAGACAAAAAAAGCCTTTCCTTGCCCATAATGACCTCGGCAAGCAGACGTGTGTAGTGTATTTTTAGGGCATTTTACAAGGTGCAATTTCTTTGCTAGCTTGGAGAGTGAGGTTTTCAGGTAGGAAATAGGGAATGTTTGTGTAAACTTAACTTGAGCCATCCTTATTGTGGAGGAAAATTTGAATAAGCTTATCGATACCCTCGGCCATTATGTAGGAAAAGACAAGTTATTGTTGCCTTCCACCCTGTACCTCGGCTTTGCGCCCTCGTTACAAGTTACAACAAGGTGGAAAGAAGGCACTAACAGCAGTGCCTTCCCCATTATACAACATGATGAACTTTTTTAAATTTCAGGAATCTTTAGAAACCAAAGGTACTTGAAAAACACAAGTATTTTCAGTTTCTTATACTTCCTGAAATTTGAAGCATGGAGTTCAAAACGTTTTGTCTTGGGAGGTGTGT
>Ga0116230_10003723_pt1 | contig 14921 bp, 13 predicted proteins | sample S1TSphfallax_3_FD_88678 | JGI IMG/M metagenome (GOLD analysis project Ga0116230, IMG submission 88678) | Host-associated microbial communities from peat moss isolated from Minnesota, USA - S1T2_Fd - Sphagnum fallax MG | ecosystem: Host-associated > Plants > Peat moss > Unclassified | place... | reverse complement strand
TCGACCGGAGGAGCGCAGCGACGCAGCGGAGAGACCCCTGTATTGAGAACCACCTCGCAACCAACCACCCTCTTCCTGCTCGCCGACGGCCTCAGCGCGCTCGCGCTGGAGCGCCACGCCCTGCCGCTGCTCGACGCCACGCTTCCTCTACTCCTTACTCCGTACGCACTCATCCCTGTCCTCACGAATGCGCGCGTCGCCATCGCCGACCCCATCGGCCAGCTCCTCGGCGCGCAGATCGCGGTGCTGCTGATCGGCGAGCGGCCGGGGCTGAGCTCGCCTGACTCGCTCGGCTGCTACATCACCTGGGCACCCGGCCCCGGCCGCACCGACGCCGAACGCAACTGCATCTCGAACATCCGCGGCGCAGAAGGCCTGAGCTACGCCGAGGCCGCGCACCGCATCGCGCACTACATCGCCGAAGCGCAGCGGTTGCACACCACCGGCATCGCGCTGAAGGACCCCGCCGGCCCGCTGCTGGCCGCCGAGCGGTGATAAACTAGCTAAAGCGCCTATCGCCCCGGGAGTCGGGGCCCAAGCTCGCAGCGTGACAGGAAGCTCGATGTATGGATGTCCACTTCTCCATGCAAGCGAAACCATTCTGCGGCGGGAGAGCTAGAAAGCACCAACATGCCTAAGACTGGAATCCACCCCGTTTACGAAGACACCACCGTCAAGTGCGCCTGCGGCACCACCTTCCAGACGCGCTCCACCCACAAGGGTGCCATCGTCGTCGAAATCTGCTCGGCCTGCCACCCCTTCTTTACCGGCAAGCAGAAGCTGGTCGACACCGCCGGCCGCATCGACCGCTTCCGCCGCAAGTTCGCCGCCACCGACGCCAAGAAGGCCGAGGCCGCCGCGAAGGCAGCCGCGAAGTAACCTGCACCGGAGCTCGAAAGGGAAGGGCCTCCGCGATGCGCGGAGGCCTTTCTTGCAGGCTGAAACACATAGCTCGCCGACCCAAAGCGCAAACCGCACACCATGAAGAAGGACTGGGACAACTCGGCGATCACCGCGGCGCGCGCGATGCCGCACACGGCCCGCGTGCCCGCGGAGCTGCACATCGGCCCCGTGCGCATTGCGCCGGCGACCGTGCTCGCGCCCATGGCCGGGGTCACCGACACCGTCTTCCGCCGCTTCATCAAGAACGCCAGCATGTACGCCGCCCCACCTTCTAAACCCTCCACCCCAAACCCTGAACCCGGGGCCCCCGGCCAGCTTGCTGGCTGGAGGGGGGGACCCTTCTCGGTTGACGTGGAAACCTCGAACGAGGTCTCCGGCTGCGGCCTCATCATGACGGAGTTCACCTCCGCCGACGGGCTCAGCCGCATGCGCGAGAGCAAGCGCAAGCGCTACCTCACCTACTACGAGGATGAACACCCGATCTCGGCGCAGCTCTTCGGCTCCAACCCGGCCACACTCGCCGAGAGCGCCCGCATCTGCCAGGACGCAGGCTTCGACCTGGTCGACCTGAACCTCGGCTGCCCGGCCAAGCGCGTCGTCGCCTGTAACGGCGGCAGCGGCCTGCTGCGCGACCTGCCTCGCATCAAAGAAATCTTCGAGGCCGTGCGCGGCGCCGTCTCCATTCCCTTCACGGTCAAGTTCCGCATGGGATGGAACGACAGCAACATCGTCTGCGTGGAGCTGGCGAAGATGGCCGAGGACTGCGGCCTGAACGCACTCGCGCTGCACGCCCGCACGCGCGAACAAGGCTACGCCGGCGACGCGCGCTGGGAGTGGATCGCCGCCGTCAAAGACGCCGTGCGCATCCCCGTCATCGGCAACGGCGACATTCGCACCCCGGAGGACGCCGCCGCGATGGTCGAAGCCACCGGCTGCGACGCCGTCATGATCGGACGCGCGGCCCCTGCCAACCCCTGGATCTTTCGCCAGATCGCCCAGTACACGGCCTCGAAACAAGCCACTGGCATCGGCGTCTACGACCGCCCCACCGACATGGACCGCTACCGCATGATCCGCGACTACTTCGAGCGCCTGATGGCTGAGGTCGCCGAACACCCGGAGGTCGTTGGCCCCGCCGACGATGACCTCAGCAAGCGCCTGAAGCGCAACCATGAGAGCGCCCAGCGCGACGCCATCGGCCGGATGAAGCAGTTCGCCAGCTGGTTCACCCACGGCGTGCCCGGCGGGGCCACGCTGCGCCGCGAGATATTCGAGGCCAAGCGCGGCGCGCAGGTGATCGAGCGCGTGGAGGCGTTCTTTACCCAGAGCGACCGCGCGACCGAGACCCAGCGCGACCGCACGAGGGAAACCCAACGAGCTGTGGAGTCCGATGCACCGTTCGAGCACGACGCCGAACTGGAAGCCGCGCCCGCAGCCTGGGGCTGAGTGGCACTTTACAACGCACGCAGGGCCGCGCCGAAGCGCGGCCCTGCGTGCGGAAAAAGAGACGCGCTTAGCTCTGCGCCGGCTCCTCGCCGTCTTTGTTTTCGAAGTGCTCGGTAAGCTTCTCCGCGCCCTCATAGCCGGCCACGGCCGCGATGCCCTCGGTGAGCACGTTCGCGTTCTGGTCCAGCTTCTTGACGCCCTCAACGGCCACCACTGCGCCTGCGAGATCTTCCAGCATTCCCATCGTCCTTACTCCTCATGTTGCTTGATTGTGTATAGGGCCCGAATGCGCCCTCAGCATAGCACGCACCGCGCGGCTGGACGGCTGTTGAACGGTGGCGAATTACTGCGCGCAATTCACTCACTGCGGCCGCCCTGCCTGCGCCACACCACGCGGATCTCCGCGCGCCAGCGCTCGTCGAGCGCCAGCAGGTTCCACTCCACGCGCGGCGAGATGTAGCGCAGCACCGTCTCCGTCGCAGGATGGATGTGCAGCGCCGGCGCGACCAGGTACAGCCGCGGCGGCAGCGGCGAGAGCTCCACGCCGCGAAAGTAGCCGTGGCGCTGAAACTCGCCCAGGCCGGTGCGCGCGTCCGCGTGCTGCAGATGGTGATGGCGCACGCGGATCCAGTAGTCCAGCCCCTGCAGCGCAAAGTGCAGGTCGTCATCGGCCTTCAGCTCGATCACCGCGAGCCGACCGTCGGCGGTGACGCCCAGCAAGTCGAGCAGGCCGCGGTCGCTCGCGCCGGCGATCGCGGGCACCTGCGCATAGACGTGGCGCGGGTCCAGCCGTGGGACGACGCGGCTGCCCGGCCCTTCCGCCTCGCGGCGTGCTGCTTCGCGCTGTAGCCGGTTCCCTGAGACGCTGGCGATACCTTCGTCGCCGGCCTGCTCGGGACCGGCGCGGTTGCCGAAGGTGTCGGGATCGGGATCGTTGGCCGTCGGGCCGGCGGCGTAGCTGGCAGGAACAGGTGCGGCCTCGGGCGCGAGCCCGCGGGTGAGCGGCGCAAGGTCGCGGCGCAGCACAGACTCCAGCCAACGCTCCGGCGCGGCGCGATAGAGCGGGTCGCGCAGCGGCGGGAGCTCGCCCTGCGCCGGCCGCACGCGGCCCTGCGCCTTGGCGTGCGCCGGCGTCGCCATCGGTGCCCCGATCCTGCGCCGCGAGGCCGCCTGGAAGCGGTCGCGCCGCGTGAATGCGCCGCCCTGCACCGCGCGCCGCCGCGCAAACAGCTCCGCGACGCGCTCGGCCAGCATCGCGCGCGTTGCATCGGAGAGCGCCGACTCGGACTCGGCCGCGCCCAATGTGGCAGCGCCCACCGTAATCTCCAGCGTATGGGCAAAGCTGTTGGCGGCCAGCCCGATGCGGGCGCGCGCAAACTCCAGGCCATGCAGCAGGAAGGCCAGCTCCGCCGGCCCGCGCAGCCGCTGCTCCACGCGGTGGGCCTCGCCCGACGGCACCAGCGCCATTACCTGCGCGGCGGCGGCGGCAAAGCGCTCGGCCGCCGCCTCGTCCGGCCGATGCACCAGCGCGGTGCGCAGATTGCCATGGTCGGCCGGGTCGAGCTGCACCAGCTCTTCGCTGCGCTCGTCCAGCTCCCACAGCTCCCACTCCGCGGCGTCCCGGTTCAGCCACGCCATGCGCGAGAGCGTCAGCGCCGCGGCGCGGCCGCCGGGCGAGCGCGGCACCACCACCTTCAGCCCCTGGTAGAGCCGCTTGCCCTCCGCCCGCTGCCGGCACGCGTGCAGCCACAGGATGCCGACCGTCAGCACGCCATCGACCGTCGTCGCGCTTTCGCTCGCGTTCACGCCGGCCACGGCCCATGCCTGGTTGCCGCGCTCCAGCGAGCCCCGCGCATAGCCGGGGCCGAAGCTGCGCTCTAGGTCCATCGCGGTGCGAAAGCCGACGCAGCTCCAGTCACAGAACTGCCGCGCCAGCGCGCGCTGCAGCACCTTCACATAGCCGGTACGCGCGGCGTCTCGGATAGTGGGAGTTCGCCGTTCGCGGTCGGCGACCAGCTGCAGCAGCCGGGTCTGCGTCTGCCCAAAGGGCTGCGTCGCCAGCCGCAGCGAGCCGTCGCGCTCGGTGGCGGCGACCACGGGCCGCACCAGGGTGCGCTCCTCGCTCCACAGGTGCAGCATGCAGCGCTCGTGCTCGGTGCTCAGGCGCAGCGTCGCGACGCCCAGGTCGAAGACCGCCTTGCCGGCCTCCAGCACCACGGCAGAGGGATGGCGGGCGAGAAATTCCTCGATGCGCGCAGCGATCTCCGCAGCGCTCTGCGGCGCGGCATCGTTGCCCGCAGAGGACGCTCGGCGCGGCGGCATGCACCGTAGGCTAGCAGAGCCACTCGCGCTCTGCCATCCAATCCGTCGCTACTCCAGCGGAAGCGAGAAATGGAAGCTGGAGACGCGCAGCCGTTCGCGGAAGTAGAAGGCGTGGGCCTCCTGCCGCTGCGTGCCGGAGTCCAGCGAGAACATCGCGCAGCCCCGCGACCGCGCCTGGGCGATCAACCAGTCGAGCATGGTCTTGCCGTGGCCGTGCGAGCGAAACCTGGAGCCGGTGACGAGGTCGTCCACATACAGCGTGAGCCCGGCGTGCAGCATATGCTGCACGCGAAAGCCCGCCACCGTGACCACTTCGCCGTCGTGCTCGAGCGCCGCCAGCCGATAGCCCTCGGCCTGCTGCACCTGCACCTGTGCGACAAAGGTCGCTGCATCCGGCAGGTGCGGGCGCAACTCATGCATCACCGCAAAGCAGCATGCGATCGTCTCCGCATCCGTGGCCAACCAGATCATCCGCACCTGCCTTCCGCCCGCTATAGCCCCACACGCTACCGCGTGGCCCAGGCGCTACCGCGAGGCCTACCAGCCCTGGCGCAGGCGCAACGCCTTGATGTGCTGCACATGGTGGCGCGAGTGCCAGGCGTACATCTGCGTCGCCTCATCCAGCGTCTGGCGGCCGCGCTCGGTGTGGACGAAGCCGCGCTGCCACTGCTCCTCGGCCAGCGCCTGCAGCACCATCACCCAGCGCGCGTGCGTCGCCTCCACGATCTCCAGCGACCACTCCACCGGCGCCACCGCGTCCGGCAGCTTGGCGAAGGCCTTCTCGTCGTAGCCCGGCACCAGCGGCCACTCCTCGGTCAGCGCGCGGCGGATGCGGTGGAACGCGGTGCTGTGCGAATCGGCCAGATGATGCACCACCTGCCGCACCGTCCATCCGCCTTCGCGATAGGGCGTGTTGATCTGGTCCTGGTCGAGGCCGCGGACCGCCTCGCGCAGCAGCTCCGGCATCTGCGCCAGCGTCAGCACGGCGTAGCGGCGGTCTTCCTGCGCAATCTTCTTGCTCGGCGTGAACTTGCCGATCGGGTAACTGGGGTCGACGAAATCGGGCACGGCTGCACTTCCTTCAGCATGGAGATCGAAGACAAGCCCAGCCTTGTCGCGATCCAGTCATCGTACATAAGGCGTCGCTGGGATACAGCTTTCTGGAATTGGGACGGCCTGGGTGTCGCTCAGGTGCTTCGCCTTCGCTGCTCGGTTGCGTTCGATTGGCTCGGTTGCTTTCTGATTCGCTCGGTTGCTTTCAGATTGTAGCCGAGCGCCCCGCTGTCTGCGCTTCCGACTTCCGCTGCCTGCAGTGCAGATTCCGCTGCCTGCATTTGAGATTCTGCCTGTGCAGGAGAGACCGGCCGCCGGGAAACCCCGCCGCTATAATACGTTTGGAATTTGCCTGGCAGGAGAGGCCATACCATGCGCGTACCATCGCTTGCCTGCCTCGGCATCGGCTGTGTTTTGCTGATCGCCGGCTGCGCGCGCGGCGGGGGCGAGGCGCAGGCCCCGGCAGGCCAGCCAGCAGCAGCCCGGTCGCCAGCAGCCAATACAGACCCGCCCAGCGGCCTAGGTACAGTCCACGGCCTTTACCGCGGCTTCGACCGCAACGACTATCCCGGCGACGACGCCATGGCCGCGCTGCACCGCAGCTTCGCCTTTACCGGCTACTGGCTCACCGACCCGCCGGGCGAGGACGCCAACACCTGGACCGGCAAGCGCAGCCTGCTGCGCGCGCAGGGCTGGGGCTTCCTGGTGCTGGCCAACGGCCGGCTCGACGCCGAAATACTCAAAGCACAACGGCGGGGCACCGCGCCCGCGGCGCTGGGGCGCAGCGACGCCGCGCTCGCGCTCGCGGCCGCGCGGCGCGAAGACTTCCCGCCCGGCACCGTGCTCTTCCTCGACCAGGAGGAGGGTGGCGGCATGCTCGACGAGCAGGCGGCCTATCTGCTGGCCTGGACAGAGGCCGTCGCCGCCTCGGGCTTTCGCGCCGGGCTCTACGCCAGCGGCCAGCCGGTGCCCAATGGCCCGCACCAGACCGTCACCACCATCGACGACGTCCGCGCGCGGATCGCCGCCGGGCATCTGCATCCGGTGACCATGTTCGACTACCAGGATGCCTGCCCGCCCGCGCCCGGCTGCACGCTGCAGCCGCGGCCGCTCTCCACCGCCGGCGAGCCCGACCTGACGCTGTGGCAGTACGCTCAATCGCCACGCCGCCGTGCCATCACCCAGGCCTGCGCCGCCACCTACGCCGCCGACGGCAACTGCTACGCCCCCGGCTTCCCGACGCTCTTCCTCGATCTCGACGCCGCCGACAGCGACGACCCCTCGCACGGGCGCTAGCGGTACGCCTCAGGAATCACTGGCGGCACCGCCTCAGGAGTAAACTGTCCCAACATGGCGAGCGCGACCCAAATCCCGGTCTCCGAGTACCTCGAATCCACCTACCACCCGGACTGCGAGTACATCGACGGCGTGGTCCTGGAGCGCAACGTGGGCAAATGGTCGCACGCAAGGGTTCAATGGCTGCTGGCACTATGGTTTGGCCGGCATGAATCGGCCTGGAACGTCATCGGCAGCACCGAGCAGCGGGTGCAGGTCTCGCCTACCCGTATCCGCATTCCGGATCTCGTCGTTCTTCGCCCGGGCGAACAGCCCGACGTCCTCACCGCGCCGCCGTTGCTCGTGATCGAAATCCTCTCGCCGGACGACAGCTACTCTGGCTTACAGGAGCGCTGCCAGGACTATCTCGCCATGGGCGTAGAGACCATCTGGATCATCGACCCCAAGACACGCAGCGGGCGCACCTGCCTCGCGACCGGGTGGCTCTCCGCGGAACGTCTTGAAGTCGCTGGCACTCCCATCCATGTCGAACTCAGCCAGTTGTTCTCTCAGATCGACACGCCCTCGGGGTCGTAGCAGCGGCTGAGCCGGCAACAGATTACAATCCCATGAATGGCCGCCGCCCCGAACCTCACTCCCGAAACCCTCGACCACAAGCGCTACTTCTTCACTCACCTCGGCCTCACCGAGCGGCTGCTGGAGCGCTGCCTGGGCGAGGCGCTCTCTGCCGGCGGCGACTTCGCCGACCTCTACTTCGAGTCCGTCGCCTCCACCTCGTTGGGCATGGATGAGGGGATTGTGAAGACCGCCGCGCAGGGCATCAGCGTCGGCTGCGGCATCCGCGTGCTGGCGGGCGAACGCACGGGCTTCGCTTACACCGATGACCTGAGCCCCGACCCCCTGCTGAAGGCCGCCCGCACCGCCGCGCTGATCGCCAGCGGCCCGCAGACGCAGCGCAGCCAGGGCTTTACCGCGCAGACCTCCGCGCCCAGCCTCTATCCCGCCACCGGCGTCACCGCGGACGCCGAACTCTCCGCCAAGCTGGCGTTGATCGAGCGCGCCGACAAGGCCGCCCGCGCCTTCGATCCGCGCATCGTGCAGGTGCGAGCCGGCTTCAACGACGAGCTGCGGCGCATCCTCATCGCCGCCTCCGACGGCACCTTCGCCTCGGACACGCAGCCGCTGGCCCGGCTGAACGTCTTCGTCATAGCGAAAGACGCGATGAACACGGCCAAGGGCAGCAGCGGCGGCGGCGGCCGCGTCACCCTGGACTTCTTCACCGACCCCGGCAAATCCCCCGAGCACTTCGCCCGCGAGGCCGCGCGCACCGCGGTGCTGCAGCTCGGCGCCATCGCGGCGCCCGCCGGCGAGATGGAAGTCGTGCTCGGCCCGGGCTGGCCCGGCGTGCTGCTGCATGAGGCGGTGGGCCACGGCCTCGAAGCCGACTTCAACCGCAAGAAGACCTCGGCCTTCTCCGGACTGATCGGCCAGCAGGTCGCATCTTCCAAAGTCACGGTCGTGGACAACGGCCGCATGCCCGGCCGCCGCGGGTCTTTGAATGTCGACGATGAGGGCAACGCCACACAGGAAACAGTCCTCATCGAAAACGGCATACTGCGCGGCTACCTCTCCGACAAGCTCTCCAGCAAGCTGATGAACATGCCCAACACCGGCTCCGGGCGCAGAGAGTCCTATCAGGCCATTCCCATGCCGCGCATGACCAACACCTACATGCTCAACGGCGACGACCAGCCGGCCGACATCCTCAAGAGCGTCAAGCGCGGGCTGTACGCGGTGAACTTCGGCGGCGGCCAGGTGGACATCACCAACGGCAAGTTCGTCTTTACCGCGTCCGAGGCATACCTGATCGAGGACGGCGTGGTCACCGCGCCGGTGAAGGGCGCGACGCTGGTGGGCAACGGCCCAGAGGCGCTCAAGCATGTCAGCATGGTGGGCAACGACCTCGCGCTCGATGAGGGTATCGGCACCTGCGGCAAGGCCGGCCAAAGCGTCCCGGTCGGCGTCGGTATGCCGACCATCAAGCTCGACCGCATGACCGTCGGCGGCACCGGACGGTAGCGAAATAAGCGTAGAATGGTGACAGCGCCCCCACGCCCCATACCCCGCACCAGGAAAGGCCCCATGGCCACCAAAGTCGCTACCGTTCAGGAGAAGCTCTACGAGTGCGAGGTGAAACGCCGCCGCGTCCGCGCCAGTGGAGGGTATGAACCCTTCTGGAAGGTCAAGTCGCTCGCCGACGCCCTGATCGATGGCGACACCGAGTTCCGCTGCAAGGACTGCCACGGACCGCTCAAGCTCACCCGCCGGCACAGCCCGGGCGCGGTCTCGCACGTCGAGCACAAGCTGAAGTCCGACTCCGAGCACTGCATCTCCGGCGCGCGCTTTACGCTGGCCGGCGACGGTCGCGAGCACCGCCTCTCCGGCTCACCGGTTCAGTAGCCTGCGCAGATACCTTATGGTTCGACGGAGACCCAGTTGAGCCCAGCCGGCGCCGCCACATCTACAGACCTGCACCGGCTCGCCGAAGAAGCAGTCGCTGGCGCCCTAAGCCTGGGCGCCAGCGACGCCGAGGCGGTCGCCTATGAGGCCAGCGAGTTTTCGGTCCGCGTGCGCCTCGGCCAGGTCGAGCAGCTCACGAAGTCCGGCTCGCGGGCACTTGGCCTGCGCGTCTTCTTCCAGACCGCCGAGGGCGTGCGCACCGCGAACACCTCCACCAGCGACCTCACCGCCGACGGACTACACCGGCTGACCACGGGCGCGGTCGCGCTGGCCAAAATCACCAGCCCGGACCCCTTCGCCGGTCTGCCCGAGCGCGCGGCCTTCGGCTGCAACGACGTCGAGGCGCTCGCGCTTTACTTCGACGATGTCGACGGCCTTGCGCCCGCCGAGCGCATCGAGATCGCCCGCCGCTGCGAGGCCGCGGCCCTGGCCACCGACAGCCGCATTCAGAACTCCAAGGGCGCCGACTTCGACGCCTCCAGCGCGCACCGCATCATGGTCAACTCACGCGGCTTTGCGGGCGACTATCGCCGCAGCTACTGTGGCTTCTCCTGCTCGCCCATCGCGCAGGACGCAAGCGGCGCCATGCAGGGCGACTACTGGTACTCCAGCGCACGCTCGGCCCGGCTGCTCGAAAGCCCGGAGGCCGTGGGCCGCCACGCCGCCCAGCGCGCGCTGCGCCGGCTGGGCGCGCGCCGTGTCCCCACGCAGCGCTGCCCGGTCGTCTTCGCGCCGGAGATCGCCCGCGGCCTGATGGGCAACCTGCTCTCCGCCGCCGATGGCGACGCCATCTATCGCAACGCCTCCATGTTCTCCGGCAAGCTCGGCGAGGCGGTCGCCGGCGAGAATATCACGATGGTCGACGACGGCACCCTGGTCTTCGACCACCTGCTGCAGCCGGGCGAGTTCGCCGGCGACCGCGCCGGAACCACACTGCGCGCCGGCGGCTTCGGCACCTCGCCCTTCGACGGCGACGGCCTGGCCACGCGCCGCACGGTGGTAATCGAGCGCGGTGTCCTCAAGAACCTGATGCTGAACACCTATACGGGCCGCAAGCTGAATATGGCCTCTACGGCCAAGGCCTCGCGCGGCCTCGCCGGTGCGCCCGGCATCGGCGGCGGCAACTACTTCCTGGAGCCCGGCACGCTCACCCCGGAGCAGCTCCTCGCCGATGTACCCCACGGCCTTTACGTCACCCAAACGATGGGCTTCGGCGTAAACCTCGTCACCGGCGATTACTCGCAGGGCGCGAGCGGCCTGTGGATCGAGCACGGCGAGCTCACCCATGCGGTCGAGGAGATCACCATCGCCGGAAATCTGAAAGACATGTTCCGCAACGTCGCCGCCATCGGCAACGACCTGGAGTTCCGCGGCTCCGGCGCCGTACCGACGATCCGCATCGAGGGCATGACCATCGCGGGCAGCTAGATCAGGTTGCCGAGATCGCGCAGGCTATGGAGTACACGCGAAACCGTGATCTTTTTCTTTGTCCGACGGAAGACGATAACGTGAGGAGGGATCCTGTAAAACAGGACATCTTTCTGTGTAAGGTCTGCCCTGCGGTGTCCAATACCGGGAAGCGATTTCAGCTCATGGATCGCCAGAAACAGAAGACGTTCAAACTCATCTGCGGCACTGGGGCTGAAACTGTGTAACCGCCCAACAATCCCAGCAACGTCTTGACGGGCACGTCCTGACCAGATGAGGTCGATCACCGCTCGAGTTGGGCTCGCACTTCTGCAAGATGGGCCCGCACTTCTTCCTCGGTGTAGAGTTCGCCCCGGTCGGCCGAGTCCAGGCCTTCCTGAATCTTCGCATCCAACTCTCTACTGTTCAACACGATGACATCTTCCATGCCATCCAGAAAGTCGAGAGCTGTCTCAAGCACCTCGGACGCTGTCTTCCAACGTCCCTCGCGCAAACGAAGCTCCAAACGGCGTTCGACCTCGGGCGTGAGGGTCATTTCCATAACGGAAGTATATGACTAGCCGATAGTATCGGCAACGACCTGAAGTTCCTCAGCTCCGGCGCGGTCATTACCGTCCGCATCGAAGGCATGACCATCGCCGGCAGCTAGAGCCTTGGCTTCTAGGTAGCCTGAGGCTTCAGCCTCAGTTCTCATAGGTCACCTAAAAGCTCGGGCTTCAGCCCCTGAGGTATGCTTTCTCACATGCAGCCATCATTGTCAGAAGCGAGCTCATGGACGTGCTCCTGTTGTGGGCAGGTTCACACCGCGGCGCCTTTCAGCTTCGCCGCAGCTTTCCCAGACAACTACGCGAATATGACGGCAGAAGAGCGAGAGATCGCGCATCCATCTCATCCGACCAGTGCATCATCGATGGAAGTGAGTTCTGAATACGCGAATGCCTTGAGATTCCCATTCGCGACACCGATGAGATATTCATGTGGGCTTATGGGCAAATCTCTTGGAGGAAGACTTCAATACGATTAACGATCATTGGGAGACACCAAATCGTGAGAGCATGATTGGCCCATTCAAGGGCAGGCTTGGCAATAAGGTCGCGCTCTATCCTCAAACCGCCAACCTCAAATTGACACTGCAGATCCAGCCTCTTGGAACACGCCCTTTGATCTTCATCGACGAAGATCATCCGCTAAAGAGTGAGCAAGAAGAAGGCATCTCGCTCGAAACAGCGCGTCGATACTCCTGCATCTTAATGACGCCCTAATCCGATCCAACCACGAGGAACAGATTTGAACCGACTGCGCCTGACGCTCGCTGCTGTTCTGTTCGTACCTCCGCTGCTCCACGCCCAGCAGCTCGACCTCCTCATCCGCAACGGCTCCGTCCTCGACGGCTCCGGCTCGCCCGCCGTCCGCGCCGACATCGGCATCCGCGGCGACCGTATCGTCCTGATCGAGCCCCACATCCGCCGCAAAGCCACGCGCGTCATCGACGCCACCGGCCTCATCGTCACGCCCGGCTTCATCGATCCCCACACCCACACCGCCGCCGATCTCTCCGATCTAAAGCGCGCGCACAATGAGCCCTACCTGATGCAGGGCGTGACCACGGTCGTCACCGGCAACGACGGCGACAGCCCTACCGACATCGCCGCTACGCTCGCGAAATGGAAGCAGCAGGGCATCGGCACCAACGCCGCGCTCTTCATCGGCCAGGGTACGGTGCGCCGCGAGGTGATGCAGATGTCCGACGCCGCGCCCACACCCGCGCAGCTCACCCAGATGAAGTCGCTGGTGGAGACGGCGATGAACGGTGGCGCCATCGGCCTTTCCACCGGGCTGTATTACGCGCCCGGCAGCTACGCGAAGACCGAAGAAGTCATCGAGCTTGCGAAGGTGGCCGCGCAGCACGGCGGCCTCTACGACACCCACCTGCGCGATGAGAGCTCCTACACCATCGGCCTGCTCGCCAGCGTGCGCGAGACCCTTCGCATCGGGCAGGAGGCGCACATCCCGGTGATGATCTCGCACATCAAGGCGCTGGGCGCGGACGTGTGGGGCCAAAGCACGCAGGTCATCGCGCTCATCGACGACGCCCGCACCCACGGCGTGAACGTCACCGCCAGCGAGTACCCCTACACCGCCTCCGGCACCAGCGTTACCGACTCGCTGGTGCCGCGCTGGGCTGAGGCCGACGGCAAGCTGCTGGCCAACCTCACCGACCCCGCGCTGCACACGCGCCTGCTCAAAGAGATGAACGAAAACCTCGTGCGCCGCGGCGGCGCGGACTCTCTGCTGATGACCAATGCCAAGGACAAGAGCATCCTCGGCAAGACGCTCGCGCAGGTTGCAAAGGAGCGCAACGAGACGCCCATCGATGCAGCCATACAGATCATCCAGGCGGGCGGCTCCTCGGTCGCCAGCTTCAACATGAAGGACACCGACATTGAGGCCTTCATGCGCCAGCCCTGGGTGATGACCTGCTCGGATGGCTCCGCAGGCCACCCGCGCAAGTACGGCACCTTCCCACGCAAGCTGCGCGTCTACGTCTATGACAAGCCAGTGATCTCGCTGCCCTTCGCCATCCGCTCCAGCACCTCTCTGCCTGCCGAGGTTCTCGGACTCAAAGCACGCGGCCTGCTCAAGCCTGGCTACTTTGCGGATGTGCTGGTCTTCGATCCGAAGACGATCCGCGATCTGGCCACCTATGAGTCGCCGCGCGTGCTCTCCACCGGCGTCCGCTACCTCACCGTCAACGGCCAGCTGGCAGTGGATGAAGGCCAGCTCACGCCTGTCCTCGCCGGCCGGCCCCTCACGCACTGATTCCGCCGCGCAACTACAATCCAACCTGTGAGCGCGGCCCCCGAGCCCTTTCAATTCGCGCACCGCATCGACTTCGTTCCTACGAACGCGGACGAGTTACTGCGCTCCGTCCCCGCGGCCCCGGGCGTCTTCGCGCTGCGCGGGGAAGCCGGCGAGCCGTACCTCACGCGCACTGCCGACCTGCGCCGCCGTCTGCGCCGCCTGCTCGCGCCGCCCGAGGCGCTCGATGACAGCGGCAACCCGGTCCTGAGCAAACGCCTGAACCTGCGCGACCGCGTCCGCTCCATCGCCTACACACCTACCGGCTCGGAGTTCGAATCCACCCTGCTGCTCTATCGCGCCACCCGCGCCGCCTTTGGGCCGGAGGAGACCCGCCGCCGGCTGCGCCTGCACACGCCTTATATGCTGCGCATCACGCTCGCAAGCGAACACCCTCGCCTCTACACCACCAACCGCCTCAGCCAGAGGGCGCTGCCCGAGCTGTTCGGCCCCTTCGCCTCGCGGGCCGCGGCCGAGCGCGCCTGCGATGCCGCGCTCGACCTCTTCCAGCTGCGCCGCTGCTACGAGGACCTCGTGCCTTCGCCCGAGCACCCCGGCTGCGTCTACGGCGAGATGAACAAGTGCCTGCGCCCCTGCCAGCAGGCCTGCACGCCGGCCGAATACGCCGCCGAGTCCGCGCGCGTCCACGCCTTCTTCGCCACGCGCGGCCAGTCGCTGCTCGATGAGGTCGCCACCCAGCGCGAGGCCGCCAGCGACGCTATGGACTTCGAGCGCGCCGCCGAGCTGCACCGGCACTGGGAGAAGGTGCGCGCGGCGGCGCTGCTGCTCGATGAGCTGATCGGGCCCGTCGCTGCGCTGCGCGCGTTGGTACTGCAAACGGCCGCGCAGCCCGAGCACGAGACTTCCACTGCCGACGCAGCCGTCTTTCTGCTTGAGCACGGCCGGCTCGCCGGCCCGGCGCGGCTCTCCACCCTGGGCGTGCGCGCCGTCCGCGAGCAGACCGCCGTGGGCAGCTCGCTGTTCGCGCAGCCGCTGATGCTTGCGCCAGTACCGCTGGATGAAACAAATGCTGTCATCCTGAGCGAAGCCCCGCAGCGAAGCGCAGGGGCGCAGTCGAAGGAGCCCGAAGGTGC
>Ga0116230_10003722_pt1 | contig 14921 bp, 12 predicted proteins | sample S1TSphfallax_3_FD_88678 | JGI IMG/M metagenome (GOLD analysis project Ga0116230, IMG submission 88678) | Host-associated microbial communities from peat moss isolated from Minnesota, USA - S1T2_Fd - Sphagnum fallax MG | ecosystem: Host-associated > Plants > Peat moss > Unclassified | place... | reverse complement strand
TACGGCTCACCAACCACACCATCCCTAATCCGATAGTGCCGCCCTGGTGAACCAAAGCCTTGAAATTCGTCAGCGAGGCTGGTCACCACCAGCTGCAAGGGCTGGCTACTGATCTCGCGCAGTAGCGCCCGTAATCGCTCGGGATCGAGTTCCGCCGCTGGATCATCGAGCAACAAGGTGGGCAATGTTCCGCTCTCGCGAGGAAACAGGGTCAACTGCGCCAGCAACAGGGAAGCGGCCAATAGTTTTTGCTGCCCGCGGGACACGTGGTCTTTCACTGACTCGCCGTTCAGCTTGAGCACGATCTCAGCGCGCTGAGGACCAACGGATGTAGATCCCAACTGCTGATCGTGGCTCCAGGCCTTCGCCAGCGCCTCCGCCAAAGTCAATTCCTTGGCCCAGCCCGACCGATAGCTCAACGTCACTTCACCGTTGAGCAGGTTGCGAGCGATTGGTGCGACCGCGAAGGCTAACCTGTCAACATAGGCGGACCTCGATCGGTGTATCGCCTCCCCCAACTGAATGAAATCAACATCCCAGGCGGAAACCAGCGCATGGGCCTGCCTGCTTCTCAGCGCGGCATTGCGCTGCTTCAAAATCTGTTGCAAGCGCTGCCAGGCGCCGATGAAGCCCTGTTCCACGTGGAACACACCCCAATCGAGAAAGCGCCGCCGCCGACTCGGCCCCTCTTCGATCAAGTGGTGCACCTCCGGATCGATAATCTGAATGGGTAACAGCGACGCCAGCTCGGCCAAGCTGGTCAATCGATCGCCGCCCGCCCGTGCGCGCATCCCGTCTTTACTGCCCTCAACTCCCACGCCCACCCGCCTCGAGCTGGCGTCCGTCACTCCGTAGATCACAAACTGCTCAGACTGCCTATGGATTAACTGCTCCAACCGGCGGGTCCGAAACGAGCGACCCCTGCCAAGCACGTACATTGATTCCAGCAGGCTGGTCTTACCGGAGGCATTCGCTCCGGTAATGAGGGTGAAAGCAGGATCGAGATCAAGTTGAACCGAACGCAGGCACCGAAAATCGGTTACCTGAATCCGGTGCAGCGCCATTGCGACGTTACAGCCTCATGGGCATGACGACATAACGGGCTGTCGTATTGCCGGGTGAACGAATCAAACAACTACTGTTGCTATCCGTGAGGCCCAACTCCACCTCCTGCCCATCGATGGCCGAAAGCGCATCGAGCAGGTAGTTGACGTTAAAGCCCACCTCGAGATCATTACCCTCGTATTGAACCTCGATTTCCTCCTCTGCTTCTTCCTGCTCAGGATTGTGCGCCTGAACGGTCAGCAAGTTTTTCTTGACGATGATACGTATCCCTCGATACTTCTCGTTCGACAAAATCGCGGTTCGCTGCAAAGCCAGCCGCAACACGTCGCGGTCCGCCCTGATGGAGAAAGGCGCAGCCGCCGGTATGACCCGCGAATACTCCGGGAATCGGCCGTCGATTAGCTTCGACGTGAACCTTACCGAGCCGATTTGCGCGCGAACGTGATTCGTGCCGATGGCTAGATCGGCAGAACCTTCATCAGTCAACACCCGTTGCAGTTCCAAGACGCCCTTCCGAGGAACGATTACCTGCTGGGACGCCTTCGCCCTGACGGCCAGGGGTGTTTCGCACAATGCCAGCCGATGTCCGTCCGTAGCAACGGCTCTCAAGGACTGCGACTCGATCTCGAGCAGCATGCCGTTCAAATAGTATCGGACGTCCTGCTGGGCCATCGAGAAATGGGTTTTCTCCAGCAATCGAAGCAATTCCTTGCGGGAAATTTCGACGGTTTGCTGCGCATTGATGTCGTCGATAACCGGAAACTCCGCCGCGGGCAAGGTCGCTAAGCTAAATCGACTGCGACCCGCTTTTATGACGATCTTTTCGCCCTCCAAGTTCAGGGACACCGTCGACTTCTCCGGCAGCGCACGTAATATCTCCAAAAGCTTACGGCCGGGCACGGTGATATCCCCCGCCTGCACCACCGACACATCCGCGGCCGCCACCAATTCAACTTCCAAGTCCGTTGCAGTGATCGCCAGTTGCCCCTCCCGCACACCGAGCAACACATTAGCCAGCACCGGCATGGTTTGCCGACGCTCCACCACGCCGATCACCGCCTGCAGAGGCGTCAACAATTTCTCTCGTTCCGCCGTCAATTTCATGATCTCACCCACTGCGCATTCTTTAATCTTAATTCTTAAGTAAAGATAATTACTATGATTAAGAGTCCCGCGACGAATTTGTATAACCTTAAAAACTCTATATGAATCAGATCCTTATAAACTAGAAAACCCTGCCTGGCAGCTGTCGATCACAGGCTTAAAACCTGTCCCGTACCTGTGCATAAGATTATTCACAGTTTGCTCCACAGGTTATTCCCCCTTATCCCGCCAGGGTTCTCAACAGGTTCATGTAGTCCTCGCCGATACGCCGTTCGGATTCGCGCAGCGCCTTGACCCGCCGGCAGGCGTGCAAGACGGTGGTGTGGTCACGCCCGCCGAACGCGTCACCGATCTCCGGCAGACTGTGATTCGTCAGCTCCTTTGCCAAGGCCATCGCCACCTGCCGGGGCCGGGCGATCGAACGGCTGCGCCGCTTGGACAGCAGATCCGCGATCCGAATCTTGTAGTACTCGGCGACGGTCTTTTGAATATTCTCGACCGTCACCAGCTTTTCTTGCAGGGCCAGCAGATCGCGCAAGGCTTCCTTGGCAAACTCCAGGGTGATGGGCCGACCCGTGAAATGCGACGTGGCCACCACGCGCCGCAGTGCGCCCTCCAATTCGCGCACGTTCGAGCGAATCCGCTTGGCAATGAAGAACGCCACCTCCTCCGGCAAGTCAACCTTCGACATGGCAGCCTTGCTCATCAAAATCGCCACGCAGGTCTCGAGCTCCGGTGGCTCGATGGCCACCGTCAAGCCCCAACCGAAGCGCGACTTCAAGCGCTCCTCGAGGCCATCGACTTCCTTCGGATAACGATCACAAGTCAGGATCACCTGCTGCTGGCTCTCGAGTAACGCATTGAAAGTATGAAAGAATTCCTCTTGGGAGCGTTCCTTTCGGGCAAAAAACTGAATATCATCGATGAGTAGCGCGTCAAGCGAGCGGTAGGCCGTCTTGAAGTCGTTGATGGTGTTGTGCTGCAGCGCCTTGACCATGTCACCAACGAAACGCTCGCTGTGTACATAAGCCAAACGGGCCCCCGAGTTGCTCTCCCGCAGCTGGTTCGCCACCGCGTGCATCAGGTGAGTCTTACCGAGACCGACTCCCCCATAGATGAACAACGGGTTGTAGCCCTTGCCCGGATTTCCGGCCACCTGGATCGCCGCCGCCTTGGCGAGCTGATTGCTCTTGCCCTCGACGAAACTCGAGAACGTGAAATCCGGATTGATCCTGCCGCCCAGTACGATCGGGGCGACCCGACGAGCGCGCGCCGCGGCTTGCTCACCAGACTCCGCGGCGCCTGTACCGTTGACCGCCGGCGGTTGCACCGTTGTCCCGGACCGAGTGCCCACATCGAGAACCAAATCCGGCGCCGCGCCCTCCGCGAGGGTCTGCAGCAACTCGCGCATGCGCGACAGCAGGTTCTCGCCCAGCCATTCGATCACGTATCGGTTCGGAGCCAGCAGCCGGATCCGCCCATCCTGTTCAATCGCCTGCAGGGGTCGCACCCAGGTGTTGAACTGCTGCATCGGGAGTTCTCCCTCGAGTACACGCAGACAACTGTTCCACAGCGACTCCGACAAGAGCGCTCTCCTAAGGGTTATGAGTTGGGGCAAAATAGACGAGAGGGCAGGGAGTCTAGCTCCAACTCTGAGTTGCGTCTATTGACACATCCGCGCCCTGTCAGTACCCTTGCCGCCTTTCGCAAATCCCGCCAGAAGCGGCATTTGCCCCTTAATTTTCCTGAAGTTGCGCTATGAAACGTACTTTTAATCCCAGTAATTTGCATCGCGCCCGGACGCATGGCTTCCGCGCGCGCATGGCCACCAAGAGCGGCCGACGATTGCTGGCGCGCCGCCGCGCGAAGGGCCGCAAGCGCCTTTGCCCCTGACGCCGCACAGGACTTTCTAGCGATCCCCCTTTGACGAATCGGCAGAAGTTCGAGCCGCACAAACGATTGCATCAGCCGGCCGAATTTCGCTTAGTCCGCTTACGCGGAAAACGATTGAGCGACGCCTATTTCAGTCTGTCGGTGTTGGTCAATCAGGAAAGCCATGCGCGGTTGGGGTTGGCGATCGCGACTCGCACTTTCGGTTCCGCTGTCGCGCGCAACCGTATCAAGCGGCTGACGCGCGAGTCGTTTCGGTTGAATCAGCACGCTCTGCCGTCGGTGGACGTCACCGTATCGGCGCGCGACGCGGCGCGGCAGGCCCAGGCGAAGGACTTGCGAGCCAGTCTGGAAAGACACTGGAAGAACATATCGCAGCGATGGTAAGAGCTATGCGCCAACTTCTGATGGGATCCATTCGCGTGTATCAGCTCGTGGTAAGTCCGTGCTTGAGTCCTCGTTGTCGTTTTTATCCGAGCTGCTCTTGTTACGCGCATACGGCCATTGAGCGGCATGGAGTGCTCCGGGGAGTTTGGCTTGGGGTGCGCCGCATCCTGCGCTGTCACCCGTTTGCCGAGGGGGGCTATGACCCCGTGCCGGACACGAGCCCCGCACCAGACGAGAGATTGCGCAATGCCTAATATCCGTATGATGTTGTGGGCGGCGCTCGCCGCTATTTTATTTCTGAATTACGAAGCGTGGCTGAAGGACTATCCCGCGACGTCGCCTGAGTCGGCCGCAGCAGTCGCGGCCAACGCGGGGTCAGCCAATACGTTGGCTGATTCTGTTCCTCAAGCTGCCCCGGGCGCCGGCGCTCCGGTCACGGCAGCGGCCCCCGCCTTGCCGGCGGCCGATGTTTCACGGCCGGCCACCTTGGGCAGCGCGACGCCAGCGTCGGCGGCGAGCGGCACCGACGGCATTGCCTCGGATGCGGACGCTGCAGCGGCCGCTCAGGCGGCTACCATTCATGTGGTCACCGACGTGCTCAGTCTCGAGATCAATTTGAAGGGCGGTGAAATAACCCAGGCTGACTTGTTGAAATACCCGCTGCACAAGGACACACCAAACATCCCGGTGCGCCTGTTTGACGGCGCGGCCGGCGACGATTTTTATGTGCTGCAAACCGGACTGACCGGACCGCCAGGCGAAGCGGCGCCGACGCATCTGGCGGTTTGGACCGCTGCCCGTCAGTCCTATGAACTGGCGCCGGGCGCCGACGAACTCGAGGTTCCGCTCACGTGGACCGACGATCATGGCGTGAGCATCACCAAGACTTTCGTCTTCAAGCGCGGCGCTTATTCCATCGTTCTCACCTACCACGTCAACAATGACAGCGCGGAGCCGCGCAGCTTTGCCGCCTATTCAGAAATCCTGCGCCATTGGGTCAAAGCGTCGCGCTCCTACTTCGACGTCGAGACCTACTCTTTCAAGGGACCCGCCGTCTACGACGGCACTCGCGCCGAAGATCTCAAGGTCGAGAACGAGGCGGACAGCAAGTACTCGCAAACGGTTACCAATGGCTGGATCGCCTCGCTGCAACATCACTTCGTCTCGGCGGTCGTGCCGGAAGCGGGTCAGGCCGATAAGTTTCAATTGCAGGTTCAAGACCATACCTATCTCCTGAGCGCGACCGGCCCGATGACCCTCGTTGCCGCGGGGGCGAAGGCGGAATTTCGCGAGAAACTGTTTGTCGGTCCGAAACTGCAGTCACAACTGGCGGCGACGGGGCCCAACCTGGATCGGACGGTCGACTATGGCAAGCTCACGGTGCTTGCGCATCCCGTGTTCATCGTGCTGGTCTGGGTGCATGGTTTGGTCGGCAACTGGGGCTGGTCGATCATCATCGTCACCGCGCTCATCAAGTTGTTGTTTTATCCCTTGAGCCAGGCGAGCGGGCGGTCGATGGCGAAAATGCGGGCCATCGCACCGCGCATGAAGCAGATCCAGGAGTCGTTCAAGGACGATCGCGAGAAACTCGGCCGGGCGATGATGGAATTGTACAAGCGGGAGAAAATCAATCCTCTCGCCGGCTGTCTGCCGATGGTGGTTCAGATCCCGTTCTTCATTTCGTTTTACTGGGTATTGCTCGAGAGCGTCGAGATGCGCCAGGCGCCCTTCATGCTGTGGATCAATGACCTCTCGTCGAGGGATCCGCTGTTTGTGCTGCCGCTGCTCATGGGCGGCGCCATGTTCGCCCAGTTCAAGCTGAATCCGGCGCCGCCCGATCCGATGCAGGCGAGGATCATGCAGTTCATGCCCCTCGTGATGACCGGCATGATGGCGTGGTTCCCGTCGGGCTTGGTGCTGTATTGGTTGACCAATACCGTGTTGTCGATCGTCCAGCAGTGGCGCGTCAATCAGGTGGTTGGGGCCGAGGCGACGAAACAGCGCGCGTAGGCTCTTTAGGGGGAATGAGTAGATGACCGGTTCCCCAGGGCAGACGGACACCATCGTCGCCATCGCCTCGCCGCCAGGTCGGGGCGCGGTCGGCATCGTCCGCATCTCTGGTCCCCGAACCGCGGCGATTGCGCAGGCAATGCTCGGTGCCCTGCCGCCGTCGCGCCTGGCGACGTTGACCAAGATCCGGGATGCCGATGGAACGGTGTTGGATCTGGCCCTCGCGTTGTTTTTCCCCGAGCCTAAGTCGTTTACCGGCGAGACCGTCTTGGAACTGCAGGGACATGGTGGCCCGGTGGTTCTCGATCGCGTGCTCGCCCGCGTGCTCGCGCTCGGGGCGCGGCCGGCGCGGCCCGGTGAATTCACGGAGCGCGCTTTCCTCAATGGAAAGATGGATCTTGCGCAGGCAGAGGCCGTGGCCGATTTGATCGACGCCGGCACTGCCGCGGCCGCGCGCGCCGCCATGCGCTCGCTGCAGGGTGATTTCTCCGTCCGCATTCGCGGGCTGCTGGCGCAGTTGACCGACTTGCGCGTTCATGTGGAAGCGGCCATCGATTTCCCGGAGGAAGACCTGGACCTGGGCACGGGCTTCGGGCAACGACTTGAGGGGCTGTTTGCCGCCTTCGACTCAATCACCGCGGCGGCCCGTCTGGGGACACTCCTTCGTGAGGGTTATACCGTCGTGATCGTCGGCAAACCGAATGCCGGCAAGTCGAGCCTCATCAATCGTTTGGTGGAGGACGAGGTTGCCATCGTCACGGAGCTGCCGGGAACCACCCGCGACGTGCTCAGGCACTCGGTGAATCTCGATGGCCTGCAGATTCATTTCAGCGATACCGCCGGTCTGCGAATCGCCACCGACATCGCCGAAGAGGAGGGAATCAGGCGCGCCAAGGTCGAAATCCAACGCGCCGACCACCTGCTGTATGTGACTGACGCCACCCATGATTCGGCCGAGCGGGAGGATCCAATCCATATTACCGAGCAGCTGTCGCTGCCTCAGGGGATTCCCGTGACCTGGGTGATGAATAAAATCGATCTCACGGCAAGGGCGGCGAACAAGGAAGAGCATGAGGGGCGTTGGTACATCCACTTGAGCGCGCAGACCGGTTCCGGCATCGACCTGCTGAGATCCCACCTCAAGTCCGCGGCCGGCTATGGTGATGCGGAGGGCGGCGCGTTGTCAGCGCGTCGCCGGCATCTCGACGCCCTCGGGCGTGCCGCGGCTGCCGTGCGCCGCGCCACGGCAACCCTGCGTGACAGCCGCGCGGTCGAGCTGTTTGCGGAAGAGTTGCGACTCGCGCAAAACGCGCTGGGCGAGATCACCGGAGAGCTCTCCAGCGATGATTTGCTGGGCGAGATTTTCGGCAGCTTTTGCATCGGCAAGTAATCCAACGCCGTCGGTTGTGCCAACGGCTGTAGAATGATAGGCCTATGAACTCGATTGCCGCGACGCCTGCAGCCTCGCCCGTTGAACGGGAAGTGCGGCGAATCCACGAACTGCTGAAAAGCGGCCACTACACCGAGGCGCAGCACGCGGCGCGGAGCCTGTCCGTCCAGGTGCCGGAAAATCGCGATGTGCTCTATCTCTTGGCGATGAGCCAGCGCTATTTGCAGCAGATTCCCGACGCTCTCGCCACGTTGCAGAAGCTCGAGCAACTGCATCCGCAATTCAGCCGTCTCTACCAAGAACGCGGGTCTTGCTACGTCGTGCTGCGGGATGCGCCACGGGCCATCGAGGCGTTCCTCAAGGGCGTGAATATCAATCCGGCGTTGCCCTCGAGCTGGAGTCTGCTGGAAGGGTTGTACCGGATGACCGGACAGACCGACAACGCCGCGATGGCGGCGGCCCACGTGGCCACCTTGAAGGGCTTGCCGCCGGAGGTCGTGACCGCCACGGCGCTGTTCTCCGATGGTGATCTATTGCCGGCGGAGAACATCATCCGCGCCTTTCTCCTGAAGCATGGGGACCATATCGAAGCCATGCGCTTGCTCGCCAGGATCGGCATGAAGCGCGAAGTGTACGACGATGCGGAGATTCTGCTGGCGGCGGTACTTGACCTCGCACCCGGTTACCGCGCCGCGCGGATGGACTATGCGAGAGTGCTCGTCGACCGGCACAAGTACCCGATGGCCCACGCCGAGCTCGAAAAGCTGCTCGAACTCGAACCCGAGAATCGGGAGTTTCTGACGCTGTATGCCACCGCCTGTGTGGGGCTCGGTGAGCATGCGAAGGCGATCTCTATTTATCGCCGTCTGTTGACCGATTCGCCCCAGGCGGCGGACCTCCACTTGTCGATTGCGCATTCGCAAAAGACCTTGGGTGCGCGTGATGAATCGATCAAATCGTATCGGGCTGCCGCCGCCGCCCGCCCCGGCTTCGGCGATGCCTATTGGAGCATGGCGAATCTCAAGACTTATCGTTTTACCGACGAGGAGATCGAGCGCATGCGGCAGCAAGAGCCGGCCGCGAACATCGCGCCGGTGGACCGGTACCATCTCTGTTTCGCTCTTGGCAAGGCTTTCGAGGACCGTGCGGATTACGCGCAATCCTACCGCTACTACGAGCGGGGCAATGCACTCAAACGGGCGGAGAGCCGCTATCGTCCGGAGATTTTGGAGATGAATACCGCCAGGCAGAAGGCGGTGTGCACCCGCGATTTCTTCGCCAGCCGCGCAGGTTACGGCGCCAAGGATCGGGATCCCATCTTCATCGTCGGGCTGCCGCGTTCGGGCTCAACCTTGCTCGAACAGATCTTAGCCTCTCACTCGCTCGTCGAGGGCACCCAGGAACTGGCCGAAATACCGCGCTATGTGGCCGAGCTGCAAGGACGTGAACCCGAGCTCAACAATCCGCGCTATCCGGCCGTGCTCGCGCAGCTGCAACCCGCTGATTGTTTGGCCTTGGGCGAGCGCTATCTGCGGGAGACGCGGGTGTACCGTTCCAACAAGCCCTTTTTCATCGACAAGATGCCGAACAACTTCCGCCACCTCGGCCTGATTCACCTCATTCTTCCCAACGCGCGCATCATCGACGCGCGGCGCGAGCCCATGGCCTGTTGCTTCAGCAACTTGAAACAGCTGTTTGCCAGCGGTCAGGAGTTTACCTACAGCGTCTCTGACATCGCCCGATACTATCGAACCTATCTGGAGCTCATGCAGCATTGGGATCAGGTGCTGCCTGGTCGGGTGCTGCGAATCTGGCACGAGGACGTGGTCGATGATCTTGCGGGCAATGTCCGTCGCATCCTCGACTTTTGCGAGCTGGACTTCGAACCGGCCTGTGTCGAGTTCTACAAGACCGAACGCAGCGTTCGCACGGCCAGCTCAGAGCAGGTGCGCCAGCCCATCTTTCGTGAGGGTCTGGACCAATGGAAGCACTTCGAGCCCTGGCTGGGAGACCTGAAGACTGCGTTGGGGGATGCCTTGGTGCGCTATCGGTCTTGAGCGTTGCGCTGCAAGCATGCCGTCTGCAGCACGGGGATGAGTTCGGCGACGGAATCGATCGCGACATCCGCACCCGCCCGCAGCAACTGCTTGCGGGTCCGTTCCAGTTCACCGGCGCGCGCCTCCGGCGAGAGCGCCTGAAGCGCGGCCAACGAAAGCCCGAGTTCATTCCCCGAGGCCACGCCGACGGTGTAGGCGCCCGCTGCTTTGCCCTCCTCGATGCCGGCGATGGCATCGTCGACCTTGACCACGCGGGAAAGGGGCCAGACGCCGAGGTCCGCGCACGCCTTATAGATCATCAACGGGCTGGGTCGACCGGCCGGCGTTTCGCCCGAACACACCAGATGCTGAGGGTGGTACCCCTGGGCGAGCGCCCGCGCCAATACCGGCTCCATCATGGCGCGGGTGTAGCCGGTTGAGGAGGCGACCTTGAGACCCTCGGCTCGCAACGCGTCGAAGGTCGATTTTGCCCCGGCAATGAGCGTCGAGGCATCGGCTGCATGATCCCGCATCAGGGGGCCGAGCCTGCCCATCAGAATGTCGACATCCGCAGGTTCTGCTGGCCGTCCGCGGCCGGCAGCCCAAGCGGTCGCCACCTCCGGCATCGCCAACAGCGCTTTCACATGATCGACCTTCGCCTTCCCCATGTCGCGGCGCGCGGCGGCCTCGGTGATGACCACCCCTTCCGCCGCGAAAGCGGCGATCAACGCCCGGACGGGCGCTTCGCAGCCGAAGTCGACCATGGTGCCGGCCCAGTCGAAGATGACCAAATCGAAATGACTCTTGATGCTCATGGGCCTGGTCATCCGTCCAATAATTTACTGACCACTTCCTCGCCGACGGCAAAACCGGTCGAGGCGCCGGCACCGCAGGTGACGATGGCAATGCAGACACCGGGCTCAGGTTCATCGAACAACACCAGGCGATCGGTCGCCGATGCGTAGGTACCCACCCAGCGTTCCAGCGTGGCCGGCGGTTCGATGCCGAGCGCCGAGCGGAATTCCTCGAGAATCAATTGATCGACCTCGGTGGACGAAAAAGGATCCGGCGTCGGCGCGTAATGATGGCTGTCGCCGACGACCAAGCTGCCGTCCGCGCTTTGCACGACGATCAGGTGTATACCGTGTCGTAAATGCTCCGCTTGGTCGATGGCGAGCGCAGCCTTCAACGGCGTGGCGGCAGGCAGATCGGCATAGCCGTGATATCGGCCCAAGCTCAAATCCGACATGACGGCGGCAGGCAGCTTGAAGCCGGGATCCGCCAATCGCAGCATCTGTAATTTACAGCGCATGAGTGGGTGTGCGGCGAGGCGCTCGGGGTACAAACCATTGAAGTCATCGCCCGGACAGATGGCAATGCGGTCGGCATGCACGGGTCCCCGCGAGGTGTGCAGCAGCGGCATCGACACCCCGATCGCCGTCGTTTCGCGCAAGAATGTGACGCCATGAGCGCGTTCCAACCAGTCTGCCAGTCGTGGAATGGCGGTACGCGACTCGACCCGTAGTTCAAGGGTGCTCTCCAGCACAGCGGCTCTGACGCAGGCCAGGAGTTCGGGACATCGCTGCCTGGTCTCGTGGGCCGACAGTAAACGGCAGCCCTCCGCCATTTCGGTGGCGAGAAATGCATTCAAGACGTCGATCGATTCAGGGCGCCGCGCGGTAACCCATAATCCGGTATGAACGATGGGAATGTTGGCGGCGGCGGCCACCTCACGCCAGACCTCGCGGCTGCGTCGTGCGCGGGCCCACATCAGGCCCCGCGCCTGCCCGGTAATGGTGATGAATCCGAAATTGCGCACCGACGCGCCGTTCGCCTGCGCGTCGCGATCGATCACCATCACCCGTAACCCCCGTCGAGCACCGGCCAGCGCCGTCGCCAGTCCGATGATTCCGGCGCCCACGACGGCTAAGTCTACGTGTTGAGGTGTCGAACTTCGCATGGGTCGCCGGAGGAGCGCTCGAGGCGCGCCGCTCAGGCGCTATGTTCGCCTGGAACCGAATCCACGAGATCGGTATCGATGGCGCGGATATCGGTATCCATGGCGTGCGCCAGGCGCACCAAAATACCGAAGCCGAGGAGCACGCCAGCGGTCGCAATGCCGGTACCCAGCGGATAATGCCAGAGCGCCCAAAGCATGCTGGCTGACGACAGGGTCAGAATGCTCAACAGGACAAAAATCCTGGCGCGCCTGCGCGTCGACCTGTTCATCTGGACCCCCGATCATTACCGTCGCGTAACAATCGTTATACCTGCTGGGCAAGAAATTCGCCAGACGCGAAACCGACATTCGCCGCTCGCATCGCCGATCGTGCGGACTTTAGCCGAGCATGGTTTCCCGCCGCCAATGCCGGGCGGTCAAGACGATGAGCAGCAGCGCCAGCAGCACCGAAGAGCCGGCCGACACCAAGACATCGAGGGGGGCTATGAGTTCATCCTTGAGCAGGCTGGTCATCAACAAATGCTGGCTCAACGACGGAATGAACATCAGGACGCTCTTGGTTTTCAATGAATAAATGCTCGCGAAGGCGATCGGCATCGTCGGCACCAAGAGCACCGCTGCGAGGTAGGTCTGCGCCTCCCGGTAGCTTCGCGTGAATGATGCCACGAAAGTCATCAACGCAGCTCCCAACGGCACGAACGGCAGACAAATCGCGAAGAAAGCCAGCGCCGTCCCGGGGCGTAAATTCGCGCTCATGCCGAGGCGCTCCAGGGGCACGAAACGAAAAACGCAGACGAAGACCAGGAGACATAAGGTGAGCGAGATGCACATGTAGGCGCAGGTGGCGAGGATCTTCCCCCCGACCAGATTTCCGCGGGCCACCGGCAGGCTGAGCAATGCCTCCAGTGACCCACGTTCGCGCTCCCCTGCCGTGCCGTCGATGGCCAGATACAAACCGCCCATCAGAACGGCGAACAATACGAAGTAGGTCATGAAACCGATCACCATGACCGCGCGTCCGGTCGGCGTCGCGACGTCGACTTCATTGATCGCCACCGGCATGGTCAGCAATGGACTGACACCGCGCACCTGCAGGCGTAGTTGCGCAATGCCGCTGCCGTAGGCCGTGATGAGCATACGCGTCCGGTCGGCGATTTTGTGCGTCTGCGAGTCGGAACTGTCGGCCACCAACTGGAGCGGCGCAGGCACGGCCGCCGCGAAGCGCGACGAATAGTCCCCCGGGATCACCAGCACGACCTGCTCGACGCCGCTTTGAATGGCAAGGCGCGCACCGTCCGCCGACAAATCGACGAATTTCAACTGTGCCCCCTGGGATTCGAGATAGCTCACGAGCCCTGGTGCATGCGCTCGACCGGCGATCGACAGGCGCAGCGGTTCGTCGGTGTCGACGGCACTTTGGTTCAACATTCGTGAAATCATCAGGCCGAACAGAATGGGCCCAAACAACGGTCCGAACAGCAGTGCCGATAGCAAGGTGCGTCGATCGCGTAGATTCTCCAGAAATTCCTTGCGAAAGACGCAGAGCAGCGCGCCCATCAGCGCACGCATCCGGCGTCGCCCTGCACGCGTAGAAATGACTCCTCCAAGCTCTCGCCACCGTATGCCTCGCGAATGGCCGACGGCGTACCATCGGCGAGCACCCGCCCTTGGCCGATGATCACCACCCGATCGCAGAGTGCGGCAACTTCCTGCATGACATGTGAGGACAACAGGATGCAGCGGCCCTGGGCTTTCAGGTCCGTGAGCATGGCCCGCAGACTGCGGATGGCCATGACGTCGAGACCGTTGGTGGGTTCATCCAGAATGAGGTTACCCGGGTCGTGGACCAGAGCTCTCGCCAGAGCCACCTTGATGCGCTGACCCTGGGAGAAGCCCTTCACCCGTCGATCGATGAATTCGCGAAAGTCCAGGGCCACCGCGAGCTGGTCCGTACGGCTGCGGGCGGCTCTGCGCCCCATTGACTGGAGCGCGGCGAAGTATTCGATGTTTTCGCGTGCCGACAGGTTGCCGTAGAGGCCGGTCGCATGCGGTAGCACGCCAAGGTGCGCGCGCGCCGTCGAGGTTTCGCCGCGGATATCGATACCATCGATGCGCGCGCTGCCGCCGTCCGGCGTCAGTACGCCATAGAGCATGCGCAGGCAGGTGGACTTACCGGCGCCGTTCGCGCCGAGCAAGCCGGTGATCTCGCCATCGCGGGCCACGAAAGAGACGTCCACGACCGCCGGGACGGCGCCGAAAGTCTTATGCAGGCCCACCGCCTCGATCACGGCGCGGGCCCGGTGAGACTCAGGAAAAATGGCGCTGGCCGATGCCGCTCGAGACAGTCGGCGGAGAGCGTCTCCGGGATCGGATTGTCGAGGAACTCCGCCAGCAGCTTAGGCATGCAGCCGGTTGCCAATTGGCCGTGACCCTCCCCCTTGAGTACCAGCAGTCGGTGGTGTCGGAGCCCCGCAGCCGCGCGGACCGCATCTTGAGGGGGCGTGACCGGGTCCGCTTCCCCCGACAGCAGCAGTGTCGGCACCTCGCTCTGCAGCGCGGCATGCAGGTCAGGGTCAACCGGTCCGTGTGGCCAAATTTTGCAAATCTCGCCGAGGACGTCCAGTTGATCCATACCCTGATAAGTCGCTGCAATGCGCTCGCGCTCGTCCGCAGAGAGCGCAAACCCCGGCGCGTCCTCGCTGCAGATGACGGTGTTCTGCATGCCGCTCGCGAGCTGCGCATCGATTTGCCGGGACAACATGATGACCTGGGCGGCCAGTGGCGCGTAGTGTCCGATAGCCGCTTCGTGCAACAAGGTCGGCAACAGCGAGGCTTCCGTCGTGCTGTAGGAGAGAATGCGCAGTGCGGCATTCAGCAGGCCGCGATTGAATTCGACCGACATCGGCAGGCCGGTGACCGGATCGGCAAGATCCAGAGGCCGGCGCTCGGGTCCGAAACGCTGACGTAGCTCGGTCAGATCCTGCTGCAGCGTCGGAAAGGCCCGTGCGCATTCGGTCGTTGCCGCGCATCGCGCGACGATCAGGCGCAATGCCCGTTCGCCATCGAGCGGCGTCTGCGC
>Ga0116230_10003720_pt1 | contig 14925 bp, 8 predicted proteins | sample S1TSphfallax_3_FD_88678 | JGI IMG/M metagenome (GOLD analysis project Ga0116230, IMG submission 88678) | Host-associated microbial communities from peat moss isolated from Minnesota, USA - S1T2_Fd - Sphagnum fallax MG | ecosystem: Host-associated > Plants > Peat moss > Unclassified | place: USA... | reverse complement strand
GGGCAGACAAGAAAAAAAATGGCCCATTGCTGATTTAATGTCCTCTGTCTACATGACTACAGTATGTCAAATACTGATCAATGCAGGTGAGATAGTATAAATAGTGAGAAAAAGATTATCCATCAAAAGGTTTCCACGAAATTCTACATTATCTACAGCTCTAATTATCTTCAGTAGAGACCATAGACTTGACACAATGGACTTGAACTATTATGAGGGTGTTAGAACATCTTTGAATCAGGTTGCTGTGATCGCAGATTTTGTGACCATAGCAGCTGTCTATAATGTACTTTCAACTACCTGTGCTCGGAGTCATCTCCTAGCTTTACCAATCAAGAATTGCAATTGACCAATTGCAGGAGTAGTGAGCCAAATTGTGTCCTTTTTTATGAAAACATATGTTCCCAAAGTTTCTTAACATGATTAATTACATATTTTCATCATAGTTGCAGCTCTCCAATGGAAGCAGCTATCCCTGCAGCAAGAAACAACCTATGTCAGTGGCTTTCCATTAGGCTGCTGTAATCAGTGTGTAACTGTGATCAGGGTGGCTTAATGATGGAGACCCTAAATTACCCCACACCATGTTACTCAATATCTGCTTTTATTGATGTAAGTTATTTCCTAAGTTATTCCACACCATGTAACTCAATATCTGCTTTTGTCGATATACCTTCCGATCCAAATCTATGAGATTGCAGAGAAAAACTCCACAACTACAGTTTTGAAGGTAACCATTATGGTAGTTCTAGTCAAGCAAAAGCAAACACCAACAAAGATTATTGTCATCATAACCATCTCTTGACTCTCACTTCCAACCTGTCAGAATCACCTCATTGACTGGCTTTCCTCCCCATGGCTTCATTGGTTCCCCAGTAACTGTAGATAGGAATATAATAATGTGCTCAAAATTTCTAGCAAACAATTATACAAAAAATGTATGTCCTGAGTGAGATGCTGTTGTGTTCCAGAAAGCAATTGGAAGCCTCTGTCATTAGGTCAAGTAGCACTCACCCTCCTTTATGACTCACTATGATAAAAGTCTGAAGTAAAAGATGTAGCTGCAAAGATACCCATTAGTTACAAACTGATGAAACACTCTCCCTGATAAAAGTTTCTGACATGATCTTCAAATCCTCTTGAGACAAGATAACTTTGTGAACTCTTTTAGATACCTTGAACAGACTGCAATCAACAAGTTCAAATTGGCAAATCTTGCAGCCTGTTTACCCAACAATCCATGTACATCTTCAGGATTTCTTGATAAATTCTTCCAGGCCCAATGATCTTCATACAAAATCACCAGGAAGCCAAACAGCTAAACCAACAAACAAGTTAATGAATGTCATCATCACAATATGCTGGTAATGAGTTTGGCAATTACTCAGCAAGAGCCAAAGTGCATTCTCTTTTTACAAAGCAAACATTACAAGTCCCCTTGAGTCATGAAGCCGCAGAGTCATATGTGTAAGTCTAGAGAGTTCACTGGGTATCATTTCTGATTTAAAAACAAATAGATAAATATACATAAGTGCAGCGTGGGACAGAGAGATACTGATTTAAGCATAATATATCACAACAGACATCTTCAAGCAGAAGCACATCACAACTCATCAGCAACCTTGTCGCTTGGTGGACCAGCCAAAGTATCTACATCTGATATTTTGCTGTGTCTACTCTCCTCCCAATTCTTCCTTGCTCCCCTTCCACTCTCAATACATTAAGTAACATCAGTCAACAAACTGCTTGATGAAACCTGTTGTGGACCTTGGTGGAAGACAATGGAAAGCTGCAATAAGGATATCTGAACTCCATGGAGGGATATTAGACCTGCAAAATTAGGAATAAGCATTGTGCGCTCCCAACTTTCTGTACCATGCTAAACATCTAGACCCAAGATTTAGGCATTACATGAGCTAACCCAAAAAAGAGGAGAATAGAGGAACAAACAAATTGTTTTCATTGTCTTTAATCTGACAGCAAGGCGAAGATTGGCCAAATGCATAGAGCTCTGGCACATCCCACTTGCTGGATAAATCCACCAGTTGTTCCATCAGACATACATGTTGGAACAGTTATTCTACAGAAGTCCCATGCCAACTTGTCTAGCAAAGTGCAACTGAGCATGGATGTAAAGTTGCATTTGCATGTCCCCTCTCGGATGAACAGAGAACAGGATGTGCTTACCTGTGTAATGGTTGTGTCCTGCATATGCTTCTTCAAATGGCTCAATGTCAAAACCAGGTGACCAAACTCCCCAAGGTCTTGGTTCAATAACATGAGTGGACAATTAGTGTTTGCATTGTCACAAGTGATTAGAGTTATTATGAGAAAGACAATGGTGAGCTTTGCAAGGCAGCTTGTTGGGTTACAGTTCTCACCAACTGAATGAGCTGACCTTCAGGTCATTGCAGAGTCCATGATCAATCAAGAGGTGCCCTTTTTATCAGCTCTGCAACTTCCTTGTGCACTGTCTACAGTTTTTCCCCTACAAACTTTCCAACCCCCCTGATGCCTCCATTCAAGCACCAGTTCTGTGCACTATTGGACTCTAGCTACATCAATACCTTTGCTTCACAAACGTGATGGGCCAAATTCATGACCTGGTAAATAGTTAGAACCATGAGAACAGTTTGAGAACCCAACTCTTCATTCAGACCAAGGAATCCCAATGATTTTCACAAGAGATAGAAGAGCCAGAAACTACATCTGTTCACAAAGTGGAGAGGGGGCTGTGGTGGGGGTGGGGGAGAGAGAGAAAGGGAGGGCTTAAAGGTTGCTGTTACCTTTCTGCAAGCTATAAGGTCAGACTCCAGTAGCAGCAGTGCAGAAACCCTTAACAAATTCTCAGGGAGAGGCATGCTTGTCATAAACCACATTGGTTTGCTCAGCTGCACTCTTTCCAAACACAACATCACCCTCAAACAGCAATTATTATCTTGTGGCTCAATTCACAGCACAACAGATTACTGGATACAGTGAAGCACAGCTCCATAATGAACAAAGTATTTAAAGAAGAGCCAACTATCAGACCTTCCAGTACTGACTCACATAAGAAAATGTATGTGTCTTTCTTCTTCAACTTGAGTTCATTAGCCAGTCAAAAAGTCATTGACAACTGCCAGTTATGAACCTTCAGAGTCATATCACTACATCTCATTCTGTTACTCCCAAGGCTTAGCACAAAATTTTGCAAATGAGTTTGTTCCAGATAACCTATCACCATGTGTGAAAAAGACTGCTCTATAGACCATAACAACCTCAACTAAAAGAAGGGATGGAGTTCGGCTGCAAAGTGACTCCAAACCTTGTGATGGTATGTGTGCACCAGGAAAACACTTGCTAAAGCATCTTTCTTGCCCTTGTACCCAACTCCCAACTTCTCACAGTGAAGCACCAGTTCTCACATTGCACTGCTACACCCACTTCAGTACCAATTCTCACTTTAAAAACATTGCAACAGTCATTCTAGGTTTCTGGTGTAGTAGACTGGTCCCAGTTGATATTCATTACCAAATGTCATGTTAAGAAAGGAGATTTGCAGTGTGAGTAATCTGGAGAGTGTGTAGATTACTTCCGTACCTGCAGTCATCACTGAAATTTCCACAAGTAATTTCTAACACCAGCAGAGAACCAAAAGCTTGTAAGAATTCTCAAACATGGAATCAAATGCTTGTCTGAATTCTCAAACATGGAACCAAAAGATTGGCATCCCCCAAGGAAAACTCCAGGCTGACAAACACTCTTTCATGGATTGGAAATTTGGACAATTCTAATAACCTGGAATTGCTCTGTACTCTTTTTCTCCTTTTCCTCTGGTGAAAGTGGCTTGAAATAAAGCTTAGTGGACACACAATAAAACTCCAACATAAGAGATTGCAATCTGTACGAAGATAAACAACAAAAGAAGATTGTGATCCAGGCAAGAAGAATCCTAATGGGGCTAAGGTTCAGATACTTTTCGAATGATGTAACTGTGATTGCTCTTGTTGAACCTGGGATAGAGTTGAAAGCATTAGGAATATGATACCCCCTACATAACCCAAATTTGAGGATGCATGATATCATTTCATGCATTGTCACCAGTATATGCAGAAGCTTCAGTCATTCCCTGACTGATCCATTGCTGGAGCTGTCTGTGGACAAGGGCTTGCACTTCTGTAGCTCCAACTTGACCTTCATGAGATCAAAACACTCATTGTAAGAGAGCAATCAGCTCCTGTTTTGCTAGATGCAAAGGACTACTGAGACAAGAATTCTTGCCTGCATTCTTGAACTGCTTTCTGTGCATGTCACAAAGTGAGTTTTCAGATATGGTCACACTACATATGTCAATATGGAAAAGCAAAAAAAACAACTCAATCCACAACAATGTGTCAAGAGCATGATTTCATTTCATGTTCAAACACAAAAAGGAACGGTATTCTACTGAAATGCACAGAAGTACTTGGCTTGCACCCACACCTCCAACTTCATGTCTTATCAGAGGCACTGATAACCAGCATACATACAAATTTGTGAGAAAGTGTTGACATGCAAGAAAATGCACAATTGGGAGAGATCAAGAACCTTAATGTAGGCAGGATGTGTACCAATTGCTGCCATGACCTGGAGACACAAATGACCCACAAAAAAAGAGATTTCCTTGAATTCATATGCCTTCAAATATATCAGCCTTCAGGGGATGGATGTAAATCTTTGAAGTAAAACAGAAAATTATTTAGCACAGATAATCATAGACAGAGCTTGAGATTGAGATCAGGTAAAAGTCAGGGCTGATGATCCAAACTGTGTTAAACTTCTCGCCACGGACATTCAGCCGCACAATTTGCATGCCCTTTCGGACCATCACACCTTGATAATCATCCTCACTTCCATACACAACAGCACTTGTGGCAATGAGCTGGTCACCCACGTCCACCAATCCAGTCTTGTCTGCATTGCCATCTCGTATAACTTCTGCAATAAATATATTCCCAAACTTGTCCTCTTCGAGAGCAATACCTGCAACCTCAGTACCATGTGTGGCAAATCAATTGTGCCACACTTACAGCATTCTATCTCTCTTACAATTCTCACACAGACTTGAGCTTATGACCTAAATTCTCATCCAGCTTGCTCCACTCAAATTGCCACCAAACCTAACAGACAGCAGAAAGATTTGTCAAACTATCACAAGCCTCATACCTAGAGGCTTGGTGAGTTCCACCTTGATTCGGCTGCAACCAGGAGGTGGAAGGTCTTTCCCATCCTCACTACTACTAGCTTCTGAGCCTCTGTCTGAGTTGAGTATAGCTTTCAGAACTGGCCTTTGTGTTAGTACCCCATGCACACCTACTGCTTGCTTCTCCAGACCTGCTGACAATCTCCACAAATGTGAGAGAAGAAGAGACATCTGCTTCTAGTTACAAGAAGAAAAATGCCCCTCATTCTGCAAATAAGGATAACTCTGTGTCTCTCCAGCCCTTCAAGCTTTCCAACACATTATTCAGAAAATGCAACTTTCTGAGATCCAGGAAATCTGCAAACTTGCCTTGAAGGACTATAGATTCCATGTGAAAATTCAGCCTAATCATTTCGAATGATCACTATGGATAACATCAAATGCAGACACTGGAATTCAGACTCACAATTACAGGAAAGATGCCCTTATTAAGCCACTCCATTTTTGTCCTCCTTTCAATTCTAGAAGATGAACACTCCATATTCTTCCAGAATTCACAACTCATCTGACCCAGCGACCCCCTTATTGCTGGGCTGATTTGAATGACTAACATCTAGCATGCTCACATGGGGATTACAACCAAAAACCCTGGCCCACACCTCTCAGATTCCCTGAATGCTCACACAACACACACATGCTCCGAAACTACTTGCGAATTCAGGAGGCTTATACGGGACGACCACCGAATGACATCTACTAAAAATACACATGGCCGGCCTCTCGATGCAGGTTGATAGAACTTCGACACAATCCAAAAATCTTTGACAAAATTATCAAGTCGACTTGACTCACCAGAATAATACACGCTAACGGAGCAATGTTGGTGCAAGACACGCAACTGGGTGGGGTAGAAACGGATGGAGGCCAAGCTGCTCCTGCTGCAAATGCTGCTAGGGATAGGGAGCCGGAGGGATGTGCAGGCCATAGCCACCATATCTGGAAGACAGAAGGAAGTGGCAGAGAGAAGCTTGAGGACACCATACCTGCGTTATACCTGTACAACTCTCCTCGGCCACTTTTTTCTTTTGCTGCTTCTAGGCCTAATCAACAACCCATAATCAGAATCAAGCAGTAATCATGAGTATCTCAAGAGGTAATTTATGATTGCAGGAGGTTAATTAAGGTGATTCGTAGGTGACGCAAGCACCAATCAAGAGCACCTCAAGAGGTGATCCATGATTTAGGGGAGCTTGATTAAGGTGATGCCTAGGTCTAATAAAGAGCAACAACTCAAGAGGTAATCGATGGTTTAGAGGATCTTGACTAACGTGATGGTGCCTAGTGATAAAAAGCACCAATCAAGAGCAATTCAAGAGGAGATCCATGGTTTAGAGGAACTTCTGAAGGTGATGCCCAATGATGCAAACAATAACCAAGAGCAACTCAAGAGGTCCATGATTTTGAGGAGCTCCATTAAGGTGATGCCCAGTGATGCAAGCTCTAATCAAAAGTGACACCTCAAGAGGTAATCATAATTAGAGAACCTTGATTAAGGTGATGCTTAGTGATGCAGGCATTAATCAAGAGCAAATCAAGAGGTGAATTATTGGAGGAGCTTCGTTAAGGCGATGACTAATGATGAAGCACTAATTGAAACAACTTGAAATTTTTCACAATAAGGAGCTTTGTAAATTATTTGTTAGACCTTACAAATGTTTTACATGCATTTGAAAAAATAGTTGATTTTAAAATGCTGCACATTAGTAAAAAGAATGGTCAAAATGTAATTACTCTATTTGCAGTTACATACGATTATTAATCATTTGCGACTATCTTTGAAAAATTTTGCAATTATTTGTTATATTTGTAATTAGTTTGCGACTATTTTGTTTCTCATCTTTTCATGTGCACAATATTTAATTTAGTTTTCATTCAAGAAATTAACTTATGTCCCATTAGTTGCAAATGTAACAAATTTAATTGCAACCTATATAAAGATGTGTTTTGTGTATTTTAAATAATATAACTAATTACATTAAAATTTACAAATCTATATTTTGAATGTATATGACCGACCATATTACATATGTATTCAAGAATTATTGTTAACATGAATGACCTTGATATTATGGTTACACTATATGTATATTTTGAATATATTAAAATTTTATGTGAAATATTTACGAAATATATTGCACCCATATTACAAGTTTATCCAAGCTAGTTTATTATACTTCTTAAAATTATTTTAAACGACATTTTTTATTATATATTAATATTAATTACATATAGTAAAAATTTAATTTTTAATATTATCTTTAAATAATTTTTTAAATAATACTATTTTACCACATAATGATGATGGTATTAGTATGATAGGAAAAATAATAACATAATTACTTAAATTAAAATGATTATGCGTACTGAAATTATTGTTAAATATATATATTCTACAAGAGCTATAAAAATTGACATAATAATACATATAAATAATAGTAAAATAGCTAACATAAGCTAGCTACAAATTACAATATTATTATGATTATAAGTAAAAAATTATGAAATATTACTACATTATAATAATTACACAAATATTAATTACTTAATGATTATAATGAATTACTGAAATATATTTTCTATTTTCTATTTTATTATTTTATAATAATTACTGTAATAGTTAATAATGAAATTTAATACATTATTATACAAATGCAGAAATTATTTTCAAACGAAATATATACTTATTAAGAATATAAATTATTTATTGTAGTAGTCCTTAAATAGCTATATAATGATTGAAGTAATTATATGAATAATAAAAATAAAATAACTAACCTTACCTACCAATTAACTATAATAATAGTTCAATTAATGTCATTGATATTGTTAAGTATTCATATTTATATTATTATTAACTATAAAAATAATAATAATAATGGGAATAATTATAATAAAATAATTAGGCTAGGCTAAGTTTTAATTACATTATTAATATTTTAAGATAACTATTTAATATTTACAACTAATAATTAATAATTACTGAATATTTCAGTTATTCTATTAATTTGTTTGGTTACAAAATATTGATTAAATATTCATTAATAATTAGCTAGTTATTTCAATATTAACCAATTATTAGTTAATTAAATTAGTTGATAGATCAATAGTTCATCATATATAATTAAAATTAAAATAATAATATTATTTATTAAGTTAATAAATCTAGTAATATTCTATAATAACTTATAATATAATTAATTTACAAATTATATTATTTATGCAATTAAAAATTATTGATGATTATTATTATGGGTGTAGCCATGATAACACATACCACAGCAAGTATAACCAATGCTTAATGTTCCATATTATTGAAAATGTTATTTCATTTCATTTTGAAATTGTAAAGTTTACTTATATGATAACATTCATAATATGTCATGGGAACTTGTGAATAAATATGAAATTAATTAAATGAATTAAAAATATGCAAAAACATTAATAAAACATTAGTTAGAATGTTTTTAAATAGTATAATGACATGTTTAATAACTTTTTTTTTTCTAAATGACATATTTTGACAATTTTTTAATGCAAGGCTAATCAAAATACTATAAAAAATTTATCGTGTCTTTTTTTTAAAATTCTGAAACTTTTTGTGGAATAATCTAAGAATAAAACAATCCAAAAAATAGTCCCTAAGGGGTGGGTGTGGCTCATGTTTGTGTTTGCACCTTTATAAATAATTAGTTAGTTGGATAATTTATTAATGAATTAATCGTTAGTTTCAAACTTTATTTTTAATTAATTATTTTTAAAAATATTTACTAATTAATCTATATTTTATTTATCAATTAATTAAAATATTTTTATTTATTTATTTATTTATTAGCTACGTAGTTAGCTAATTAGTTAATTAGTTAGTCATTTACCTACTTAATTACATAATTTATAAAAATGAAAATATGGGATAAACCTTTTTAGTTGCAATAATTTGCAACTAAAAATGTTCAATCACAAACTACTTGTAATTAAATATTTATCCCATATGTTTTGGCTTTCATTCTCATTTTGAAATATATATAAATAAGGTGTTTTGTCTTACATTTTCATATTTAAAAACATGGGCATATGGGATGAACCAATCAAAAAGGCTTAACCCAAAATACAATGTAAATATTCATATATTTACATTTAACTACCCACTTCCTTAACTTACCTACCTACCTACCTAAGTAGATATTTGGCCTAGGTAAATAAATAGGTCCTATTTAGATAGGTGTGTAGCCTAGATGGGTAGGTAGGTAGGTAGGTAGGTACCTAGTTCGACCTACATATTTAAATATTGATTTAAATTTATTTTGGACAAATTCAATTAATGCCACATTACAAATTTCTATTGCACCACATGTCACAATCTAAAACCATCCAAATGTGAAAATTAAACAAATGTTCACCACAAAAGTCACATTTTAGTTACAAGCAACAATACATATATGACCAAACAAAAGATGAAGGTGTATTTCATTGACTTTTTTTTTCATCCAATTTTTTTTTTTGGTTTGCAACTAAATGTCATATGCAACTTGTTCAACATGACTATTAAGATTTTAATTACAAATGTTGCTTGCAACTTAAAATTATATGTCCGAACCAATTGCAAAATGGTCATTTTCTACTACTATAAATTACAATTCCAAAAACCCAAGTATGAGAAAAATGAAAATGTTAATTTAAACCACATTAATTAAGATTGATGTTGAATAATAAAATTGGTTTGAACATCGACTTGAAAAGGTTACCAAAGTATTTAATATTATCTTGCAAAAAATGGCCTATTGTAATGCTTAGATTTGCACAATAAAAAAAACAATTCACAACACATGAACCTTGCATACATTCTTAATTCCATGTGGGACTGCACTAAGACCTATTTATTTTACTTTTTGGATTGAACACAACCATGAGCAAACATTGATTAAATTGTCTTTGCAATAGACACATCTTTACTTGGACCTTCTTCAACTTTTATTTTCTAGGAGAATTGACCTTGTGTTTTTGCCCAACAAGAATTTTGGTGACAAAAGCAATTCCTTACACATCTTGTTGTTCCAAGGGTGCAAGCAAAGTAAAATAGACATGTCGTTGCTCTATGTCAAAAAAAATTACAAATAAGCGTAAAAAAATTTAATGTATTGAAAGTAGAAATTTTATTTTGTACAGTAATTAACATGATGATAATCTTTCATTTCATACTTTAAATGTTGAAAAACTCCTTAAATATAAAATTAAATATTTCTTTAAAATGTTTCTACTTGCAAAAAATGTTTAATGTTACAAAATGTCTAAACTCCATGTAAATGAAATATTATTTTTTTGAAAAATTCAAGTTTGTGGGGCCATAAAAGATGTTTTATTTATTGTCAAATTATGCATGTTATAATCATAATATATTTAATTTTAAATATGAAATAGGTTTAAACACCACATTGACCTAGTTACTTTCAAACCTACTTTGAACCTACCTTTATTATACAAAAGTTCAAACTTATATCCAACTTCCCATAAACCAAATGTAGTGACCTATGTTTTTATATTTCTATTTCAAGATATTTTTGTTCATCTACTTTCTTATGTCCATTTCAAAAAAAAAAATCATTTTAAACTTAGATTTTGGGCAGGTTATTTTTTTTGTCTACTTTACCTTGCCAACACCAACCCCAAGTTATTAGCTTGCATAGGAACAGGCTAGGCTTCTTCACTTTTTGTTTGGTCATTATCTTCTTGATCATTTGAGGGAAACTATGCCTTCAAGTTCATCAAAATCTACCATTTTGTTTGCCACCTCTAAACTAGCATTTTTAAACAACATTTCCTTCCTCATATCTTTCTTTTAGATAATCCTATCCATTTTGCTATAACAAGCATTGCGGCCCCTTCATCAACAAGTAACCAATCCTTGCCATTCTTATTTCCAAGACTTGTAACTTCAATATCAGTAGCACCCAATGCTTCTATTGATCTTTGACATGAAAGTTGCCCACACTTGGGCTTAGGGTGTCCTTTTGAAGTTTGGAGGGAATGCCCAAGAAGTTTGACTAGGGCAACTAGCTAAAACAAAAAGTGATGAACGCATAGGTATGAAATCTGTAATCAATCCAACATTTATGGGTATCATTAAACATCACAATTTGCCAACAATCAAATGATTTGATTAACATGTACAAATATACTCAAGCATGTTTAAAATGTATTATATCAAGCATACTATGAAGCTAAAACATTTGTGCACTTTGTATGGAAAATTTGTGGATTGTGATGGACTTGTATGTATATAATTGCAAAAGGCCATACCTAGATCTTGTTATTTATACGATGTTTGTGGCATCATGTGCATAAAAAGGATAATGATAGGACTATGCAATGGACTTTTATGGAAGCTAGAGAAATCCATAAAAGTATCCTAACTTTTGATCACTATTTATGCAATCATATGTAAAATGAGAACAATGACATGACTTTGTTATGGACTATTATGGAAGCTAGAAAAATCCATAGAAGTATATTGACTTTTGCTCACTATTTGTGGAATCAAATGTAAAATGAAAACAATGATGGGTCTTTGCTATGGACTACTATGGAAGCAAATAACTGAAAGAAGTCCATAAAAGTATACTAACCTCTTCCCACTACTTGTGGAGTCATACATAAAAAGGACTCTTACTGTTAGTAGTCATGATTATTCATTATTGCAATGGAGATTATCTATTTTTATCATGACTTAATGGGAAAAAATTAATGCAATAGATTATAATAAACTATTAATAGATTATGAAATAGACCTTGAGGACTTTAGAATTACAATCTATATTTAAAGAACATCTTTTAAATCATTCTAAGGACTCCCAAATTATATTATAACACAACCCAAAATTTTGGATATAGTTTTGACTTCTTTAAGTGTAGAGACCTTCTAACTAGAATGGATAACATCAACAAAATTTAGAATGCAAACTTTCAACATAGATGTAGATCAATATGAGTGAACATGTCAATCAAGAGTTCAAGTTATGCAAAAAAATGAAAAAAATATTAAATGAAAGAAATTGAAAGCTACACCTCTATGATGCATTCAATGTCATTATGCCTTTGTGGGTGAACTTGTTCTCCATCTTCAGTGGTAGCCAAAAATTTTGACTTTTTCAAGCCCATAGAAATCCACCACATTTCATGCATAGATCCTCCTCACATCCTTGCTAAATACACTTACTAGAATGCCCAAAATGATATACGACACGCCAATCATGACAAGCATGTTTGCAAAAAACACATCTAGCACCCCTGTTAAGGGGGTAGGATGATTACATGCTTTGGATGAATAAGAAATTTAGGATAGGGACTAATCATGGAACACTGTTGGTTTGAATTTTGAATTTTTATCATTTCTGAACCATGATGTTGTGACTTGGGACTACCTAAAGTGGAAAGTTCTAGGAAAAAGGAAGACATTCTTAGACACACGATTTTGGGAGAGTAAGAAGAGCTATAGATACTTTGAGGTAGAAAACTATAGATTTTGTTTTGATATACCATAGATTTTATTTTGTTGTTTTGATTTCATTTCAACAAAACACGGAATTTTGCTATAATTCTGATTTAGTTTAATTAGAAAAAGAAGTATAGACTTTTACAGTGATTTCTATGTTCATATTCTTGTTTGAATTTTCTATAGTATCATAATATGATGACATGAATTGTAATCTTATCTCTAGAGTTTTTTACAATGTATTATGAAGTACAAATGTTGGTTATATGAATCTAGTGCTTGAATGAATTGCATAATTAAATGTGTTGAAAATCAAGGTAGAAATGGTGAATATATGTATGTAAATTGCAAATAGTTATTACAATAGTGTGGAATAATTCTGCAAAAATTAAAATTCACTTCTACCATTTGGTGACCATCTTGTGGGGAAATTTTTTCTGTTTTTATTACAATAATGAATGAGTTTTTCTACAATTTTTGTTGTTGTACTATAGATGAAAAAGTTCATATGAGTGGTTTTTTGTTTTAATTAAAAATTTAAAGGGGTATGTTAAAAAATATTAGAGGTCTAAGTGGTTGATGTTGTAAAAATTGCAAAGCGATCTATAGACTTTGAAGACGAAGGATTGTGAAACAAGATGAATCAAATGGTAACCCAAAGTTTATAATGAACAATTGGATTTGGAGGCAGATGGTCAAGTCATTGAAAGTCGAATAGAAAATAATCTTGAAAATGGAGAAGAATATGTAGGGCTTACAGAAACCCCATATCAAAATCTAATGTTGGACAGACAAGTTCTAAGAACAAAAGAAAGACCTGAAGGACACATGTCATTTTTATCACAAGAAGTGGTTTGACATGAAGTATGGACTTGGGGATCTTTAAAAAAGGCACAACTATAGATGACAATCTCCATAGAGAAAAATGCAATTGATTACTCATCCAAATGAATGGATGCAATATACTTCTCAATCGCAATATGTGGTTTAGAGTTGTAGAGATCAAGATGGAGCATGGACTTCTATAGTACTTGATCAGACATGGAATTTCAAGTCTAGAGTTGGTGATAGCTAAGGACAAGATGTTATAGGAAGTATACAATCCACGTTTGTGTATCAGTTGACATCTCCATATTACTATGAACCAATGGAAAACTAGGAGGTGGAAGAAAACACCAATATCGATGTGCTTGAAAAGATTGAGGAATTACCTACAATCATTTGAATATTTAAAGGCACAAATGAATGTGTTGGATGAAGTACCACAATCATACTAACATCAAAGAAATCTAGAATTGGATCAAACTAGGTATACAGTTAGAACATGAGATCAAAAATCTGTGGATGAGGTGGTTAAATTATTTTCAACAATTTGTGCATTATGTGAGAAAGAAAGACATGCAATCATGGATTATCCTTTTATGCCTTTCCACATCAGAACAAGTACTACTAGACATGTGGAGTTATAGAATGTGGCAAGAACATTAATGGATCAACCATAGGAACAAGAACCTATAGCCCAAAACAAACTGAAGTCAATTGGGACTACAAAGTTAATAGATTCGTCCATCTATTCATATTAGGAGCAGAAAACCAAAGGTCACATCCACATTTTCCATGACAAAGGATACCAATGGATAACCACTGATTGGAACATCATTGAACTAAAGTCAACACAACTTCACCAAAAGTGTTAAAAACGGTAGTTGTTCAAACTCAGAGACAACCTACTAGGATAGAGGTTACTCAATCACTTAATACAGTAATAGCAACCACATGAATGGACATAGTTGTTGTGTTCAACATGAATGTTGCTAGAAAGGGAGTAGTTATTAGATATGCAGTTGATCTGGGTCGTGGATTAGGCAAATTCTCAATGAGAAGGAATTTGAATAGAAGTTTGGAACTACCTATAGCAAATACTAGGGTTTTTGGGACACCACAAATGGTGTTTACTAATCCAATAATGACTATTCATGTCCACAAAACCATAGACCGACCATCAATGAACTCAAAAGCTACTAGAGGTACAAAAGTACAGATGCAAAAGATCCAAAAAGAGGGTATCAAGAACCATCTATCATAAATTGGGGAATTTATGATCACATAAATGGCCATTTTGTGAGGCCAAACAAGGTAGCTTTTAAGTATCCTGATTTCAAAAAAAAATGTTGACCCAAATGCTCATGTCAAAGTGTTCAATTTTGTAAAGAAG
>Ga0116230_10003717_pt1 | contig 14930 bp, 5 predicted proteins | sample S1TSphfallax_3_FD_88678 | JGI IMG/M metagenome (GOLD analysis project Ga0116230, IMG submission 88678) | Host-associated microbial communities from peat moss isolated from Minnesota, USA - S1T2_Fd - Sphagnum fallax MG | ecosystem: Host-associated > Plants > Peat moss > Unclassified | place: USA... | reverse complement strand
CTTCGCGCTCGCCTCTCCTCTCACCAAGGGCGTGTTGCTCGCCGATGAAGTCGGCCTTGGCAAAACCATTGAGGCCAGCCTCGTCATTGCCCAGCGGTGGGCTGAGCGGAAACGCCGCATTCTGCTAATCGTGCCCGCGTCGCTCCGCAAGCAATGGAGCCAGGAACTCTATGACAAGTTTTCGCTACCTTCAGTGATTGTCGAGCGCAAAAGCTATGGCGACTTGCGAAAGAAGGGTATTGCCAAGCCCTTCGAGCATGACCGCATTGTCATCACGTCCTACGAGTTCGCGGCAATCAAAGCGGACGAAATCCGCTCCGGCAAATGGGACCTTATCGTATTCGACGAGGCGCACCGACTGCGGAACGTCTATAAGAAGGACGGCGCGGTACGCGCGCGGCTTCTGCGCGACGCAGTGCGTCCGTTTTTCAAGATTTTGCTTACGGCCACGCCGTTGCAAAACTCCCTGATGGAACTCTACGGCCTTGTATCCGTGCTCGATGAGCATCACTTCGGCGACGAGGAGTCTTTTCGCAACCAGTACGTCACAGGACCGGGCGCGCGGAACGGCCTCATCTTTCTGCGCAAGCGGCTTGAGCCGATTTGCAAGCGCACCTTGCGCCGTCAGGTGCAACAAGCGGGCCTTATCCGTTACACGGAGCGTAGCCCGTTCACGATGCAATATGAGCCGTCTGACGCCGAGTTAAAACTTTATACCGACGTCTCCGATTACCTACAACGCAAGGACACGATTGCCTTCGGCGACAAGCCCAACCAGCTTGTCACGATGGTCGTACGCAAGATTCTCGGATCATCGACCTTTGCCATTGGCGACACGCTCGCCAAAATCATCGAACGTCTGAAGCTCATGCTTCCGGTGGATACCTCCACCGTCGCCGATTACGATGTGATCGACGAGGATGCCGAGGAACTTGGAGAGAGCGACAATGGAGAAGCGCAGGCCGAAGTGCCCGTGGACCCAGCGCGGCTCAAAACCGAAATAGCGTTGCTTGAGAATTACCGCAAGCTCGCGCTCTCGATTGGTGAGAACGAGAAAGGTAACGCGCTCATCAAGGCGCTCCCCGACGTGCTTGACGAAATCGTCAAGAAAGGCGGCGAGCGCAAGGCCGTCATCTTCACCGAGTCCGTCCGCACTCAGCACTATCTTGTACAGCTTTTATCCAACAAGGACTATGCGGACGACATCGTGCTTCTCAATGGGCAAAACAACGACCCGCAGAGCAAGGCAATTTATCAGGAATGGCTCGCTCGCCACAAAGGCACGGATGCCGTGTCCGGCTCCAAAACGGCGGACATGAAAGCTGCCATCGTCGAGGCGTTCCGCGACCGCAAGGCTATTCTGATTGCCACTGAATCCGGCGCTGAGGGTATCAACCTTCAATTCTGCTCGCTTCTTGTCAATTTCGATCTGCCGTGGAACCCGCAACGGGTAGAACAGCGCATCGGGCGCTGTCACCGTTACGGGCAGAAGATCGACGTAACCGTCGTCAACTTCCTCAACCTCAAGAACCACGCGGAACAGCGCATCCACCAGCTTCTCGACCAGAAGTTCACCTTGTTCAAGGGCGTGTTCGGTGCTAGCGACGAAGTCCTCGGTGTTATCGAGCGCGGCGTGGATATTGAGCGCCGCATCTTCCAGATCGTTCAAGGCTCACGCACAGAGACCGAAATCGACGCGGCGTTCGACAAATTGCAGGAAGAGCTTCAGGTACAGATCGACGAACAGATGCTGGACGCGCGCAAGCGGCTTCTTGAAACGGTCGATGAAAAAGTCATCGACCGGCTCAAGACTCGCAAGGATGAAATCAAGAACCAGCTTTCCGACTTCGAGAAGCAGCTTCTCTATGTCGCGCGAGCTGAGCTTGCCGACGCGCGTTTTCACGCGGGCGACGAGCGCCGTTTCGACTATCGGGGCGAAACCTATACGACGGAATGGCCTCTTGCCGACGAAAGAGGCTGGAAGTTTTTTCGCCTAATGGAAGGCACGCTCGCGACCGATGTCGTGAAGACCGCGAAGGAGCGCCGGTTCGACGCAGCCTCATGCCTGCGCTTCGATCTCTCTACCTATCGTGGCGGGCGCTTGACCGATGTGGAGGCGCTACGCGGTAAGGCCGGATGGGCGCGTATCGCAAAGCTCAATATCAAAACGCCCGCCGTCACGCGCGAATACATCGTGGTCTCCGCCGTCACAGACGAAGGAGACTCAATCCATTCCGAAACATTCGAGCGCCTTTTCCGCGTTCCGGCAGAGAATGAGCCGCCGACCGGCACGCCGCCGGAAGCAGACTTGCAGCGCCGCGAAGCCGACCGGCGCAAAGAGCTATTGGACGAGGCAGAGCAGCAGAACGCCGAATGGCTAGACGTTGAAAGCGAAAATCTCGATCACTACGCCGAAGACCTGGAACGCGCCTTCGAGACGGAGATCAAGGTGGCAGACGCCGAGATCAAGGAAGCGAAAAAGGCCCTTCGCGGCGCAGCGATGTCAACGGCCGAGAAAGTCGCCGAAAAACGCCGGATAAGCGGCCTTGAGGCCAGACGCGACAAAATGAAAGCCGAGTTCTTCGACCGCCGCGCGAAGATTCGGGCCGATGTCGAAGCCATGCTCGACCAGATTCAGGAGAGCTTGAAGCTGGAACCTTTCCAGACTCCCCTCTTTACAATCCGGTGGGAGGTTTTATGAGAATGAAAGTGACTGCCAACGCCACGGGGCGGGGAGACTTATATTGAGCATTCGCAAGCAACGCCTGGAACTGACTTGGATAGGCAAGGATGAGCGCCCGCGCCTTGAGCCGCGCATCCTTCTTGAAGACGCAGATAAGTCATATCACGCGAAGGTGCGCGTCACCGACCACGACATCTTCGACAACATTCTCATCCACGGTGACAATCTGCTTGCACTGAAAGCGTTGGAACAGGAGTTCGCGGGGAAAATCAAATGTATCTATATTGATCCTCCATACAACACCGATCAAGCACTAAACAAGATGTACGACGACGGAATTGAACATTCGATCTGGCTCTCGCTGATACGAGAGCGCCTCGAACTGCTAAAAAAGCTACTTACAAGGGACGGAGTCATTTTCTTTCAAATTGACGATGAAGAAATGGCCTACGCGAAGGTCCTAATGGACGAAATCTTCGGAAGGCCAAACTTCCTGAATCAGGTTAGCGTCAAGATGAAACAAACGGCCGGAGCGTCAGGAGGTGGCGAAGATAAGAGGTTGAAGAAAAACATTGAATACGTCCTCATTTATGCACGAGACAAGGACGGGGATAGAGGATTCCAGAAGTTCAATGATGTTTACGACGAAGAGGATTTGTTCCAAGTGATTGAAGATATGCGCGAGGAGGGGAAGAGTTGGAAATACACGCGCATCCTGCTATCGCTCGGAGAGCGCCAATTCCTCAAGACAATAGAAGATGGCTCTGGTCTGCCCATCAATATTTACGTTCACAAGAACGTCGTAATTGCTCCGATTTCTGAACTTTCTAAGAGAGAAGGCATTAGTGAGCAAGAGTGCTATATCCGGTATTTTGACCGTATATTTAGAGACACTAATGCGCAGAGTTCCATCAGAACGAGAGTCATGGATGCTGTTGCTGGAACCGGTGACTTCTTCAGCATCGACTACGTTCCGAGATCGGGAAGAAGCAAAGGAAAGAACGTCACTCTCTATTACAAGGGTAATAACTGTGATTTGATCGCATGGTTGCGTGACGTAGTCCTGAAAAAGGGCGACCGGCTGCTCAAACTTGAAAAGGCCGGGACGTTTTGGGACGGCTTTCCCTTGAATAATTTAACGAAGGAAGGCGGCGTGCTCTTCCCGCAGGGCAAGAAACCTGAGGCACTCATCAAGAAAGTGCTTGATCTTGCCACAGAAGAAGGCGATTGGGTTCTCGATTCTTTCGCCGGTTCCGGCACAACTGCGGCTGTTGCCCACAAGACTCGACGCCGTTGGATCGCAATCGAACTCGGAGATCACTGCGACACGCACATATTACCTCGATTGAAGAAAGTGATTGATGGTCAAGACACGGCTGGAATAACGGCAGCCACGTCGTCGAAAGGCGGGGGCGGATTCCGCTACTACCGCCTTGCGCCTTCGCTGCTCGAAAAAGACGAATGGGGCAATTGGGTTATCTCCAAAGAATTCGACGCTGTAAGACTCTCTGAGGCAGTGTGCAAGCTTATGGGCTTCGTCTATCAACCGGACGAAACCCATTATTGGATACAGGGCCGTTCGTCGGAGACTGACTTTATATACGTCACGACGCAGAGCCTAACGCATAACCAGCTTGCCGCGCTGTCCGAGGAAGTGGGAGAGAAGCGCACGTTGCTTGTGTGTTGCAAGGCGTTCCGCGCCAACGCCGACCACTTCGAAAATTTGACAATCAGTAAGATTCCGCAAGCCGTGCTTCGAAAGTGCGAATGGGGACATGACGATTACAGCCTCAACGTCGCGAACCTGCCTGAAGCATCGCTCAACCCGGACGTACCCACGACGGCATCGAAGAACGGCAAGAAGCGCGCCATTAGCAAAAATTCATTACAGGAAGACCTTTTTAGCGAGGGGGCGCGCAAGTGAGCGACCGCAACGTCCGCAGCATTACTCAACGGCTTTCCCTGCGTCAGCCGCAGATAGACTCTCTTGAAATCCTTGCTGACGTTCTCAGCAAGATTGAACTCAGCAAGTGCAGCGACTCCGCCGCCGCACTTGCCGTCATCCGCGACCTCTTTCCTTCAGTCGAAGACTTCGAGCGCGGTTTCCCGTCACTATGCTTCGCGCTCGCAACCGGGGTCGGAAAGACCCGCCTCATGGGCGCGTTTATTTCCTATATGTACCTGACGGGCAAGAGCCGCCATTTCTTCGTTCTCGCTCCGAACACGACGATCTACGACAAGCTCATTACCGACTTCTCCCCTGAAAGCCCGAAATACGTCTTCAAGGGAGTCGCCGAGTTCGCGTCGAATCCGCCACTTATCATCACCGGCGACAACTACGAAAGCGGCATCGGCGTTCGCTATGAGTCTGGCCGCTCGACTGACTTATTCGGTGCCGACGTTCATATCAACATTTTCAACATCGACAAGATCAATAAGGAGGAAAGTCCACGCGGCAAACCGCGTATGAAGCGCCTTCGGGAGACTATCGGCGAAAGCTATTACGAATACCTTTCTAAACTCGACGATCTTGTGTTGCTGATGGATGAGGCGCACCGTTACCGCGCGAGCGCCGGTGCCACCGCCATTGACGGATTGAATCCGATCCTCGGCCTTGAACTGACAGCAACTCCCAAGACCGTCGGCGCGAATTCGGTTCCGTTCAAAAACGTCATCTACAACTACACGCTAGGAATGGCAATAGCGGATGGCTTCGTTAAAGAACCTGCCGTCGCTACGCGCAAGGACTTCGATCCGAAGTCCGTCGATGAACGGGAGCTGGAGCGCATCAAGCTGGAGGATGCGGTTCACTATCACGACCATGTGGCCGTGGAACTTGACCGCTACCATCGCACGACCGGCGCACCCAAAGTCACGCCGTTCATTCTTGTCGTCGCCCAGGACACGATAGAGGCGAAGCGATTGCGGGACTTCATCGAATCCGAAGATTTCTTCAAAGCACGTTTCAAGGGCAAGGTGGCAGAAGTTCATTCTGCCTTGCGCGGCGAGGAAAATGAAGAAGCGACTGAGCGCCTCGTGGCATTGGAAAGGGACGGACGCACCGAGATCGTCATTCATGTCAACAAGCTCAAGGAAGGTTGGGACGTGACGAATCTTTACACCATCGTCCCGTTGCGCGCGTCTGCGTCAGACATCCTCACTGAGCAGACCTTGGGGCGTGGATTGCGCCTGCCCTTCGGGCGGCGCGTTTCCAAAGGGGGCGACGACGACTTCGCCGCCGTAGACCGTCTCACCGTCATTGCCCATGAACGGTTCGACGAAATTATCGCCAAAGCGAAAGCGCCAGGCTCCATCGTCATGAAGACGCTCGAAATCGGCGAGGGCGGGGATATTTCTCCCACCGGCTCCACGCTCGTCAGCGCGCCGTCCGTCGTCGAAATGATCGTGACCGGCGCGAAGCCGGAAATTCCAGGCTTTATCGCGCCGGAACGCACCGGCTTTGCCCTGAATTCCGCACAGGAAGGCAAGGCTGCCGAAGTCACGCTTGAAGTCATCAAACGTTACGAGCGCAAACTCGGAAGCGCAGAGGCGCTGAGGGATGAAGCTGTTCAAAAGCAGATCGCCAGCGAAGTGCAGGAGCTTGTACGCCCGGTGCAGGGTGTGTTTGAAGGCATGATCGAAGCGCCGCGCATCGACGAGATCGTGAAGACCGTCGCCGACACCGTTGCCGACCGCACGATTTCCATTCCGCAAATCGTCGTGCTTCCAAAGAAGCAGATCACCTTCACCTTCGAGGACTTCGATCTTGAGGACCTTTCGGCGATCAACATGCGCCCAATTGAGGACGGCATCATCATCGAAGACCTCCGTACCCAGGCGCGGGTTTATCTCGCTCGCACTCTCGACGACCCACGCGAAGAACGGCCTGAAAACTACATCATTCGCTACCTGATCGACCGCAACGAGATCGACTACGACGAACACGCGGCGTTGCTTTACAAGCTGTCCGGCCAGGTTGTCGCGCGTGTGCAGTCATATCTCACCACCGATGCCGAGACGGAAAACGTGCTCTTGCGGCATGGCAAGCAGCTCGCGGATTTCATCTTCGCGCAGATGATGAACCACTATCGGGAAACACCGCTCGGCGAAGACGATTATCAAGTCACCATCACGCGCGGCTTCGTGCTCTTGGTAGGCCAGTCGTTCAACGTCCCCACAGGGCAGAAGGCACGCAACTTCCAGCAGGCCGTCGCGCCGCTGTCTGACACGCGCAAGCACGTCTTCTATGGCTTCAAGAAATGCTGTCAATCGCTCCAGAAATTCGACGTTGACCCAGAGCGCCGTCTCGCCGTCATCATGGACGACGACGCCAGCGTCGAGAAATGGGTGAAGCCGGGCCGCAACCAGTTCCGCATCGACTACCACTCCGGCGAAGCCTATGAGCCGGACTTCGTGGTTGAAACCAAAACGAGGATGCTCATTTGCGAAGTCAAGGCGCAGAACGAACTTGACGATCCGATTGTGAAGGCGAAAGCGGCAGCAGCGACGAAATGGTGCAAGACCGCGACGCAGTACGCGCCGGGCGGCGGCATCAAGCCGTGGGTCTATCTGCTGATCCCCGATGACCAGATTTTAGGCAGTACCACGCTTGACGGATTGGTGTCGAAGTTTGCTACGTCGTGAGGCGAGAAGCCCACTTGATAAGAAAGGATGGGCCTGTGTTTCTCAAGAAAATCACGAAGGTTCAAAATATCGGAAAGTTTCACAAAGGCGGCGTAAGCGGCGGGGAGTACGAAAAATACACGCTTTTCTACGCGGGAAATGGTCGCGGGAAGACGACTCTCTGTGCCATCCTGCGCTCCATGAAGACCGACAATGCGACGGTCATAGTAGACCGGCGCACCCTGGGGGAGACGGCAACGCCGGAGGCACAATTACTGCTCGATTCCGGTGTGGCCTCGTTCGCCAACGGTAAATGGAAAAACGGAAAGAGCGACCTTCATATCTTCGATGGCACGTTCATAACCGAGAACGTCCACGCCGGGGAACAGGTCAGCACCGACCACCGCCGCAGTATCTACCGGGTTATCGTCGGAGCCAAAGGCGTGCAACTGGCCGAAGAAGTCGATCAACTGGACGCCAAGGTCGCCGATCTCACGTCGAAAATAGGTACGGAGAAAAAGGCTCTCCAGCAGCATGTGCCTACGGGCATGACGTTTGACAAGTTTCTGGCGCTTGCTGAAGACCCCAACATCGACGTTACGATCGCGGAGCAACAGACGAAAATCAATGCCGCATCCCAGGCGACGGAGATTGCGACGAAGCCGCTCTTGAAACCCCAGCCCATGCCGTCTCTGCCATCGAGTTTCGTATCGGCGCTTGAGAAAACCGTCGAGGGCATATCGGCGGACGCGGCGAAGAAGGTTCAGGAGCATCTTTCCAAGCACCAATTCGGCACAGACGGGGAAACGTGGATTGCATCCGGGTTGCAACACGTCCACGATGACCGTTGCCCATTTTGCGCGAACGACGTGAAGGACAATACTCTGGTCGAACTTTACCGGCAATACTTTGACCAGGCTTACAACGCGTTCAAAGCGGAACTGGTAGTCCTGCGTAACGCAGTCTTGCCGGACTTGTCCGAAGCGGAAGGGCTGAAAACGAAGTCTCGTTTTGAGGGACTTTCCGAGGAAATTGAGTATTGGCGCGCCTTCGGTAAGGTGGATTTTGTGCCCGCCGCTTCCCTAGACGACATGCCTGGCGTGCTATCGGCGCTTTATACGGAAGCAAAACAAGCTATCGAGGCGAAGATTGCGGCACCCCTGGAGACACTGAATCTGGACAAACTGCAACAGGCGATCAATCCATGGAAGACCGCCGCAGATGAGTTGAAAGCCTGCAACGCTTCCATCGCTCAGGCGAATGCGGGCATCCAGGCCATCAAAACCAGCACCGCGTCCGTGAACAAGGCCGCGCTTGAAGCAGCACTCAAGGAACTGGAAGCGATTAAGAAACGCCACACGCCCGCCGTGAAAACCCTTGCCGACAACTACAACAAACTGGCGGCGGACAAAAGTGTGCGCGTGGCTGACAAAGAAAATAAGAAGCAGGACCTTGACGCCTACGATGCTGCTGTTCTTCCCAAATATCACGCCGCCATCAACACCTACCTGACGCAGTTCGGGGCCGGGTTTAGCCTCATGAAGTCTGAAAAAAACTACGTCGGGAAAGTGCCGCAGTGGATATACACCATCGAAATCAACAAATGCCCGGTAGACGTGACCAAGGCGGCGGGAAACGGCGAACCCAGCTTTCAAACAGCGATGAGCGCGGGCGACCGGAGCACGCTGGCGCTCGCTTTCTTCCTCGCGCAACTCGACCTTGACGCGAATCTGAAAGACGCCGTTGTCGTTTTCGACGACCCGTTTACCAGCCTGGACGAATTCCGCCGAGCTATGACCGCCAAGTCGATCTTTCGCGTTGGCCAGTCCGCGTCGCAGGTCATCGTTTTGTCTCATGACAAGTATTTTTTGAAGGCGGTTACGGACGCTGTTGTTGGCGTGAAGTGCGAGACGTTCCAAATCTCGAGCACGAAGAGAAACTCTTCTATAGAGGCGTGGGATTTGGAGCGTGAAGTAAAAGACGGCTATCTGCGCGCCCACATGGACATGCTGGACTTCGACGACGGCCATTCGGGGAGCGCAAGCGAAATGCGCCTAAAGATGCGACCTCTACTGGAGAGCTATATCCGCTATCGTTTCCCCAACCAGATTCCCGATGGGAAATGGCTTGGGGACATACTGGCGATAATCAGAGCCGATCCCAACCATCCGCTTCAGGCTGTCTACCAGGACATAGATGACATTAACAGTTTCACTGCGCCGCACCACCACGACGCGAACGCACTTTTCAACGAACATGAAGTGCGGACATACATTGCACGGACATTAACGATTGTTGGCGGTTGCTGATTGCGATGAAATGTAAAACGATCTCTATGACGCAACCATCAACACCAAAGTCGCCATGAAGCAGCGGGTTTCGCTGGTTATCCCTGGCGACCAGACCAGGGGCAACTTCCCCTCGATGGCTTAGCGACGAGATATGTCACGTCGTAGAACATGGGCAGGCGAATATGGATACGGTGACTAATCCGCAAACCGCAGAGAGCGCGACCTCCATTGAGGCGCTGATCGAAAGGCGTCGTCGTCTCATCGAAGCCCTCGACGCCAACAAGGGCGAGGTCAACCTCGACATCTTCGAGGATTTTTATCCCGACCGCGCGCACTTCGTTTATGAGCTTCTCCAGAACGCGGAGGACGCTGGCGCTACGCACGTGACGTTCGCCCTCAAGCCAGATCGTCTTATCTGCGAGCACGACGGACGCGAATTCACGGAGGCCGATGTCGCCGCGATCACGGGCATTCACAACAGCACTAAGACCGACGCTCAGGATCGCATCGGGAAGTTCGGCGTCGGCTTCAAATCCGTCTTCGTCTATACGCAGTCGCCGACCGTGCGCTCGGGCGAGTTTGCGTTTCGGATCGTCAAGCTCATTCTTCCCGAACCCATTGCACCCGCCCCGAGGTTGGGAAATAAAACCTGCTTCGAATTTCCGTTCGACAGTCCCAAGAAGCCTACCAGCGAGGCATACGCGGAAATCGCGGCGGGACTCAGGGAGTTGGACGAAACGACGCTCCTGTTCCTCTCGCGTCTCCAGTCAATTAGCTGGAATATCGGCGATCAAGAGCCGGGCGAGGTCCTCCGCCAAAAGCATTCCGAATTTCATTACGAAGTCCTCAAGCAGCACGGCGCGCAAACCACATCGAGTTCCAATTTCCTCAAGTTCGATCAGGCTGTGGACGGATTGGAGACGCAGCGTGTCGCCGTCGCCTTCCCGTTGGAGTTCATTGCGGGTATGCGTTCGTTCGATTCCAAGAAGCCGCTTTCGGAGCAGTTGAAGATCGTTCCCGCCACACCGGGACGTGTCGCTGTTTTCTTTACGGCAACAAAGGAAACGTCGGGGTTGCAATTCCATTTGCACGCGCCGTTCGTCCCTGAGTTGAGCCGGGCCAGCATCAAAGAGACCGCCGTCAACGAGCCGCTCTTCCAGCAACTCGCAATCCTCTGCGCCCGATCCCTGCATACGATCCGCGATCTCGGATTGTTGACGCAGGGCTTTTTGGAGATTCTTCCCAATCCCCAGGACGTGATACCGAAACGCTATCAAGCGATCCGCAGCGCCATTATCTCGGAAATGAAGACTGAGCCTCTGACGCCGACCTACGCCAAGGGCCATGCACCGGCGCGGCGGCTTGTTCAGGCGAGAGCGTCCTTGAAGGAGCTTCTCTCCGAAGATGATTTGGAGTTTTTGGTTGAGTACGACGACGAACCACCGCTTTGGGCCGTTGCCGCCACGCAGAGGAACAGCCGCATCGACAATTTCCTTGATGGTCTGGACATTCGGGATTGGGGAATTGACGAGTTTGTGAAGACGCTGCGGGAGTGGGCCAGCACCGAAGCCCGCTATATCGGTGTCGCACCGCATTGGATGAACGAGCCTGATGCAGACTTCATGGCTTGGCTGGGCTGCAAGCCCGTCGAATGGCTGCAACCGTTCTATGCACTTCTTTACGACGAGGCCGTTCAATCGAATCTTCTATCCCGGCTCAAGAGCCTCAAGATCGTGCGCCTGAAAAACGGCGGCTTCGAGACAGCCTCGCGTTCTTTCTTTCCGACCGAAGCGATGAGCCATCGTCTGCCGACGGTGGAGACCGAAGTCTATACGTCAGGCCGGAGCAAGCCCCAGCAGGAGAAGGCGAAGAAGTTTCTTTCCGAACTGGGGGTGCGCGAGCCAGGCGACGCCGAGGAAGTCGAACTGGTCTTGAAGGACCGTTACACGAAAGAGGCCGAAGTCCCCGACGACGAGACGTATCTGAGGGACTTGGAGCGGTTTATTGCACTTGTCGAGAAGGAACCAGAGAAGAAGTCGCTATTCGCTTCCTTCTATGTTTTCCAGCGCCAAGACGAGAAATGGAGTACGCCCGCGCAGGTTTATCTCGACGACCCCTATCTCGACACGGACCTTTCCGCGTACTACGGCAGGCTGGGAGAAAGCGCGGAGCGCGTCGCCCTTCACGACCGCTACAAAGACATTGGGATTGAGATCGAGCGCATCGGGAAATTCGCCCAAGCGGTTGGGGCAAGGGTTCAGTTGGAGGTTGAAACCCGCGATTGCCGACACAATCCGCAATGGGCGTACCTTGATGGTGCCGGGGGTGACAGATATACATCCCCCGTCAACCGCGACTATTACATTCCGAAGCTCGGCGAGTTTCTTTCAACCCCGAGCCTTGAGTTATCGCGACTAATCTGGCGCACACTCTTATCGCTTCCTTCCGGCTACCTTGTGGCGACGTTCCAACGTAATCAGAGATGGGGAGCACGACAAGCGGCTTCATCTCTGGTTCACGAGCTTCGCGCCGCGAAATGGATTCCGCAAGGCGGCGGTATTTTTGTCCGTCCGGTAGATGCGTTGAGAGAGCTTTTGCCAGAGGGATTTCCGTTCGACGCGGGACATAGAGGACCGAAGGCAATCCAGTTCGGCGCTGAAGCCGAACGCCGATCAACGGAGGAGCGCCAAAAGGACAGCGTTGCCAAAGCGGCGGGTTTTGTCGATGCGGACGAGTTGGACCGGGCAAAGCGTTTTGCGGCCCTGCCCAAAGAGGAGCAGGAGAGGTTCTTTTCAGAACGCGAGAATGCCGCGAAGGCGGCTGTTCCAGATCGAGACCCAGCCAATCCCCAACGTCGCGCGCAAAATGTCGTCAAACAGGCCGAGGACGCGCCCGATAAGGAAAGCGAGACTCGCCCCCGGTCCGTGTCCATCGGACGGGAAGAAGTGAAGGCGGAAGCCGAGCAGTATTTACGCCAGCACTATCGCAACGCCGACGGCGAAATGACCTGCCAAATATGCAAGGGACCGTTGCCGTTCAAACTCGACGACGGCAGCGAATTCTTCGAGATCGTCGAATTCTTGTCGGGACTGCGGAAGCGCCATTTCCAGAACTATCTCGCGCTCTGCCCAAATCATTCGGCGATGTACCGTCACACGAACGGGTCCAGGGAGATCATCTGCGATATGGTCGAGAACCTTACCGGCAATGAGCTTGAGGTCTTTCTCGCGCAGCGAGACATGACCATATACTTGAGCACCATTCACCTAATCGACCTCAAGGCGATATTAGTGGCGGAAGCGAAACTTCCTCCGTCGGCTGAGGACGGGAATGCGGGCATTTAGCATCCGTCCTAGTCGGCAGGGAGCATGGAGTAGCAGAGGGTGCTCAAACGCAAACCAAGGCGGTGCTTCGCACCGGATGGATGGTGACACGTCACCCCCAAATGGGATGCTGCCGGTAAACCGGCCCTCTGGTTCGGTTAGCCAACGTTAACGCGCTCTAAATCAGCAACTTGCTAATTTGCAATTTCAATACGGCGGCAATGCGTTTACGCTAGTAAACGGCAGAGCACTCTACAGCGTGCAGCGTGTAAACGCGCTGATAAACAAAGGCTTCCAGCATCCCGACGCTTGACGGCGAAAATTACAGGGTGCAAGCTGGTTTTGAGGCGGGCTTCCCCATGAGCACTCCCCGCATCCCGGCTCCGTTGCAGTCTCCAGCATCGCCGAGTGGCGAAGCGCGTCCGGTTCTCCGTGCCAAAACCATTGCAACCAGGGTTACGCCGGAAGAGCTGGCCGAGGTAGAAACTGCCGCCGAAGGCGCGGGGAAAACCTTGGCCGAATGGCTGCGCGAGCTGGCCCTGAAGGCCGCGCGGGAACGTCCGGCAGACCCTGCCGAGCTGGTACTGGCCGAGGTCTCGGCACTGCGATACATGCTCCTGAATCTCTTTCACGCGACGGCACAGGCGAACGCCGAAGGCAAGCATCTGCTGCCCGATTCCGTGGTCAAAATCCGTGACCAGGCCAATGTGCGGAAGCTGGCGGACGCCCGCAAATTGCTCGCAGAGTTTCTGTCCCAGGAGGGACTGGACGGGGGCAAACAGTGAGCCGCCCCATGCGTTTTCCGAGCCGAACGGGACGGCTCTTCTGGCTTCTTTTCTGGCTCGCGGTCGGCCCGCTTGTCCTCATCTTTCCGGCGTCGGCTTGGCTTGCCTGGACACTTCAGCCGCTCCAAAAGGTCTACCTTACGACCTATGCCGCCAGCTCCGTAGGGGCTGGGATTCCACACCGCGAGATGACAATCCGATGGGTGATGAAGACCGCTCCCAAGCGGAAGCCGGTCCCCGCCTCAGCCGAGGATGTAGTCGCAGGCCCAGACCCAAAAATGCCAGTCAGCCTCTCGCCCAAAGCCATCGCGGACGGCTGGCGTGGAGTGGCTTATAGCGCCCCGGAGAAAGTACCCGCAGACAGTCTTGCCAGGGGATTGCGGGACTACGTTTATGACGGGGTGAGTTTCTGGTGGTTGTTCGGCCGTCCCATGCTCAACAGCCTCGCGGTGCTAATGCTGCTCTATGTGCTCCGGCTCCAGATGAAGCAGGGTCTTGGCCGGAAACAGCAGCAGGAAGAACGCCACGGACGCAGGACCAAAGGCCCGGAGCTGGCATCGGTTTTCCGGTGGCGCAGCGCAAAGACGGATGGCATCCGTTTCCGTCTGCGCTTTGAGAATGCGCTTTTGCAGCGGTTGCCCTTTGGCCCGAGCTACCGGATTCCGAAGCGCCTCGAAGCTAGCCACATTTTGATGATGGGCGACACCGGCAGCGGGAAGTCGAACGCCATCCGGCAGCTTCTTCGCCAAGTGCGAGAACGTGAAGAGAGCGCCATTGTCTACGACCCGGCGATGGACTTTGTGAGCGAGTTCTACTCGCCCGCGCGCGGCGATTTGATTCTCAATCCGCTGGATCAACGTTGCCCGTATTGGGGGCTAGGCGATGAGATCGACCGCGACGAAACAGCGGCGACCATCGCCGCCGCGTTCCTGCCGGAAAAGGAGTACGAGAAGGAGTTTTTCACCGATGGACCGCGCCGGATACTGGCCCATCTGCTCAAGCGGAGGCCGCAACCGAGAGACATTCTGAGGATGATGGCCGACCCGTCGCGGATCGAGGCGGCGGTGAAAGGAACGCCACTGGCCGCCTTGCTCGATTCAGGAGCACCTGCACAGCGGGCGGGTGTGCTGGCGAGCTTAAACATGGTGGCCGACAGCTTGGAGCTGTTGCCGGAGTGGGAGCATACGAGGCCGACCTTTGCGACGGCAGAGTGGTACACCGCGCG
>Ga0116230_10003715_pt1 | contig 14932 bp, 13 predicted proteins | sample S1TSphfallax_3_FD_88678 | JGI IMG/M metagenome (GOLD analysis project Ga0116230, IMG submission 88678) | Host-associated microbial communities from peat moss isolated from Minnesota, USA - S1T2_Fd - Sphagnum fallax MG | ecosystem: Host-associated > Plants > Peat moss > Unclassified | place... | reverse complement strand
TTGGCAGTTATGGATTTCCCGAGAGCCACGCGGCGAGTTTTGCGTCTCTGGTGTATGTGTCCTCCTGGCTGAAATGCCATTATCCGGCGGCCTTCGCGGTGGCCTTGCTGAATTCGCAGCCGATGGGATTCTATGCGCCGGCGCAGATTTTGCGCGACGCGCGCGAGCATGGGGTCATGGTGCGGCCGGTGGATGTGAATTTTTCGGCATGGGATTGCACACTGGAAGATGGCGCCGTGCGGCTGGGGTTGCGCATGATCGATGGGTTTCATGAATCCTGGGCCCAGGAAATTCTGGAAAAGCGCGGTGACGGCTTTGCCGATTTTTATGCGCTGGAAATGGCCGGTTTGCCGCGGCCGGCGTTAGAGCATCTGGCGGAGGCGGATGCGCTGCGCGGCGTGGGCCTGGAGCGGCGGCCGGCCTTGTGGCGAATCGCGGGGTTGGAGGTGGCACCGGCGCTGTTCGCCGGGCAGGCGCGAAAACACACGGTGCCGGCGCTGCCGGTGATGAGCGAGGGCGAGCATGTGGTGGCGGATTATCGGACCACCGGCCTGTCCGTCCGCGCGCATCCCTGCGCGCTGCTGCGCGACCGGCTGGCGGCGGCGCGCGCGCTGACCTGCCGGGACGCGACGGGGCGGCGCGATGGCGCGCGGGTGCGGCTCGGCGGGATTGTCACGGTCCGGCAACGGCCTGGCACCGCGAAGGGCACGGTGTTCATCACCATCGAGGATGAGACGGGGATCGCCAACATCATCGTCTGGCCTTCGATGGTTGAGATGTTTCGGAACGAGATTCTAGGGGCCGCGTTGCTGATCGTGGAGGGGCTGATGCAGCGCAGCGAGGAAGGCGTGGTGCATATTGTGGCGGAGCGCCTGGCGGACCGCAGCCGGTGGATTTCCGGGCTGGACACGCCCCTCGCCCGCGGCGACGAATGGCGGCATTCCAGACCGCCGACGCATCCGCGGAACGAGCGGGTGGTGCGGAAGAGCAGGGATTTTCATTAGGGTTATTTCAGAAATCCTTGGTCTCGCCTGGCGCGACTGGAGATTTCAACGCGGTATTCCATATTTCGCCCGCAGCTGGCTGAACACCGTCTCGGCCGGTTCGGTTCGGCCGTTGGCGACGTCCTCCCGGCCTTGCCTAATGCCTTCCTCGGCGCTGGCTGTAGCGGCCAGGTCAAGCAGGTGTTGGTAGGCTTCCGCGTCCTGCAGCACGGCGGCGGCTTGCCATTGACGGTAAGTACAACCGGCCTCTTTGTGGCTTTCAGGTGCCGCAAAATTTCCGCGGAGTTGTTGCGGAAGGTGGTCATGGGCTGGATGTCCTTGGTGATGTCCATGGCACGGCTCCTAGCGCATTTTCCTACCAGATTGGTTCGTCAGAACCAATCTGGTAGGATGTAATGCGCGTAAAAACATCAGCATAGCGCGATTCCGATTGATCGGAAATCGCGCTAGAGTACCTAATGAGGTATTGTAGGAGGCGCTCCTAAGCGGGCGCCGCGCCGCCGGCCTGCGCCGGCGTGACGGGGTGTTAGGGTAATTGGCTTTCTAGAAGGCCGGTTGGTTCGGGGGCTGGCAGCCCGCTCGCCTCCTTCAATCCTACCCCCGTCAGCTTCCGCCGCAGCGATTCGCGCATCAGCCAGGCCAGCATGTCAGCAGCGGCGTCATAGGTCAGGCCGCCCTTGGTATGGATGTTGGAGATGCAGTTGCGCGCGGAATCCGGCGTGCCGCGTTTGGGATCGTAGGTGAGGTAGATGCCGAGGCTTTCCGCCACCGAAAGCCCCGGACGCTCGCCGATCAAAATCGCGCAAAGCCGCGCGCCGAGACGTTCGCCGATGTCATCGCCGATCGCGACACGCGCTTGCGTGGCGATCACGACCGGTGCGATTTTCAAATTTTTCACCCGCGCCAGCGCGGCGTTCAGCATCGGCACCGCGTTTTGCATCACCGCGGTGGCGGACAGGCCGTCCGCGATCACGAACACCGCGTCATAATCGCCCGGGATCAGCGCGGCTTCGCAATCCTTGTGCAGCTGCCGTCCAAGATCCGGCCGGCGGAGATAGATCTCCCGGCTCTCGGCGGCCGAGCGGACGGTCACCACCTCGCCGGCGATCTGATCGCGCAAGGCCGCCACGTCCAGCCTGGTATGCACCGCGTCCCGCGCTTTCGCGTGGGCGAGCTGGAATTCCAGCACGTCCGCAATCGGCATCGCATCCCCGGTGCGGCCCAAACCAATCCTGGCGCGCGTGGTGGCGCGCAGTTTTGCCCAGGGGTCGAGGCTAGGCGGCTGCATCGATCAGCCGGTGTAGAAACTGGTTTTGCGGCCCGAACAATTTCATCCGGCCGGCGCGGTCCACCATGTCCATCTTTTCCAGCCAGGCCTCGAATTCCGGCGCGGGGCGCACGCCGAAGGTCGCGCGCAGATACAGCAGATCATGATAGGACAGGCTTTGGTAATTCAGCATCACGTCATCCGCGCCGGGCACCGTGATGACGAATGTCACACCTGCCGCGGTCAGCAGCGTCATCAGCGTGTCCATGTCATCCTGGTCGGCTTCCGCGTGGTTGGTGTAGCAGACGTCGCAGCCCATCGGCACGCCCATCAGCTTGCCACAGAAATGGTCTTCCAGCCCGGCGCGGATGATCTGCTTGCCATCGTAGAGATATTCCGGGCCGATGAAGCCGACCACGGTGTTGACGAGCAACGGCGAGAAGGCGCGGGCGACCGCATAGGCGCGGGTCTCGATGGTCTGCTGGTCCAGCCCGTAATGCGCGTTGGCGGAGAGCGCGGCACCCTGGCCGGTTTCAAAATACATCAAATTATCGCCCACGCTGCCGCGCTTCAGCGCCAATCCGGCGTCCCGCGCTTCCCGCAGGATCGAAAGGTTGATGCCGAAGCCGGCATTGGCGGCCTCGCTGCCGGCGATCGACTGGAACACCAGGTCCACCGCGCCGCCGGCATTCATCACCTCGATGGAATTGGTCACGTGGGTCAGCACGCAGGTCTGGGTGGGAATGTCATAACGCGTGCGCAGGTTGTCCAGCATGTCCAGCAGAGAAAGACAGTTCTGCACGTTGTCCGTGGCGGGGTTGATGCCGATCACCGCGTCCCCGGTGCCGTACAGCAGACCGTCCAGGGTAGACGCGGCGATGCCGCGCAGATCATCCGTGGGGTGGTTGGGCTGGAGCCGGGTGGACAGCCGGCCGGGCAGCCCGACCGTGTTGCGGAATTTGGTGATCACGGAGGATTTGCGGGAAACCGCGATCAGATCCTGGTTGCGCATCAGCTTGGACACCGCGGCGACCATTTCCGGTGTCAAGCCAGGCGCGATTTTCTGTAAGGCGGGCGTGTCCGCTTCGTAGGACAGCAGCCAGTCCCGGAAGCCGCCGACGGTCAGATGCGCGACCGGCGCGAAAGCCGCGGCGTCATGGGTATCGAAAATCAGGCGGGTGACCTCATCCGTCTCATACGGGATCAGCGGCTCGGCCAGGAATTCACGGAGCGGCAGGTCCGCCAGGCAGGCGCGGGCGGCGACGCGTTGGGCGTCCGTCTCCGCCGCCAGGCCGGCCAGCTCGTCGCCGGAGCGGCGGGCGGAGGCGCAGGCCAGGACGGTTTTCAGATCGGGGAACCGGAAGGTCTCGCCGCCGAAGGCGGTGCTGTATATGGGCATGGCGTAATTGAGCCTGATATTTCTTCCCGCGCAACAGAAATTAGGGGCAGGAACGTTCCCCCTTCGTCAAACGGCGTATTGTCGCGCTGCCCCGCCCTTGTATGGTCGGCCCATGAATTTCATGCCGGCGCGGCTGATTGATACCCCGGCGCAGCGCGCCATCGGCCGGCTGGACTTGGCGTTCCGGCGGCATGGCGCGGCGACGCGGGTGGAAAAATTCTATCAGCAAGGCTGTTTGAAGGCCCGGATGCCAAGCCCCGCCGACCTGGAGACGCTGGAAGCCGTGACGCTGAACATTTCCGGCGGCATTGCCGGCGGGGATGCGCTGAGCACCGAGATCGCGCTGGCGGAGGGCGCGCGGGTGGTCATCGCCACCCAGGCGGCGGAGCGGATTTACCGCGCGCTGGGGCCGGCGGCGCGAATCGCCACCGGCATCAGGCTTGGGGCCGGGGCGAGGCTGGACTACCTGCCGCAAGAGACGATTTTTTTTGACGGTTTCGCGCTGGAACGGTCCTTGGAAATCGATCTGACGGCGGATGCGCGCTTCCTCGGCGTGGAGAGTTTCGTGTTTGGCCGGCAGGCGATGGGGGAGACGGTCCAAGACGGCCATTTGCGGGACCGGATCACGCTGCGGCGAGATAGAAAACTGCTGTTTCAGGATATGACGCGGCTGGATGGCGACATCGCGGCGCAATTGGCCCGCAAGGCGGTGGCGGATGGCGCCATGGCGGTGGCAAGCCTGATTTACGCCGCACCCGGCGCTGCCGACGCCTTGCCGGCGCTGCGGGCGGCGCTGGCGGGCGCAAATGCCGGCGCCTCGGCGCTGGGAACGGAAATGATTTTCGCGCGCATCCTTGCGCCGTCCGCGATTTCGTTGCGACATGCCGTCATCGCGGCCTGCGCCGCGTGCCGCGGCGGGCGGCCCTTGCCCCGCGTCTGGCAGGGATAAGGAGCAGGCATGAACCTCACGCCGCGGGAGAAGGACAAATTGTTGATCGCCATGGCGGCGATGGTGGCGCGCAGGCGGCTGGAGCGCGGCGTGAAGCTGAACCATCCGGAGGCGGTGGCGCTGATCACCGATTTCGTGGTGGAGGGGGCGCGGGACGGCAGGCGGGTGGCGGAGCTGATGGAAGCCGGCGCGCATGTGATCAGCCGCGACCAGGTGATGGAAGGGGTGGCGGAGATGATCGCGGATGTGCAGGTGGAGGCGACCTTTCCGGACGGGACCAAGCTGGTCACCGTGCACGAGCCGATCCGATGATCCCCGGCGAGGTTTTCACCGCTGACGGCGAGATCGAGCTGAACGAGGGCTTGGTCCGCGTGACGCTGCTGGTGGCCAATACCGGCGACCGGCCGATCCAGGTGGGCAGCCATTATCATTTCGCGGAAACCAACGCCGCGCTGGATTTTGACCGCGTGGCCGCCCATGCCCACCGGCTGGACATCGCGGCCGGCAGCGCCATCCGGTTCGAGCCGGGGCAGAGCCGGGAGGTGACGCTGATCCCGCTGCGCGGCGGCCGCAAAATTTTCGGGTTTCGCGGCCTGGTGAACGGAGACGCTTGATGGCGAGAATCACCCGGCGCGCCTATGCGGAAATGTTCGGCCCCACGGTGGGGGACCGTGTGCGGCTGGCCGATACCGAACTGTTTGTCGAGGTCGAGCGTGATTTCACGATCTTTGGCGAGGAGGTGAAATTCGGCGGCGGCAAGGTGATCCGTGACGGCATGGGGCAGTCGCAGCTGACTAACGCGCAGGGTGCGGCGGATACGGTGATCACCAACGCGCTGATCATTGACCATTGGGGGATCGTGAAGGCGGATGTTTCGCTGGCCGGCGGACGGATCGCGAAAATCGGCAAAGCCGGCAATCCGGATATTCAGCCCGGCGTTGATATCATCATCGGGCCGGGCACGGAGATTATCGCGGGCGAGGGCAAGATTCTAACCGCCGGCGGGATTGACGCGCATATCCATTTCATCTGTCCGCAGCAGATCGAGGAGGCGCTGGCCTCCGGGATCACCACCATGGTGGGCGGCGGCACCGGGCCGGCGACGGGGACCGCGGCGACCACCTGCACGCCGGGGCCGTTCCATTTGGCGCGGATGCTGCAGGCGGCGGAGGCGTTCCCGGTCAACCTCGCCTTCTGCGGCAAGGGCAATGCGTCCCAGCCGGCCGCGCTGGAGGAAATGGTGCGCGCGGGCGCGGCGGCGCTGAAACTGCATGAGGATTGGGGCACCACACCGGCGGCGATCGATTGCTGTCTGCGCGTCGCGGACGCGTATGACGTGCAGGTGATGATCCATACCGATACGCTGAACGAAAGCGGGTTCGTCGAGGACACGATTGCGGCGTTCGCCGGCCGGACGATTCACGCCTTCCATACGGAGGGTGCGGGCGGCGGCCACGCGCCGGACATCATTCGCGTCGCCGGCCTGCCGAACGTGCTGCCGAGCTCCACCAACCCGACGCGGCCGTACACGGTGAACACGCTGGACGAACATCTGGACATGCTGATGGTGTGCCATCACCTCGACCCGGCCATTCCCGAAGACATCGCCTTCGCGGAATCGCGCATCCGCAAGGAGACCATCGCGGCGGAGGATATTCTGCATGACCTCGGCGCGCTCTCGATGATTTCCTCGGACAGCCAGGCGATGGGCCGGGTGGGCGAGGTGATCATCCGCACCTGGCAGACCGCGCATAAAATGAAGGTGCAGCGCGGCTCCTTGGCCGGGGATGGCGCCGCGGACAATCACCGCGTGAAGCGCTACATCGCGAAATACACGATCAATCCGGCGATCGCGCAGGGGATGAGCGCGCAGATCGGCTCCATCGAGCCGGGCAAGCTGGCGGATCTGGTGTTATGGTCACCGGCGTTTTTCGGGATCAAGCCGGATCTGGTGCTGAAATCCGGCTCGATCGTGGTCGCCGCGATGGGCGATCCGAACGCCTCAATCCCGACGCCACAGCCGGTGCATTTCCGGCCGATGTTCGGGGCGTATGGCCGGGCGCTGGTGGAGTCGTCTCTGTTGTTCGTTTCGGGTGCCGCGATTGATAACGGCATCGGGCATGCGCTGGGGCTGACGCGGCAATTGGTGCCGGTGACTAACACGCGTGGCGGCATTTCCAAGAAATCGATGATCCATAATGACGCGACGCCGAATATCGAAGTGGATGCCGAGACCTATGAGGTGCGGGCGGATGGCGAATTGCTGGTCTGCGAACCGGCGGAGATTCTGCCGATGGCGCAACGGTATTTTCTGTTTTGACCTTGCACGCGACGAAAATTTTGCGCGCGGGGGACTGGCTGGCGGATACCGCGATTGACGAAATCGTGCTGGATTATGACCGGCGGCACCGTCGGCGCTTACGGTTTTCCGCGGGGTCAGGCACCGAAATTCTGTTGGATTTGCAAGAGGCGCAGCATATCCGCGATGGCGACGCGATGGTGCTGGAAGATGGCGGGCTGGTGGCCGTGCGCGCGGCGCCGGAGGCGTTATTGGAAATCACCGCGGAGGACGCGGACACGCTGGCGCGTCTGGCTTGGCATTTGGGCAACCGGCATCTATCCGTGCAGTTTCTGCCCGGGCGGTTGCGGATTTTGGACGACCACGTGATCGCGGCGATGATTCCGGCTTTGGGTGGAACCGTGAAGAAACTGCTGGGGCCGTTTGATCCGGAGTCGGGGGCGTATCATCATGGTTGAAGGCGCAATGAGCGGCCCGGCGCTGCTGCGTCTCCTAACCTGGCTCTCCCCCGCTTTTCCGACCGGGGGGTTTGCCTATTCGCATGGGCTGGAATGGAGCGTCGAGGCGGGGGATGTGAGGGATGAGGCGTCGCTGACGTCCTGGATCGGCGATCTTCTGGCGCATGGCGCGTTGTGGTCGGACGTGATTTTGCTGCGCCAGGCTTGGCGCGCGCCAAACCCGGCGGCGCTGGCGGAACTGGGCACCGCGCTGGCGCCGTGCGCGGAGCGGCGGCTGGAAACCTGCGCGCAAGGCGCGGCCTTCGCGCTGGCGGCGGCATCCTGGCCGGCACCAGCCTTACAGGCGCTGGCGGACGGCCCCCTGCCCTACCCCGTCGCGGTCGGCGCATTGGCCACGGCACAAGATGTCGCGGAGGATGACGCCGCGTTGGCGTTTCTGCACGCCGCGGTGGCGAACCTGGTCTCCGCCGCGGTGCGCCTGATCCCGCTCGGCCAGGCTGCCGGCCTGCGCGTACAGGCGGCATTGGAACCAGCGATCCTCGCCACCGAAGCGGCCACCCGGACGGCAACGCTGGACGAGCTCGGCACCGCCGCCTGGGCGTCCGACATCGCCGCCATGCGCCACGAAACCCAATATACGAGGTTGTTTAGGACATGACCCATGGACCGTTACGTGTCGGCATCGGTGGCCCGGTGGGGACCGGCAAGACCGCGCTGATGGATGCTTTGTGTAAGACCTTTCGCGACAGGATCGAGATCGCCGCGATCACCAACGATATCTATACCAAGGAGGACGCGGAGTTTTTGACCCGCGCCGGCTCGCTGCCTCCGGAGCGAATTCTGGGCATCGAGACCGGCGGCTGCCCGCATACCGCGATCCGCGAGGATGCCAGCATCAACCTGGCCGGTGTCGCGGAGCTGTGCCGCAAATTCCCGGCGCTTGATTTGCTGCTGATCGAAAGCGGCGGCGATAATCTGGCGGCGACGTTCTCGCCGGAGCTGGCGGATATCACCATCTACGTGATCGACGTCTCCGCCGGCGACAAGATCCCGCGCAAGGGCGGCCCCGGGATCACCAAGAGCGATCTGCTGGTGATCAACAAGATCGATCTGGCGCCTTTGGTGGGGGCGAGCCTGGAAGTGATGGACCGGGACGCGAAAAAAATGCGCGGTGACCGGCCGTTCGTGTTCGCGAATATCCGCGCCGGCAAGGGCGTGGCGGAGATCGCCGCGTTCGTCGCGAAAGCGGGCGGACTGGCGGCTTAGTTGCGCAACCTGGCGTTGAGCTTGGGCGGTTCCCGTGCTATCGTTTCGATATGGTTGCGGATTACCGGCGCTGGGCTGCCTATGCGGTGACCGCGCCGGCCGTTTTTTTGGCGGCACGGCTGATCCATGAAGGCGTGATGGGCCAGCTGGACCGGCTGGGGCTGGTCCGGCGGCACGGGCTAGTGATCGGCGGCCCGGCCTGCACCACCGGTTATTGCGACGAGACGATGTTCTGGCTGGCGGGGTTTCTGGTTCGCCACGGCCGCGCCGCGCTTTTGTATGACCACGCGGCTTATACCTCGGCCGCGGCGGCCGTATTGCCATATGCCCGCGGTTATTGGCCGTTTGTGTATCCGCCGGTTCTGCTTCTGCCGGCGGCGGCGATATCACTGTTGCCGCTCGTTGCCGGGTACTATGTGGTTTCCGCCGCCCTTGTCGCGGTCAGCGTATTGCTGCTGCGCGGCTGCGGGATCGCCTGGTGGTGCGTCGGGGTCGGGCTGCTGAGTCCGGCGGTACTGTGGAATGTCTATCTCGGGCAGCTGGGGTTGGTTTGCGGCGCGCTGCTGCTGGCGGGGCTGGGCGCGATCGAGCGCGCGCCGTTGCGAGCTGGCGTGATGTTGGCGCTGCTGTGCATCAAACCGCCTTACGCGCTGCTGGCGCCGGTCGCGGTGATCGCCGGTCGGCATGTCCGTGCGGGACTGGTCGCCTGCACCGGTATCGCCGTATTGCTGGCATTGTCCTGGTGGTTTTGCGGAGGCGCGACATGGGCGGCGTATCTAGGGCCGGGGCGCGCGGAAATGCGGGCGCTTTTGCAGGCGCCGTTCGGCAATGAATATGAAGCCGGCGGGACATCCGTGTTCTGGATGGCGCGCAGTTTCGGCGCCGGGCTGGGCCTGGCTTATGCCGCGCAGGCGGCATCCGCCGCCGCGGCCGGATGGGCCTGCTGGAAGCTTTGGGTACGGCCAGGAACGGACAAGCTGCGCCGCGCCACCGGCACCGCGCTATTGACGTTGCTGGCCTGCCCTTACGGATTTACCTATGACCTGTCCGCCTATTCCGTGTTGCTGCCCACGCTGGCCCGGCGCGAGACGCCGTGGCGCAACGCCGCACTGGCCTGGCTATGGGTGGCGCCAGGTTATGTGCAGCGCTGCTCAAACCATTTCGGCGTGTTGCTCACGCCGTTGCTGATCCTGGCGGCGCTTGGTCTCGCTCTCAAGCCGTCTTCGCCGCCATCGAGACGTTGCGCGCTTCCGGACCAAAGATCATCAGGATGATGAGGATCACCGCAACGGTTCCGGCGACGGCCATGAGGGCAAAGCCGTAATCATGCGCCGTGCCGGCGAGGGCGACCTGGAGCGGCGCGTTGATGGAGGCGACGAAGTTGCCGAGCTGATACACGAAGCCGGGGAACGTGCCGCGGATTTCGGCGGGAGAGAGCTCGTTCAGATGCACCGGCACGACGCCCCAGGCGCCCTGCACGGCGAACTGCATGAGGAAGGCCGAAAGCGCGATAACGCCAGGCGTGGTGCCGTGCGACCAGAAATACAGCACGATCAGAGACAGCACGCAGGCCGCTGCGATGGCGTAACGGCGGCCAATCCGCTGGCTCAGCAGCCCGAAGCCGATGCCGCCCAGCATGGCGCCGAGATTATACAAGAGCACGATATTGGTGAGCACCGAATGCGGCAGCCCGACCTGCTTAGCGAGGTAGAGTTTTGGGTAGATATCCTGCGTGCCGTGGGAGAAGAAGTTGAACGCGGCCATCATCACCACGGCATAGAGGGCGAGCTTGCCGTTCTTGCGCAGGATCTCGAGCATGGAGATTCTTGGTCCAGTCTTGATGTTCTGAAAGGCAGGGCTTTCCTCGACTCCGTTGTTGATGAAAAAGATAAGCAGAGCGGGGGCAGCGCCGACGAAGAACATGCCGCGCCAGCCAATGTATTGGAAGGCGAAGCCAAACAGCAGAGTGGCCAGGAAATAACCCATTGGGTAGCCGGCTTGGAGCAGGCCGGAGACCCAGCCGCGCCAGCGGTCCGGGATCGTCTCCATAGCGAGCGAGCTGCCCACCCCCCATTCGCCGCCCATCGCGATGCCGAACAAGGTGCGGATCACCAGGAAGGATACAAAAGACCAGGCAAACCCGCTGGCAAGTTCAAAGAACGAATATAGCAGCACCACCAGCATCAGAATCGGCTTGCGGCCATAGGTATCCGCCAGGCGGCCAAAAATGAAGGCGCCGACCGCGCGGGTGGCGAGGGTGAGCGTGATGGCGAAGGTGATCGACTTGACGCTGACCCCAAAGGTCTTCGCGACATCGTCAAAGGTGAATATCAGGATGAAGAAGTCAAACGCGTCGAGCGTCCAGCTCAGAAACGCCGCGATCACCACGTTGCGCGACCGCGCGATATCTTCTCCGACGACGCCCGACATCCGTGCCTCCCCTGATTTAAACAGCCTTTCTGCCCTAATAAACAGATGCTGCCCCGAGGAAAAGGGGGCCGAAATGGACGCGTCCCGATGACGAAACGCGAAGTCTGAATCGGGCGGTGAAAAAAATTATGGTCGGAGTGAGAGGATTTGAACCTCCGGCCCCTGCGTTCCGAACACAGTACTCTAACCAGGCTGAGCTACACTCCGGGCAGGGCAGCCTATAGCGGAAGGGATGGGCCGGCCGCAAGATGCCGGCCGGGATCGCCTCAGACTGACACCCTGGGCGGTAAACAACCGCCCTGTTTGAGCACCCGCGTCGTCGATGCCGGATTTGCGGCCAGCATGGGGCCGGGACGCACCGGCCTGACCACGAGTTCGCCGTTGCAGTTGGGGCATTGATCGGCCAGGACGTTACCGGCGCAGTCAGCACAGAATGTGCATTCGAACGTGCAGATGCGCGCATTCCGGCTGGACGGCGGAAGATCGCGGTCACAGCACTCACAATTGGGGCGCATTTCCAGCATTCGTGACCTCCGGTCTCTAACAAAACGTCCGCTATGTGGCTCGACTCGTTGCCCGTTTGTTAATATTTCGTTTATAGGGTTGTGTTAAGTTTTTAACATGTGTGGTCTCTGTCGCATCAGCCGCCGGCGTTTCGGGCTGTCCGTTCTGGGCGTGGCGGCCACCTCCGCCCTGCACCCGCCAGCCGCCCGAGCGGCCGGAAAACCACTGATCATGATCGATCCCGGGCATGGCGGCTATGATCCTGGCGCCATCGCCCCGGACGGGACGTTCGAGAAGGACATCACCCTGGCCAGCGGCTTCGCGTTGTGCCGCCGCCTGATCGCGACCGGCCGCTATCGGGTGGCGATGACCCGGTCGGACGACGTGTTCGTCACTTTAGAGGCGCGGGTGGCCGCGGCGGTGGCGCTGCAAGCGGATCTGTTCCTGGCGATGCATTGCGACCATTTGCCGACGCCGGGCCTGCGCGGCGCCTCGGTCTTCACTTTGTCGGGCCAGGCCTCCGATGGGCTGGCGGCGGATCTGGCGGCGACGCAGAATGCCGCGGACCGCTTTGCCGGCCCGGCTTTCGCCGGCGTGTCGCCAGCGGTTGCGGGCATTTTGGCCAGCCTGGAAACCCGAGCGACCAGGATTGCCTCCGCCACGCTGGCGCGGGACATCCAGGGCAGTTTCGCCGGCGTGATCCCGCTGCTGCCGGACCCTGGACGCAGCGCCGATTTCGCCGTGTTGCGCGACCCATCCACGCCCAGCGCGCTTTTGGAAATGGGCTGCCTGACCAATCCTCTGGATGAGCGACTATTGAAGGACCCGGCGCACCGCGCGCTGCTCGCCAGCCGGCTCACGGACGCAATCGACATGTATTTCGCAACCCGCACGATCGCCAGCTGAAGCGCTCGCATTGATACCGAAAATTTAGTCCCGCCATCCTCGCGGCGCTCAAAAGCCGATGCTACAAGGCTCCGCCATGTCCGACCCCAAGAATTCCTTCAGCGCCGGCCCACGTCTATCCGCGACATCCAAGCGGCCGGAGGACAAGCCCCGAACGCCCCGGCCGCCGCGCCCGAACAAGCCTCGGAAAGGGCCGGGATTCTGGAGTTTTCTGGCCGGATTCCTGGTCTCCGGCTTGTACAAATTCGTGTTCGCCGCGGTGATCCTGGTCATCATCGCCGGCGGCGCCGGCTTCGTGGTGTTCAGCGCCGGCCTGCCCAGCGTGGATTCGCTGAAAACCTATAAGCCGCCGCTGGAAAGCCGGGTCTACGCGGATAACTTCCAACTGATCGACGAGTTGGCGGACCAGCACCGCATCTATGTGCCCTATGACCAGATCCCGCCGCTCGTGGCGCAGGCCTTCGTTTCCGCCGAGGACCGGCTGTTCTGGGTCGAGCCTGGGATCAACCCCGCCGCCATTTTCCGCGCCGGGCTGACGGACCTGACCCGGATCGGCTCGGACCGCCGGCCGCTCGGCGCTTCCACCATCACCGAGCAGGTGGTGAAGAACATGCTGCTGGACAACCAGATCACTTTCGCCCGCAAGATCAAGGAAGCGATATTGGCGATGCGCGTGGCGCAGGTGATGAGCAAGCAGCAGATCCTCACGTTGTATCTGAACGAGATTTATCTAGGTAATAATTCCTACGGCGTCGCCGCCGCGGCGCAGACCTATTTCGACAAGCCGCTCAGCCAGCTGGACATCGCGCAGGCGGCCTCGCTCGCCTCGCTGCCGAAGGCGCCGACGACCTATGATCCGTTTGAACATCCGCAACAGGCGCTGGACCGGCGCAATTTCGTGATTTCGCGCATGGAGGCGGACGGCGCGATCACCGCGGCGCAGGCGCAGGCGGCGATTGCCGAGCCGCTGCTGCCGCGCGCCGGCGGGGAGCCGTTATCCGTGCCGAATTCCGGCTATTTCGCGGACGCGGTGAAGGCCGATCTGACCCAGCGCTTCGGCGCTCAGACGGTCGCGCAGGGCGGGCTGATCGTCCATACCAGCCTGGACCCATCACTGCAGGACGCCGCGGAAAACGCGGTGCGCGACGGGCTGGAGCGCTACGACCATAATTATGACGGCTGGCACGGGCTGATCGCCCATGTGGATGACCCCGACCTCGGCGATAACTGGCAGAATGATCTGGCCAAGCAGGGCAATCCGCCGGGGATGCGGGAGACCTGGCACCTCGCCATCGTCTTGACGGCCGGCGATAGCACCGCGCGGCTCGGCTATCAGGATAGTTCCGGCAGCACGCGGATCGGCACGCTCGACCTCGCCGATCTCGGCTGGGCGCGCGGTTTTGCGCCGCATCCGGGCGATATCGTGATGGTCTCCGAAATCTCCGCCGGGCGGCGGGCGCTGACGTTGCAGCAGATTCCGGTGATCCAGGCGGCGCTGATCTGCATGGACCCGCGGACCGGGCGCATCCTGGCGATGGTGGGTGGCTGGAGCCATGACATCAGCCCGTTCAACCGGGCAACACAGGCGCAGCGGCAACCGGGCTCGAGCGTGAAGCCGTTCGTGTACCTGACCGCCATGCAGCAGAACATCCAGCCGGACGCGCCGGTGCTGGACGCGCCGTTCGTGCAGCAACTGGCCGACGGCACGGTGTACCGGCCGGGCAATTATGAAGAGAGTTTCGAAGGCCCGGTGCCGATTTTCCATGCGCTTGAACAGTCGCTGAACCTCGCCACGCTGCATCTGGCGCGGCAGATCGGCCTGGATAACATCGCCAAGAATTTCGAGGCATTCGGCATCGTCAACCCGATGCCGCCTTATTATCCCTCCGCCATCGGGGCGATCGACACCACCGTGCTGCAGATGGTGACCGGCTACGCCGCGCTGGATGAGTATGGGCGGCAGGTGACGCCCAGCCTGATCGACAGCGTGACCGATCCGGACGGCCAGGTGCTGTACCAGGCGCCGAATGAGACCTGCGACAATTGCGTCTCCGGCGACCCGAGCCAGCCGCCGCAGCTGGGCGAGACGGGCAACCAGCTGGCGGACCCGGACAGCGTGTTTCAGGTGATCACCATGATGAAGGGGGTGGTGGAGCGCGGCACCGGCATGCCGGCGGTGGTGGGGATCAGCCAGCCCGTGGCGGGCAAGACCGGGACGACCAATAATTTCAACGACGCCTGGTTCATCGGCTTTACCCCCGGCGTGCTGACCGGCTGCTGGATCGGCTTTGATAAGCCGCAGAGCCTGGGCAAGGACCAGACCGGCGGCAATGTGTGCGGGCCGATCTGGAACGAGTTCATGAAGGTGGCGCTGAAGGACCAGCCGCCGCTGGATTTCCCGGTGCCGGACGGGGTGACCCTGCAGCAGACCAGCTATAACGGCCAGACCG
>Ga0116230_10003714_pt1 | contig 14936 bp, 17 predicted proteins | sample S1TSphfallax_3_FD_88678 | JGI IMG/M metagenome (GOLD analysis project Ga0116230, IMG submission 88678) | Host-associated microbial communities from peat moss isolated from Minnesota, USA - S1T2_Fd - Sphagnum fallax MG | ecosystem: Host-associated > Plants > Peat moss > Unclassified | place... | reverse complement strand
TGCTGCTCATCGATAGGAGCTTCAACATGGTGGTAGCAAGAACGCAAAAGCAAACGGAGTTGAAGTGTGAGCTTGAAGGTAAGCTCCTTTCTCCTCCTTTGTTTTTTTTTTTTGCGAAGAAGATGACAATGGCACCATCGTCATGCCATTGTAGTCCTCTTCTCTTGTTTTGCAAGTGTGAAAAATGACAATGATTGTTCATTGTCATTTCTTTGTGGTCTTGCTACGAACATCATAACGACATGAAAAAACGACGACAAATAGTGTAGCTGCTTGTTTTTGTTCTCCTATGGTTATGCAAGAAAGAGAAAATGACGATAAGCAACCATTTATTATTATTTTTACCCCACCCATCCTTTCAAGTGGAAAGGATGGGTGGGGTTTTTTTGGTCAAATTTGTGATTGTAATACCTTATTTAATTGTGGTCCTTAAGCCTCTTCCTGCCCCACCTTCCTTCTCCATGTGAAAAGGTGGGTGGGGCATTTTTTTTGGTCTAAATCTATAGGCAATACCTTTAGGCTTTGTAGGTGATATTGTTATTTTTAAGGTTTGCTTCATTTTATACAAATTTCAATACTAGAGTTCAGTAATACCCTCATCTTGTGTTTTTGTTTTTTATCTTTCTGTGCAACACCTTCATTTAATGTTTTATTCTTTTCTCTTTATGTGCAATACCTTAATCTTGTGTTATAATCTTTTATTTATCTATGCAACACCTTCATTGTTTAAGGGATAACTTTCATCCACAATATTAAGTTTCACATTAGGTTTTTTGTTTTTGATTTTTGATTTTAGATGTGGGTGCCATAGGAGGTGTCCATTAGACAAAGGATGGGCCAAAATTTTCTTGTAAAGTTGGTGAATGTGATGCATCCTATATGGCCAAGTACAACTTGGTGCAGCATTTACGAATGCATCACAATGTTACCATGGAGATGGGCAAGCCCGGATGCCCATTTACTTAGGAGCAAGGTTCGAAGGTTTAAGATCACGCATCAATGAATGCATGGGTCTTGAGCAACCCTTTGGCCTGATTTCGTCACAATCAACGAAAGACTATTGTTAAGGCTAAGAGGCATGCATTCCTAGAGTGGGATAGGTTTCGAGTTGATTTGCAATATGCACCCAAATTGCCTAAGTGCGCACTTATGAAGTTAGTTTCTAGCCACATTCTTTGACATCTTGGCATGATTACATGAGGGTGTGGGGGCCATGCCTTTCAATGTGTAGGCCAAGCTAGAGCGTGATGAAGACCTTGCACTTGTGATTCAAGCGACTTGAAATGAGTATGCAAAGGCACTCAAAAGTATTTGGATGGAACATGAACCATCCCCCTTAAATAGAGGAAAAATTCTCATCAACTATCCTAATTTCATTTCCAATCTCAAATTCATAATCACTTTTGTAGCTTCTAATATTGAGTCCATATTAACTCCATACCCATTCGGTGCCTAAACTAACTTGTCTTCAAACATTCCATTTTAGTTTGTCACTACACTTTGTATGGTCATTCTAGCTTGGTTATTTAGACAAGTCAATTTTTCCTTGTCTAAATTGTTGTCAATTCCCTATGATTCATTTGCCTTCATCAAATCGACCTTTCCTGTTGATGTGTCCATTTTGGTTGGTATGTTAGCTCGTGTTAGTTTCGCATATCGATTGGTCAATTCAATTGACCCTTAATAACGGTTAACCACTTGGCAAATAAACTTCCTTTGTCGTTCCCAATGGCACTCCTCAATTTAGCCCTCCTAATTGAGTAAACAACTTGGCTAGTTCCAAGTTGGTAGGTGATGTTTCTACTTCAATGGATTTATCTTCAAACTCTTGAATTTTTTGTAATTCCTCAACTACACCCAAATGAACCTTCGTTTCTTTCTCCCATTTGGTTCATCGACCCCTTGTAGGACTGATCTCTTTCTTTGGAGGTTCTCTATTAGCATACGTGCCCTCTAACCTTGCGTGGTAACACACACATCAACAACCAATTGGTCCCACTTGACCATGGTGACACTAATTCCAACTTTCGATTTGGAATTCTTCTCTTCCTCTTCCATTACTTTTTTCTACATAGGACAATTAGCTTTTACATACATCCTTTTTTACAACAACAAAAACATCTTATTCCATTCTACCAAAATCTATTATTTTGATTATAATTACATTAGTTATATTGGTTTTATTTTTATTTTTTTGACCATTGCTTTGCCAATTCTAACCATTTGGTCAATTCCCAAATTGATTATTTAGTGTATTATGTTCTTGTAATTGTTTTTGCTCTTACACAATTGGTGCTTTTGTTGTACTACATGCACTGGAACAATTTCCCTCAAAGGAGATCTTCCAACCATTGTTTTGTTGGGACATTGATCAATATTATGATCATTATGTTTGCATATCTAACATTTTTTTGTAAGATGTCCTTCATTATAGCAATTTTGATAGTACACACCTCTTCTATAGGTTTCAGAATGATCTTTCGTTTTTTTCTTTTGAGGTTGTTTTTCTTTTTCATCTTAATCTTTTGATTCTTCACTATCATACTCTCGTCAATATCTCGCTATGTTCTTCCTTAAATTACTAGCATTTATTCTTCTATCATAATTGCCAACTTTGCCACTTCCACCAAAGTTCTTTGTGACATACTTATAATGGCCATCTTGACCTTAGTTCTTAATCCTTGAACTCTAAAGGCTTCTCTCAAATAGATGTCATGTGGTGGTTGTGGAATAACCGCACAAAGTTGCAAGAATCTATCATAATAATCTTCTATGGATTTTATTTTTTTTGTTTTTCATATTTCAATGTTGTAGCCATTTATCCTTCACTATGAATCCCACTAAATTGATTGATGAAAGCCCATTGCACTTCATCCCATGTTGTCACAGGATGAAGTATTTCATATTTAACAAACCAATTAGTGACTTTCCCTTTAAGAAAATTTGGAAAATATTGAAGTATATGATCATATGTATATTCTCCATTAGTCACATAGACTTTAATTAGTTATCAAATATGTATAATGAGATCATCATTGTCATGATACTTCAATAGTTGAATGTGTAAAGCATTAGCAAGTACGACAACCATAAGTGGATTCACATTCATCACTATTGTAGCAGTTGTTGGTTGTTGAATTGACAAAGTTCTTATATTAAACAAATCAGGACTTGGAATTAATCCAAATAGTTTTCTTTCTAGTGATCGATCATTCCTTCCACCATTGCTCAAAGTTTTCATTGATTTTTTGTCAACTTGCCACCTTGGTATTTGAAGTCACCCTTCTTTTGTCACCCAATCAATTGTCCCAAATGCATTGATAGTAATCTTTGGTGTATTTAATAGCAACATATTTAATTCGTTAATTGACTCTTGATATTCATGATCAACATTCGATGAACCTGTTTGCGTAAATTGTCGAGTTCCATCACTTGTCAATATGTTCACTTCTTCAACATCAGCTTGAATAACTATAATCATCGCATCCTTTTTTATAGGTTGAAATACTTTATATGTTGTTGGTGAATTAAAGATTTCACCAAGACCTTTCCATCTATTTTGTGTAATAAATTGTTGGGTTACAATAACAACCTTTTTAGCCTCCTCTTGATTTTCTCTTCTCCAATCTTTCAATCTATTGTTCTATTATCTTTCTCTATTTCTATCCAATAGGCTCGAAACAAAAATTCATGTTTATCTTCTATAACCATTTTTATTGCCACTCCCAATTTTTAATTTTCATACAAATCTAGAATCATGATTGTAGACCAAAGTTCTTTTGATTCAATCGTTTCAAATATGTATTCCTCACTCCCTCTTGTTCTCACAACATATTCAAAACCCATAAACCTAAGTGCCTAAAGCATGTCACTTGGTATCCATTTTTCTATTAATGCATTAATATTGGGTCTAGTAAAAAAAATTGTCAAAGAATTGAATTGAATGATGCATTGCAAAAAAAATATTATAGGAATTAATGTGATTATGCATACAATTATTAGTAACCATCTTCTATATTTTGTCAATTTGTAGCATCAATAATTAGTGATTTATGTTGTATACACCACACTTCAATACCACCATGTATTTTCTTGATAATCAATTATTGAATGTTTTCAGGTAATGTTTTAATTTTTTTTTAAATTACCCCACTCATCTAATTATGGTGCATTCCTTGGTGTATATAAATAATTCTAAGAATTCCAACCATAACAACAATTTACTTGTAATCTTTGTTTAACTTATTTTATGGTTATAATATCTTTCATCCATTCATCTTCTCTTTCAACAAGAGTCATAATCTACCATTTTTCATAATGTCCTTCATACACATTATTATAATGATCCAAAAGTAACATTGATTTTGCCATGTCTTGTTCATAATAAGTGAATAAATTTAGAAAAGCTAATATTTGAAATATTTGGCCCCCAAAATAGTCATCTTATTCATTCCACTATGTTTTTTTTTCAATTCTATAAGCACCCATTAAATTTGTGTATCCACAAGGTAATATTGTATAAAGAACATGTGTTAAGCAAAATCCCAAATCAATTTAATTTATTTCCACCTTTCCTTCTTCAATTTCCATTAACTAAATTGTAATGTGTAACTAGGTCCTTGTTTTACTCGATTAGAATGAATACTATTTAAACATACTAACTAGGACAACACTCACACCATTTTAATTTTGGAGATTCATTTAATTAAATCCACATACAATGTAAACACAACAAAATTGATATATATATATATATATATATATATCTCTTTTATATTTCAATAAACCATGAAGTTCTACAATGTCTTTCCTTTTTTTTCCTATCATAGCTCTTCTACTTACTCTCTCTCCCTAATAGATTAATAAAAACATATAGATAATCACCATTAAAACCCCCTTCAAGTCAATCAAAATGTATTTTTATACTCCCTGCAAAATGGTTATAATTACTTAACTATTTAGCAAATCAACTTGCCACAAATTAACTAGATTGTGTTGTCATAACAATATGTTGCCATACCAATTTGCCTATAACTATAATACCAATTTGCTTATGTTGTCACATTGTTGTGCCTATTATGTCATTTCAACTTGTTTACACATGCTCCTTTAACATATGGACTTGTCTATATGCTTACTATTATATATCCTTTTCCTAACATTGTGCTCCTACTTGAGTTTTAGTCCTTTTTTGAAGCATATGTATTTTTCCAAGTTAACTTTTTAATCTCACCTTGTGTTGACACCCATTTGGAGGTTTTTCACATTAAGATTAAAGCACTTTACAAATATTTCTAATATATAAAGTTTTAGTGCTTGTGATTAAACATCATTTCTAATTATGGTTCTCAATTCATGTCTACTTTATGTTAGGGATTGTTTAAACTTTTAGGGCTTTAAATCAATACATCCATAGCCAATTATCCCCAACAAATGGACAAACAAAAAGGGTGAACTATGTCTTATAACAACTTTGATGTATAATCAATAATCACAAAAATAATTGGGTTGATCTTTTGCCCATAGTTGAGGTTGTGTATAACTATACATATCATTCATCATTTGGTCACACTCCCTTTTTAACAAACCATGGGCAACACCTAGGTTTGATATTTTTGTGGTAGGTGGGACAAAAATATAGTTTTAAACCTTACTCAAAGACTAGTTGATATTTAAGGAAAGTTAATTACATGATTGCAAGAAGTTCAAAAATGTTATAATGATCATGTTGATTGCCATCGAATCCAATGTTTAGCCTATCAAATTGAAGATTAGGTCTAAATATTTCATTGGGATTTACAATTTACAAGAGTTTGTGAACAACTTTAAACAATTACTATCATTGGCCAAATGAATCAAGTTGATTTTAATTATCAAATAAATCATGTTGATTAGTTTACTCTAAGGTTAGTTTCATCACTAAAAAATCTTCAAAACAATGAAATGAGATTTTGTGAGAATATGAAATTGACATGTTAAAAATCATCATAATTATCATAGGTTAAACTCTTAATAATTTCACTACTTGTATCACAATATCATAGTAAGATGATGGAAAATTGTATAATTTTAAAATTAAAAAATGAATTCATTTTTTGAAAAAAAAATCATTTTGTTAATGTGGAAACTAACCATAAACTACAATATCAATTCAAAGATCTATGCATATTTATTCAATATTTGATGTCTTTATTTTTTAACCTTTTTATGAATCTACTATGCTTAAAAGACATTTGACCATTTCCACCAATTGAAAATGACGATGAAAAAAAATTGGAGGTTGACGAAATCTTAAATGCAAGTTTCACAAAAGTTTGAAATATTTACTTCATCCATGTGGATATGATATCAATGAACTCACATGGGAATTTGCTTCTAATTTGGTGAATGCATAGTTAAATGCTTGAAAAATTCAATATCCACTTAAACCTTGATGGTGACAAGTTCAAATGTTCATTAAAAATCATGCCATGTCATCAACTTTCAAATGTTCTGGTTACATGTGAATTGTATCCAATAACTTTTTACAATATTCAACCCCATTGAAGGAGGGGGAAAAAACTATACAATTTTTAAACCTCATTTCAAACATCTTATATATTAAAGGACATCGTGAAGATTTTTTCATCACCTGCCCATCCATCCATCCATCCATCCATCAAGAAGATGAAGAAGAAAATGAGGTCACAGTTGCGGTTGTTGTGACACGATGATGAGGCAGTTATAGAGAATCAGAGAAGACAGGTGGCGGGGGGAGGGAAGGGGAGGAGGCCATCTAGTTGGGTTTTGGGGTTTGCAGGCAAGTAGGCTATTGGTCGGATGTGTGAGAGCAGGTGTTGTGGTGGTGGTGGGAAAGAGAGAGAGGGAGCAAGAGAGGAGGAAGAAGAAAGACATGAAAGCATAATACAAGGTCTGTAATGGTTTGTTGTTTGTTGAAGGAGGACAGAGACCACAAATCTGCTTCGCCAGGAGGAGGAGGAGGAGGAGGATCTGGGGTGGGGGAAGATAGAGATCAAGAGGATTGAAAATCCCACCAACAGGCAAATCACATTCTCCAAGCGCTACGGTGGTCTATTGAAGAAGGCACATGAGCTTGTGGTGTTGTGTGATGCAGAGGTGGTGCTCATCATCTTCTCTAGCATAGGGAAGCTGTTCGAGTTTGCTAGCTCAAGTAGGTACACAGCAAGGAAAAAAGAAAGAAAGAAAGAAGAAAACATGCCATCACTTTGAATTTCCCCATTGCTTCTTTGCTACTGCCCTCTCTTTTTCTTGCAAACTTCAATATCAAGATGAGGAAGAAGGAAGAACAAGATTATACCTAGTAGCTTCCCTTTTCCACCACATAAAAAATCAAAATAAATGGTCGGGGGTTAAGAAGTACATTCTTGCTGAATTCCTCAATGAAGTTTGTCATTTTCCTTCTTGCTACCCTATCTGAGGGATTGGAAGAAGTTTAGGGTTTTGTATTAGGGTTTTAGGGTTCTAAGGTGGTCATTTGCACTCTATATATATATAATGTTCATGTGTTCTTTACTCCAGGTGGATTGCTACAGAAGTTAGCATCTTGAAGTTTGATCCCTTGCCCATAAATTTCTACAATGTGATGCTGCAAAGTAAAACAACACACTCTGATGGAACCAACATGTGGCTTCTTTTGCTCTACACTGATATTGTTATCATCTTTGCAAGAAATTGTACCTCATCTGGTTATTTATAGGGGAATGTGTTTGGTCTTCTCAAGGGTCTGTACCATCACAAGAGGCATAGAAGTGTGTTAATGGAACTTGAAACAATTTGGTCATTAACTTTGGTGTGCATTGCATGCAATCGACAACATGTTGGCAAATTCGAGTGGCAAAGGTGTGACAACTATTATTGGTGGAGGAGACTTAGTGGCTACAATGGAGAAGGTTGGTGTGGCAAACAAGATGAGCCACATTTCAACAGGAGGTGGTGCAAGTTTGGAGCTGCTTGAAGGCAAGGTTTTGCTTGGTGTTATAGCTTTGGATGAGGCAGTGGCTCCAGTAGCAATGTAGATTCTTTGAATTGCATGTCTTCAGGTGTGATTATATTGTCTTCATGGGGTTCCCATTCTAATAAACCATCCATCTTCCTCAGGTTCAGGGTTCTGTAGTATTGTTGCCATTTTGAGTACATCGAGCAAGAGTATATGTTGCCTAGGAGGGTATGACCATAAGGGATATTGGACGAAAAATGCAACTGTTTCAACCTTCAAAAGAGTGTTAAAGAATCTGCACCTATCACTTCCTTTCCCTTCCCACTTGTTTTTCTTTCTTCATGTTAGAAAGAACCATGTAGTCTCCCAGCATTAATATTTGCCTGGAACATCATGATAGTAAGCTCTAGATGTGATGGCATATAGAATTTTCCTGAGTGCATGTCATCCGTATCACTACTTGTTGTACTTGCTTGGAGAAAGCAAAGGAAAATGTGTGTACCTACCTTTGTAGCATAGGATAGAAAGAAATGAAACCCCTTGGACAAAGTGAAAAAAGGACAAGAGGAATGTAGATTTGGTGTAAGACCACAAATGATGACCAGAACATACCATGCTACATTAATCAATAGTTTCAGAATTCCTAGGGACTAAGAGATATAAAATCTAGATCTTCATTGTATCACGTTGGTTGTCATCTTGCTGTTAGAAAAAAATTATAAGTTTCCAGGTTGCATGCCAATTTGAATACCAAAGGAGAAACACACAATATAGACAGACATGTGATGGCAAAGAATGCAATTTTGTGTGTGGCAATTTGCAATTTCATGATCAGAAGATAACAAATAAGAACAACTATGCTCCTCATGATGGTCAAACCTACCCTCTGGTTCAAGTGAATATGAACCTTGTGGCTACAAGAAGTCGATCAGGGTTATGTATCTGGCATGGAGGAGGTAAATGTTGCCAAATTACTAACTGCACTAAAAGTGTTGAAGGCTACATAGGTCTCTACATTTCACATGGTGGTGGTCGCAGGTAAGGCTCTGTCTCTGTCTGTTTTTATTTCTCTTGATTTTTTTAACAAAATTCTTTCAGTGCAATTTGCATCAACAAGGGAGTTGTACACTTTGCACATGGTTTGTTGTCTTGATTCTCCACACAATGCCCGAAGACATACAAGAACATATGCATGCACTCATTGTGCAGCATGGTAGTGCTTTGGCAACTTTGGCGACCCTTTGGCAACAACCAAAAGCTCAACAGAATGACGAGCAAACTAACTTTTTGGAACATGGAGAAATGGATAGAATTTGTGGATTCTGCAATGCAAAAATGTGGATTAAAGAACGATTGGCAAAGTCAAGCAACAACAACCCACAGTTTTTTTTTTGTTGCGAGAATGGCAAAATTCTATTATCAAGTCTTCCTACAACACCACAAAAGCTGGAAGTTTTTTTAACCAGCAAAGAGAGAAATGTTGTCAAATTTCGAGATGAGATTTGCATGTTCAATTCAGTGTTGGCATTCACTTCACTTGGTGCCAAAGTTGATGAGTTAGTAACAAGAGGCATTAGACCATACTCCTTTCGCATTCAGGGTGAACTTTATCACAAAATTAGATCCACAGTTTGCACAACTATACATTCATGATACGGAGAGCGAACGTCAAAACCGCCATGTCGTTATGCCATTATTTGATCCAACAACATTGGATCGGTTGTTGACCATTATGTATAATATCAATCCCTATGTCGAAGTGTTCAAAATGGCAAGGGATATGATGGCAATAGAAGGTGCTCCCGCGGATCTAAAATTGCGTCTCATTGCCTCTCAAACAAAGGATGCCTGCCGATATAATGTGCTGACAACCGATGAAGTCGCTACATTGATGGTAGGAGATGGTTTTGAGGCTATAAACAGGCGTGACATTGTCGTTGCTTAGTAAGCTAGCTCGTTTCAGCGCATTTCCAAATTACATGTGGGATACATGGCTTTACATTATCCATTGTTATTTCCTTACGGTGAGGATGGATGGCATATGAATATTCCGCTCAATGTTGTTGTTGTGCAAGATGCTAATGCAGATTTGGATGAAGACCATGCAGAAAAATTTGAGCATCAAATAAAGCATCGTAATGTGACAATGGCCGAATTTTATGGTTATTGATTTCAACATCGAAACATTGATGGCATTGCGTTACTTCGGGGTGGCCGATTGAGGCAGCAATACATTGTGGATGCTTATGTGGCTATCGAACAAACCTATTTGATGTAATTGCGCCTGAATCAGAAAAAGCTTCATGCAGATCTCTATCAAGGCCTTCAGGATGCCATCATTACAAGTGACAATAACATTACTGCCATCGAACATAGGATCATTCTGCCATCTTCTTTCACAGGAGGTCCACATCACATGGTTCAAAATTATCCAAATGCCATGGTAATTTGTAGATGAACCCACTGCCCGGATGCATTTGTTACATTCACTTGCAATCCCCAATGGCTTGAGATCAAGAGAGCGTTGCTACCTGGACAACAACCTCAGGATCAATTGTATTTAATAACCCAAGTGTTCAAAATCAAACTGAAGGAGTTAATCAATGACATTCCCAAGAACCATATTTTAGGATGCACGATTGTGGGAATCTATGTCATTGAGTTTCAAAAGCGTGGGCTACGGCATGCACACATTTTCATCTTCTTTGACGAAGACTACAAGCCACACATGGTTGAGGATGTAGACCGCATGATCAGTGCTGAATTTCCGAATCTAGAGACAAATAAATTGGCCCACAAGACTGTTGCCATATATGCATGATGCATGGTCCATGTGGAGTTGTGCTTCCAAATGCCCCATGCATGGAAGATGGCAAATGTAAAAAAAATATCCATGCAAGTTCTAATCCGAAATGATGACGGATGTAAATAGATATACTATTTATCAACGCAAAGATACAAAACACATAGTTTTGGTTCATGGGGTTGGATTGGACAATCGTTGGGTGGTACCGCACAATGTCTATTTGACAACCAAATACGATGCGCACATCAACGTTGAAGTCTGCAACAACATTCGTGTAGTCAAGTATCTGTTCAAGTATGTTTACAAAGGACATGATCGTGCAACTGTTGAAATCCCACGTCAGAGTGACAATGCCATTAAAGGGAATGTGGTCAAAACTAATGAAATTAAAAAATATCTCAACTGTTGGTATGTATCTGCATCGGAAGTAATGTGGCGCATCTTCAAATTTGATATGCATGAGTGGTTTCCTACCGTTGAATGTCTGCAATACCATTTGCCCAATCAACAAACGGTGTTGTTCGACTATGATGATGATGTGCAGGAAATGGCAGCACGGTCAGCCATTTCCAAAACAATACTAACATAATGGTTCAAAACAAACCAAGAATCGGAAGTTGCACGAAGCCTTACGTTTGATCAATTCCCTCAACAATGGGTGTGGAATCGAAAGTTGAAGCGATGGACAATGCTCAAGAGAGGCTTTGCCATTGGTCACATGTATTATGCACATTCGACATCGAGTGAACGTTATTATTTGCGAATGTTGCTAAACTGCGTCAAAGGTGCCACATCCTACGAGCATTTGCAGACAGTGGATGGCACAGAGCACGACACATTCAAAAATGCATGCATTGCAATGGGTTTGCTTGCAGACGATAATGAATGGCATCAAGCCTTGGAAGAAGTTGGTCTTTGGGCCTCAGGACGAGAACTGTGTGACATGTTTGCCTCCATGCTAATGTTTTGTGAGGTGACAAATCCCAAACAGCTATGGGATGCACATAGGGAGTCTTTGAGTGATGACATTGAGGCAATGACATGTCACAAGCATGATGATCCACTGTTACCCTTTCTGAGGATGCATTAAAGGATCGTGCATTGTATGAAATCAATCAGGTTCTCATCCGCAACGGACACTGCCTGGAAGATTTTCCAACGTTTCCCAAGTCTAATTACATCCCTCATGTTCATGGAGGAAACCGATTGGTCCAAGAAGAACTAGTTTATGATCAACATTCATTGACCATAGATGCAAACAATGCAGAAGATAAGCTCAATGATGATCAGTGCAGCGCATACAAATCTATTTTGAATGTCATGACAAACAAAGAGGGCAAACTGTTCTTTGTGTATGGCAATGGTGGAACTGGCAAAACATTTGTTTGGACAACACTTTTGTCCCGTCTATGAAGGCAAGGCAAAATCGTGCTTGTAGTTGCCTCATTAGGAATTGCATATTTGTTGCTTTTGGGCAATAGAACCGCCCATTCAAGATTTCGATTAATCTGCACGATGAGTTGATTTGCAACATCACACAACAGATGAAAGTGGCCGAGTTGGTGCGTAAAGTTGATCTTATCATTTGGGATGAGGCACCAATGATGCATTGCCGAACTTTCAAAGCTGCTGATCGGACCCTATGTGATTTGATGTAATTGGATGATGCATAGGCAACCGAGAAGATCTTTGGTGGGAAAATCATGGTCCTTAATTGGTGGGGATTTTCAACAAATCCTGCCTGTTGTTCCCAAGGGAGGACGATAAGACATTGTCAATGCTTCATTGCCTCGATCGCATCTTTGGCAACATGTTATGATTCTTTGTCTTCATATCAACATGTGAGTCGTGGCAGCCAATTCTGAATAGCAACGAGAGTTTGCCAAAGGGGTGTTGAATGTTGGAGACGACAATCTTCCTGGCATTGCAAAAGAAGAAGGTGTCAATCCAAATTGGATCAAGATTTCGTCCCATATGAAGCTACCAACAAAAGATTGCAACTTAAGAGGATTAATTTGAACCATCTATCCGGATCACCAACGCCAATTTGGAAATGCCATGTATTTTATGTAACGTAGCATTCTGGCCCCTAAAAATACTAACGTTGATGAAGTCAACAATGCAATTCTTGAATCGTTATCTAAAGAATTGCACACATACCTAAATGTAGATTCTTTGGTTCCGACAGAAGAAGGTCGAAGTGTTGTTGCAAGAGTTTCAATGGATTCATTGTATTTGGTGGATTTTTTGAACACTTTGCAATTCAGCGGTATCACAAATCATAAGCTGGAACTCAAAGTGGGTGTGCCAATCCTTTTGTTGCACAATCTCAATCAATCAATAGGATTGTGCAATGGTACGAGGTGGATTGTAAAGAGATTGGGTTAATGTGTCATTGAAGCGGAGATCATCACAAGGAGCAATGTCGGCAAACGCGTGTTCATACCCCACATCATCATGTCCCCTTCCGAGACTGATTGGCCAATTTTGCATTGTTGTCAATTTCTTGTTTGAATGGCATTTGCAATGACAATCAACAAGAGTCAAGGTCAAACATTGAACAATATTTGCCATCTTCAATCTTTTACCATGGTCAATTGTATGTTGCTATCTCATGGGTCACAAGCAATGCAAACATCAAGATTTTCAATGGCCAGGGTCTCAATGAATACATGCGGAATGTGGTATATAGAGAGGTTTTGGAAATGTAATTCGTAGTTGTAGTTTTGTAATATGTATTGTCAAATACACACACACATGTGCATTAAGCACGGGGTTCAAACTAGTAATATAAATGGCACAAGAGTTTTTTTGGTCCATTTTGTAATCATTTGTCTTGCACCTAGACAATGTAACACAACGATCCAAAGAGTGATGACAAAATCAGATCATTTAAAGACCAATAACCTTTATTTGTGAATCTTCTCAATGATGCATCCCAACTACGTCAATTAAATAATTTGTGTCAATAACCTCAAAACAAAAAATCACCTAAACCATGAAAATAATGACAAATTAATTGCATTCATTATTTAATAATTGTCCTTGAAGTTAAATTTACCCATGAAAGCTAAGTAGAGTCTATATTCAAAAGATCTTTATTAGTGCGGATGTATACACCTTTGTCTAGTATATGGTAATAGATGTGTCTTATTATCACTTGTTACATGAACTAATGAATCGTTACCTTATGATTAACAATTACTAAACATTGCAAAAACTATGTAAAAACACGTCTTCAACTTCTTATGTGTATGAAAACTTTCAAAGCATCACTCCTTGTGCAGCTCATTGTTGGAAGAGGTGGTAGTATCATACACAATTCATAGAAGTTTGTATAATGAAACAATAGGAATCCATAGAAAGTTTTGTAATGAACATTATAAAGTATGTGTGCGGAAGGTTGTTAGTAAAAGCTACTATAATTCCTCTCGAACCTTGTGCATTAAATGCAGAGATTGAGCATTTCGTACTGAGATTTAATAAAATTTCCTTACTTTATGGATACCACTAAAAGAGGGGTTAGAGGGTGAAAGGAGGCCCAAAGACAGGGTGAATTTGCAAGATATCTTTAATATAAATAAAAAGTCTTAAGAGCACCATCCTTCAATCTTGTAATATAATATTGTAAGTTGTAACTTATGTAATATAATTCAACTTAAGACTTAGGTTTGTAATATATCTTGTTTATTTGTAAGATTCTTTATTTTATGGTTGTTGTCAAGCACCTTGTTAATTTCTCTTGTTGAATCTATTTAGCATTTTCATTTGTTTGGGGTCTTGACAATCTATTTGTAGAAATACAGAAAACCACCCACCCTTTAAGGCTCTTAATGATAGTGATCATAAAACCACCACTAGCATCTGTTGGCTTTTGTAAATTCCTTGCAAAAAGTCTTCCTAACCATCCATAGTTAGATTTTTTGACATATGTTACACACATAAAAAGACATAGGTTTGGAACCATATGATATATGATACAATATGTCCAAATCACATGGGGGCACATGGTGGTGGGTTCCCATAGTTCCACCTAAGAAATTCTTGCCTAAAGCTATTAATGCATTCAAATTCCACAATTATACTACCTCTAGACCCCAAAATTACACACAACAAACCCTAAGCATTCCAACATCTAGGGGCTAATATGGTCATTGAAAGTTCAAGTTTTCA
>Ga0116230_10003713_pt1 | contig 14938 bp, 14 predicted proteins | sample S1TSphfallax_3_FD_88678 | JGI IMG/M metagenome (GOLD analysis project Ga0116230, IMG submission 88678) | Host-associated microbial communities from peat moss isolated from Minnesota, USA - S1T2_Fd - Sphagnum fallax MG | ecosystem: Host-associated > Plants > Peat moss > Unclassified | place... | reverse complement strand
GGTGGCGCATCGCGATGACACGGAGGCGCATCGTGATGACACGGTGGCGCATCGCGATGACACGGAGGCGCATCGTGATGACACGGTGGCGCATCGCGATGACACGGAGGCGCATCGTGATGAGGCGGGGGCTATGACGACAGCGACGTGGATCCGTTGACGTGCGGGCTAGCGAGGGCGGAGCAGCCGGGGCAGCGGCCGGTGATCGTGAGGGAGGCGTCGACATCGTCGAAGCGGTGGGCGTCGGCGACGGCTTGCGCGACGCCGCGAACGTCGGCCGGCACGTTGACGATGTCGTGACAGATCACGCAGACGAGGTGATGATGCTTATCGAGCGCGGCTTCGTAGCGTGCGGCGGTGCCCGCGAACGAAAAGAGTTGGACGAGGCCGATCGAGCGCAAGATATCGAGCGTTCGGTAAATCGTTCCCAGGCTCACGCCCGGCATATCCATCCGGACGCGTTCGAGAATCGTCTCCGCGGTAAGATGCGCGCCGTCTTCGAGGGCGCGCAAAATCGCGGCACGTTGACGAGTCAGTCGATAGCGGCTTTGCAGGAGACCTGCATCGACTCCCTTGGTATCCAAGAGGCGGCCCCTCCGAGGTGCGTACGGCGTTTGACGGGGGTTCGGGGGGCTGCTACAATGCGTTGGTTCTCCCCTTCCCCGAAGCGCGCGTTGTATGTGGAATAGGCTCAAGAGGCCGCTGCAGGCGGTCCTCCTTCTCGTTGTTGTCGTGCTCTGCGTCTTGCAGGTCGCCCCGATCCAGAATTGGCAGACCACGCCGATCTGGAAGTGGCATCTTGCCTCGGTCGATCAGAGCATCCACCTCGGTCTCGACCTCCAAGGCGGGGTGCAAGTGCTCTTGCAGCTCGAACCGACGGAGACCGTCCCGAAAATCACGCCGGATATCCAGAATCAGATCGTGCAGGTCATCGACCAGCGCGTGAACGGTCTGGGCGTCTCGGAGCCCGTGATCACGAAGGTCGGATCCGATCGCGTCCAAGTCGACTTGCCGGGCGTCAAAGACCCCGATCAAGTCGAGCAAACGCTCAAAGAAGAAGCCGTCCTGGCCTTCAAGATCGTCCCCGAGGCGGTCTCGGCGCGCGCGAATGCGGACAAGAAATATGCGAGCGATCCGAACGGTGCCTATAAGGATTCCGGACCGATCGTCTATGCGGGCGCCGACCTCAAGGGCGCGCAGGCGGCCTTCGGTCAGGCCGGTCAGCCCGAGATCGACTTCCAAACCAAGGACCCGAAGAAATTCGGCCAGCTGACGCGCGAAAATATGGGCAAGCTGCTCGGCATCTTCCTGGATAAGAAATTCGTCAGCGACGCGACGATCGAGGGCGTGATCACCGATTCCGGCTTGATCCACGGTTCGTTCAGCGAAGACGACACGATCCGCATCGCAAACGAACTCAACGCCGGCGCGCTGCCCGTGCCGACGAAGATCATCGAGAAGGCCGAAGTCGGTCCGACGCTGGGCGCCGACGACCTCAAGAAGTCGCTCTATGCGGCGAGCGTGGGCCTCGTGCTCGTGCTCGTTTTCATGGCGGTCGTGTACCGCTTGCCGGGCCTGCTCGCCGACCTCGCGTTGATCGTCTACGTGCTTGCGTTGCTGGCGCTGCTCGCCGCGGCCCACGCGGTGCTCACGCTGCCCGGGATCGCCGGCTTCGTGCTCTCGATCGGTATGGCGGTCGATGCGAACGTGCTGATCTTCGAGCGCATGAAAGAAGAAATTTGGGCCGGCAAGTCGCTGCGCACCGCGGTGAAGATCGGCTTCAAGCGCGCGTTTTCGTCGGTCTTCGACTCGCATTTCACCACCATCGTCGGCGCCGCAACGCTCTTCTTGCTCGGCACCGGAACGGTCAAGGGCTTCGCCTACACGCTCTTCTGGGGAACGCTCTTCTCGCTCGTGACCGCGACGGTCGTGACGCGCTTCTTCGTCGACGTGGTCGTCGACAACGATTTGGTCACGAATCAGAAAGCGTACGGGGCGTAAGCCATGTTTTTCCGTCGCTTGAATTGGAACGTCGTCGGCTGGTTCAATATCGTCTCGTGGATTTCGTATGCGGTGATCGCGCTCGGCATCGCCTCGATGATCTTCCACTACGTGCAGACCGGCTCGGCGCTGCGCCTCGGCCTCTCGTTCACCGGCGGCACCGATATCACGGTGCACTTCACCGGTAGCGTCACCCAAGAACAACTCAAAGAAGCGCTCGGCACGGTGCACATTACCGACGAGCAGCTCAACACGCTCTCGGTTCCGGGTGACGTCGGCACGCCGCGCTGGACGATTCAGACGCAGACCGATGTCGGCAATGATTCGTCGCCGGTCTGGAACGCGCTGAACGCAGCCGCCCCGGGCATCCACGTCGACCGCAATGCCTCGCAGATCTCGACCGTCGGCGCGTCGCTCTCGCAAGAGTATCTGCTCAACGCGATCAAGGCGCTGGTCATCGCGATCGCGATCCAGTTCCTCTACATCGCGTTCCGGTTCGGCTGGAACTACATCTTCGGACTCGTGACCGTGATCGCGCTCGTGCGCGACTCGGCGATGATGATCGGGATCTATTCGATCGCCGGCCGCCGCGTCGACGACGCGTTCCTCGCTGCCGTGCTGACGGTCATCGGGTATTCGGTGATGGATACGATCGTCATCCTCGACCGGATTCGCGAGAACGGCAAGCTCATGGCGGGCGAGCCGTACGAGAAGATCGTCAACACCTCGATCCTGCAGACGATGACGCGCTCGGTCAATACGCTCGCGACCGTCATCATCACGCTCGTCGCGCTGCTCGCGCTCGGCGGCGCCAGCCTGCAGAACTTCGCCTTTGCGCTGCTGGTCGGCATCTGCTCGGGCGGCTACCACTCGATCTTCTACTCGGCGCCGCTCGTCGCGCGGCTGCAGCAACGCAGCCGCAATCGCTCGCGCGCCGCGGCGATCGATACCAGCGTTCCGCGCACGGTCGCGGAAGCCCGCGCTCGCGTCGCGAGCTCGGCGGAACGCGCCGCGATCTCGGCGGCCCGCAAAGCACGCCGTGAGCGTGACCGTCAAGCTGCCGCGAACCGGCCGGGCGGCGGTCCCGCGCGCTACAAACGCCGCCGCACCGAAGGCCCCGCGCCGAGTGGTGCCGTGGGCACCGTCGAGCCGGACCTCGACGACGATCGTGGCGAGTATCTCGAGCCGATCGACCCGCTCGATGCGCAGCAGGCCGGTTTGCACGATGAAGCCTACGAGCTGGGCCACGAAGCGATCTCGCTGAACCTCGGCGACGAGGAATCGGTCGAGCCGCACCCCGCCGCGGAGCACCCGCCCCACGGCCCCGAAACGCACAACCCCTAGCGCATCCGGCCCCGAGCGGCTGCCGCCTCCGACATCCTCGGAGGCGGCCTTCGACGCGCTCCTAGCGCGCTTCGACGCCCCCTCCCAAGCAACGACCGACGCGCCCGCCCCTGAGCCGGGTCGAAGGGAAGGATGGGCTAGCCACGATGCATTTTTCGAGCATCTCTTCGCGAACGGCGAGACGTTCGCGAAGCGCAACCGGTTCGCGACGATCGGGAGCGCACCGGAATTTTTCTCGAAGATCATGGGCGTCACGTTCGAGGGGCGTCAGGACATCGTTGCGGGGATGCGCCCCGGCCGGCCGCTCGAGCTGCGTCGCGATCCCGGGAACGCCTACGATCCAAACGCGATCGGCATCTGGTACAACCAACTGCAACTCGGCTATCTGCGCCGAGAGATCGCACGCGAAATCGCACCCACGATCGATGCGGGAGCGCGCTACGTCGCGGAAGTCACCGACGTCACCGGCGGTGGGACGCGGAGTTTCGGCGTCAACATCATCGTGCGGCGCACCGACCTCCTCGCCCAGCGGCCGGCTCCGATCGCGCGCCCGGGCGCAATCTCGCGCGAGGCGATCGTGCAAGCGTTGATCGGCGAACGGCCGATTCGCGATTCGCAGCGCGCCGTGCTCGAGCGCATCGAGATGCGCAAGAACACGCTCGCGGTGCTCGGAACGGGGCGCGGCAAGTCGTTCTGCTTTCAGTATCCGGCCGCCGCGCGAGCGATCGAGAACGGTGAACGGACGCTCGTTCTCTATCCGCTGCGCGCGCTCGCGAACGATCAGTTCGAGGCGCTGGTGCGGCGGCTCGGTCCGCTCGGGTTGCGCATCCTGCGCGCCAACGGCTCGATCGACGCGGAGGAGCGCTCCGCGCTGCTCGCCGCGCTCGAAACCGGCGCCTGGGACATCATCTGCGCGACACCGGAATTCGCGCAGTACCATATCGACCGGTTCGCCGCGCATCCGCCGGGGCTCGTCGTCATCGATGAGGCGCACCATCTCTTCGAGTCCAAGCATCGCGCCGCATACGCGACGCTGGCGGAGACGATCGCGAAACTCGGTTCGCCCCAAGTGCTCGCGCTCACCGCGACCGCCGGCGACGAGGCCTTCGCACACCTGCGCGCGACGCTCGGCATCGAGGCCTGGGTGATCGATCCGACCGTGCGCGAGAACCTCACCGTCGTCGAGGCGCGCAACGCGACGAACAAGACGGCGTACATCGAAGAGCGCGTGCGCGGCGAGGGGAAGGCCATCGTGTATTGCAACTCGCGCCGCGAGGCGACGAAGGTGGCGGAGCAGTTGCGCCGCACGCTCGGTAACGCCGTCGCGTTCTATCACGCGGGCATCCCGTCCGCGGAGCGCGTCGAGATCGAGCGGCTCTTCCGCGAAGGTACGGCCCGCGTCGTCGTCGCAACGTCGGCCTTCGGCGAGGGCATCGATCTGCCCGACGTTCGCAACGTCTTTCTCTACCACCTGAACTTCGATTTCACCGAATTCAACCAGCAAGCCGGGCGCGGCGGCCGCGACGGCGATACAGCAGAAATCCACCTGCTCTTCGGCACCAAGGATCGCTCGCTCAACGACTACATCATCGATCGATCGTCGCCACCGCTGCACACCTTGCGCAACCTCTACCGCGAGATGAAGAAGATCGCCGTCGACGGCATCATGCGGATGACCGCTGCGAACGTCGCCGATACGCTCCAGCTCGACAAAGTCGATGCCAGTTCGGTGAATGCGGCGCTGCGAATCTTCGAGGAAGCGGCGCTTGTCGCGCGCGGCTCCGACGACGACGGCTCGTTCGTGCGCTTCTTGCCGGTCGAAGGCAAGATCGACCTCACCACCAACGCCCGTTTCGCCGAGGGCGAAGCCGAACGCGAAAACTTCGAGCGCTTCTGCACGCTGGCCCTGAGCGCAAAAGCCACCGACCTCGAGCGCATCATCAACCGCCCGATCTACCCCTCGAACGTCCCGCTAATCCGCTGAGCCGCTCATCCGCCTTCCATCGCGCGGCTCAGGATGACACGCTTTCGAGTCGCGATAATCGCGTTCGCCGGTGACCGCATTGAAGTAGACGACCGTCTCGCGCCCGGTCGTCGGGTCGATGAAACGTTCGTCGGTCGGCTCGAATCCGGCGCCGACGGGCTTGCGCTTCCGCGAGCCGTAGCGCGAGCGCTCGAAGAAGATGAGTCCCGCGGTCAGCGCGGCCTCGAACGCGAGAAGCCAGGCGACGAAATGTCCGGCGAACGCGGCCACGAGCGCAGCGACGCAGAGCGCAAGCGCGCCGCAGAGCGCGGCGGTTCGCAACGTCACGGCGTCGGGGCGAGGACGACGGCGGTGCCGTAGGCGACGATTTCGGTCATCGACTGGCCCATCTCGGTTGAGTCGAACATCATGCGCAGGACGCCGTTCGCGCCCATCGCCGCGGCGTTTTGTACCATCCGGTCGATCGCCTGGCGGCGCGCGTCTTCGACCATCTCGGTGTACTCGTGGATCTCGCCGCCGAAAATCGTGCGCAGCCCGGCGAGGATGTTGCCACCGAGACCGCGGCTGCGCACGACGAGTCCGAACACGTGGCCCTTGGTTTCGAGGACGCGCTGGCCCGCGACGTCCTCGGTGGTTACGACGATCATGCCGGGTGCTATCGGTGCTCGTGCTCCAGAGTTTCGAGCAGCTTCGTGCCGTCGACCGATCCGCGGCCGCTCGCGGCATCCCAGCCCGGCGCGGCGGCATAGCCGCCGTTGTTGCCGACCGTGATGTCGTGGAAATCATCGGCCGGCGCCGCGTAGATCGCCTTTTGCAGATCGCCGATCGGCGCGCCGAGGTTTTGTTCGAGCCGGGCGTCGAGGGCCGCGTAGAACGGCGCGACCGCGCTCGTGCCGCCGACGGATTCCAGCGCCGCGCGTCCGCGCTCGCCCATCGGCACCAGCACCGCGATCCCCGTTTTCGGATCCGCGTCGGCGGAGATGTCGGGCGTGCCGCGACCGTCGATCGGTAACGCGTGCTGATCGGGCGGGCGCGGGTTCGCCGCGCTGATGCCGCCGCCGGTCGCGCCCTGATGCGAGCGCAGTTCGTTCCACACCGTCTCGCGTTTGATCGAACCGTCGGCGTTTGTCGCCAGCTTCGTGCCGCCGGCGGCGATCACCGAGGGACTCGACGAGGGGAAATCGGTGTGCAGCCCGCCGTCGGAGATCCCGTCGGTTGCGCCGTTGTCGCCCGCCGCCGCGAACACGTTGACGCCCATCGCCTTCGCCTCTTTGAAGAGGCTGTTGAACGCCGCGATCGCCTGCGGCGTGTACGCTTCTTCGGGTGCGCCCCACGAGATCGAGAGCGCCGTGTTGTGGTGCGCATCGTGCAGCGCGGTCGCCACCGCGTCGATGAAACCGCGATCGGTATTCGGCGCGATGTAGATCGTCTTGTCGGCATTGGGCACGAGCGAGCCGATCGTCTCGGTGTCGAGCATGTTCTCGCCGGTCGGACCGGGATCGGACGGCTCGGTCGCGCCGCCATCGACGTTGACGACGTGGAACGGTACGTGCGCAACGCCGAGCTGCTGCAGATACGCCGCCTGCGTGCGATCGTCGTAGCGTCCGCCGAGTGAGATCACGCCGACGTGCTCGCCCGTGCCGTCGCCTTTCGGGAAATCATACGCCTTCGCGAGTTCCGGCGGCGTGAACACATGCGTGGCGCTGGCGGCCGGTTGTGCGACGAGGTGGGATTTCGACGCGGTGCGATCGTCCAGACCGAACACCCCTTCGATCGAATCGCCGATCGCTGCCGGAACGGTGATCTCACCGCTGCGTCCGCGATACGTTTGCGCGGCATCGTGATAGCGACCGAGCTCGACGCCGAACGCCGATTCCATTTGCGCGGCAGAGCCGCTCAGGGCGATCGAACGCGCCGCGGAATCGACCGAACTCACCTCCAGCCCGTACTGTTTCGCGAACGAGGTGACGCGTTCGATGTCCGCCGGCCGCGCGCCATGTTCGCGCTCGAACGCGTCGCGCGATTCACCGGCGTAGCCATCGGGAATCGGCGTTTGCGGCTTGAGCCGAACCGTGACCGCGAGCCGCTCGTCGGCCGGGACCGGCGTGAGAAATACCGCGTGCGGGTCGAGGGTCTTGGCGCTCCCGGCAACGGGAACGCGAGCGGTCGTACGAGTCGGATCGATGAGCACGGAACAGCCTCCAACAGCGAGCGAGTGTGCCTCTCGTTCACACCGTCGTCGCCATCGGCTAGTCCCCGCTGCGGGGCAGTGCGCTACTTCGCACAACGCATTGTCTGGCGCGCAAGCGGGTCGAGTGCGCGGCCGCGCCAGCGATAGGTGTAGTTGAGGCGGCGGAATGTGTTGAGGACTCGGCGTCGCAGGTCGTGACGCGCGGGAATCGTGCGATCGGCGTTTGCGAAGAGCGGTGCGTACTGCCGCTCCATGGCCGCTCGTACCGTGTCGAGTGCGGGGGGCTGCGGGCCGCCGTACGGCATCGCGAGGGGCCAGAGCGGGGCGAAGAAATCGCCTGGGTCGAGGGCGGCGACTTCTTCCGGGGTGTAGGTGTGGCCGATTTGGCCGAGGCTCGCGTACTGGCGGCCTTTGGCGGCTTGACGTTCCATGGGGAGTACCCAGCCGTAGTGATCGTAGACGTAGGGGAGCACGAGCGCGCGGCCGGTGTAGCCGGTGAGGCGCTCGTGCACGTCGCCTTCCCAACGCACGCCGTCCGTGACGCGGAAGAACGCGAGGCGCCGGTCGACGCCGATCACCCAGCGGAACGATTGCAAGTAATGCCGCGTGTAGCCGTCGACGAGCGCGATCTCATCGCCCAGCGACGGGAGATTGCGGGCGATGCATTTCGCGACCGGACGATGGACGTCGTCAGCGTCGACGAATGCCGCCCAGGCACCCGGCGCATGCGCGCGGTGCAAGGCCAGCACGCGATTGCGCGCATCGGCGAAGTTCACGAACGGCGCGCGGTCCACGATCAGCGCCCCGCGCTGCGCGAACGCCGACGCCGCGAGCGTTTGCGCGTTGGGGCCGCCGGGCTCGGGGGCGTTGTCGTTGACGAGCAGCAGATCGGCGACGCCATCGAGGCTGCGCAAGAGCGCCGGCAAGAACGGTTCCTCGCGTTCGCCGACGATCAGGTGTGCGGCGACCGTGACGACCGTCATGGGGCGGTGCGCTTGTACGTCACGACGTTGTCGATCCGGTAGATCGCGCGATAGCGGTGCGCGGCGACCTCGGCACGGATGCGCGGCAGCCACGAGCGCTGGAATTCGTCGTTCGGATAGTCGTCGGCGAAGACGAGATACTCGGGGCCGGAGATCGTGTTGAGTGTGGCGTTCGGATCGTGCGCCGCGATGTGCGTGAACCACTCGTCGTGCGTCGAGACGGACGCGTTCGGCGGCAGGCTCTCGAGCGAAAATTGCGCGGAGCGCAGATCGTGATAATTCGGCTTGAGGAAATGCGCCGGATGCAGCGGGTTGAAGGCGATGAGCACGACCACGCTGATCCCGATCGCGATCTGCGGCCAGCGCTCCGCGCGGCGATCCGCGACGGCGAAGGCGGCACCGACGATCAGCCATGGGCTCCAGAGCGCGGCGTAGTGGTTTCCCATGTGGTAGACGAGTTGGTCGTTGGCGAGGAGCACGATCGCAAGCCCGGGGAGCGCGAGCAGCGACCAGCGCGAGAAGAACGGCAAGAATGCGAGCGGCGCAAAGGCTTCGATCAGATACGTCAGCCGCCCGAAGGTGAAGAATTCTCGCACGAACGCGACCGGATGCAGAAGCGGCGCGACGAGCAGCGCGAGCGGTCCGGCGGCAAACGGATACTGATAGAAGTGCGCCGGATTCCACGGTCCGACCCGCGGCACGACGACCGCATAGTAGAACGCATCCGAGGCGATCGCCAGCGCCGCGAGCGCCGCCCACGCGGTGCGCGAGCGCCAGCCGCCGATCGCAAGCACGATCCCCGCGATCGCGAGTTCGAGCGTCGTATCCTCGCGCACGCCGCACGCGACGATCGCGCAAAACGCAAACCAGCCCCACGCGTTGCGATCCGCCGCGACGACGAGCCCGAGCACGAGCGGCGCGTACAATCCGACCTCGTGAAACTCGCCCCAGCCGATCGCGAGCAGCGGCGGATACACGAGCGTCAGGATCGCCACCAGCAGCGCCGGCTGCCCACCCGCGCGCGGCGCGACGAGCAGATACGCGAGCGGCGCGACGGCGACCGTCGCCGCAACTTGCACGAACTGGATCGCGAGCACCGCGTGCGTCGCCGCCATCAGCGGCCAGAGCAGCACCAGCGACGGCGACCAATGGAAGCGGTAATGGGTCCCCTGCTCGATCCCGTTGCGCATCCCGCCGAACGTATCGAGGATCGCTTGTGCGAACGTGCCGCTATCGGCGCCGTAACTCCAGAAGTTCCAGCGCAGCACGTCGAGCGTGCCCATGATGACGAACGCGACGAGCGTGGCGACCAGGAGCGCGCGACGCCGGTCCGGCAGTGAAACGACCAAAGCATCGCGGCCTTCGCGGCCCGGAAAGGTCACCCTTCGTTTGGATTCCATCGCGCCGCTCGGCACCACGGTCTGCCGGTTCGAGCACTTCGAGAGCCCGTGGTTCGCCCACTGGAATGCGCTCGTCGATGCGGAGTTGCGCGAGATCATCGCCTTGCAGGGTGCCCGCGACGGCCATCCGCGCTATCACCGCAAAGCGTGGGAATGGTGCGCGGTGCTCGCCGCGATCGAGGCGCGCGGACTGCTGCGGCCCGGCGTGCGCGCGCTCGGCTTTGCGGTCGGCACGGAACCGGTGGCGGCGATTCTCGCCGCGCACGGGGTCGACGTCGTTGCGACCGATCTGCCGGCCGGGGAGAAAAATGTCCGGCAGTGGTCGGCCGCGCAGCACGCTGCCTCGCTCGAAGCCGTCTACAAACCCAAGCTCGTCGCGCGCGAGCTCTTCGATCGCCACGTGCGTTTCGAGCCGCTCGACATGACGAAGCCCGTTCCGTTCGAGGCCGGCACCTTCGATCTGATCTGGAGCTGTTGCGCCTTCGAGCATCTCGGAACGCTCGAACGCGGGCTCGACTTCGTCGTGCGTTCCGCGCGGCTGCTCAAGCCCGGCGGCTTCGCCGTTCACACGACGGAATTCACCGTGACCTCGAACGAGAAGACGCTCGAGCGGGGTGAAGTCGTGTTCTACCGGCGCCGCGATATCGAAGAGCTGGACCGGCGCTTACGTCGCGAGGGGCGTACGCTCGAGCCGGTCGACTTCTTCGCCGGCGACGCGCGCGACGATCTCGTCTTCGATCGCGCGCCGTATTATCGCGAGCCCGATCGCGAGCACATCAAACTCGAGTTCTCGAACCACATCATCACCTCGGCGCTGATCGTGGTCCGCGGCTAGCGCAAGCTCTCGAAGACCGCGAGCAATTCGCCCGCCGTGCGCACCCACGAGCGCTGCGCGGCGCGCGCGTAGCCGCTCTCGCGCAGGTCGTCCCCAATCGACGGATCGCCGGCGATACGCAGAATGGCCTCGGCGAAGCCGAGCACGTCGCCCGGGTCGGCGTAGAGCACGGCGTCGCCGCCGACTTCCGGCAGCGCCGGCGCCGACGAGCAGACGACGGGCGCACCGTTGGCCATCGCCTCGAGCACCGGCAAGCCGAAGCCTTCGTAGCGCGAGGGAAACACGAACGCAAGACACGCGCGATACGCGGCCGCGAGCGTCGCGTCGTCGACGATGCCGAGCGAGACGACGTCGAGCCCGTTTGCGCGCGGCAATCCGAATTGGTTGGGACCGATGTGGACGAGGCCGATCTTCGGCCGCTGCACGCGCACCACGCGCATCGCATCGTAGAGCGTCGGAAGATCCTTGCGTTCATCCGTATCGCCGACGTAGAGGACGAATTGCTCGAAGGGGAGCGCGGGGAGCGGTCCCGGCGCGAGCTCGGTCGCGCCGAGCAAGATCGGCGTGATGCGATCCGGTGCGAGATCGAGGTGCCCGGCGAGCGCAAGCGCGGAGAACTCCGAGTCGGTGACGAGCCGGTCGCACAACCGCGCGGCGCGGCGCAGCGAGACGCGCGCGCTCTCATCGAACGCTTCGGCGAACGGCAGCGCATCGTGCAGCGTTGCAACCGATTTGCCGCTCCACGTCTCCCAACTCGGGCCGTTGAACGGAAACCACCACGCATCGAAGACCCCGGGCCGCGCGCGCGAGCGTACCGGGTACGCGATGCCCTCGGCTTCGCTCCGATAGCGCGCGCGAACGAAATAGCTGAAGCGCTCCGGCACGACGAGCGTGACGCGAACGCGATCTGCGTACGCTTCGCGCCACGCGCGCAGAATTGAGCGCACGTAGCGTCCCGTCCCTCGTCGATTATCGATGAGGTTCCACGCATCGAGTCCGATGTGGGTCATGCGCGCGCGGATTTCACCACGTCGAGCGTCAGGTCGGCGCAGCGTTCCCACGAGAACGTCGCCGCGCGCACCGGACCGCGCCGGGCCAGTTCCGCGCGCGCCGCCGCGTCGCCCGCGAGTGCCGTAAGCGCCGCGCGCCAGTCATGCACGGAGGTGGGATCGTCGACGTATTGCACCGCATCGCCGCCGACTTCGGGCAGCGAGGCGGCGCGCGAGAGCAGCACGGGGGCGCCGCACGCCATCGCCTCGAGCGCCGGCAAGCCGAAGCCCTCGTAGATCGAGGGAACCGCCACGATCGTCGCGCCGCGATAGAGCGCGACGAGTTGTTCGTCGGGCGCATCCGCAATCACGATCGCTTCGGGAACGACGGGATTGGGCCGCGTGAACACGAGCGCGACGGCGTCGTCCGGGAAAGCGAGCCGGTGCGCCGCGGCGAGCGTCGCGGAATTCTTGTGTTCGTCGTGCGTGCCGACATAGAGCACGTAGGGCCGGCCCACCAGAACCGCCGGCAGCGCGTCGTCGTCGCCCGGTGAGAAGCGATCGTCGGCCGCGAGCGGCACGACGTGCAGCCGGTTCGTCGGAATTTCTAAATAGCGCTGCACTTCGTGCGCGGTGAAGAGCGAATCGCAGGCGATGGCGCTCGCGCGCGTCGCGGTGCGGCGGAAGGGGGTCTGCTGCGACTCGCGCTTGCGTTCGTCGAGATCGGGAAACGCGAAGGGCACGACGTCGTGAATCGTCGCCGCGGCTGGTCCTTCGGTTGCGGTGAACGTACCGTTCCACGGATGCCAGGTGACCTCCGCATCGCGCGGGACGCGCGAATACACGTCCACGTCCGCCGCACCGAGCGCCCGCGCGAACGCCGGCGCAAAGCGCCACGGAAACGGATCGCGCACTATCAGGCTCACGTGGACGTCGTCGCGCGTGATCCAGCGGGCCAGGATCGCGCGCACGTAGCGGCCGATGCCGCGTTCGTCGCGGATGAGATCGTGCGCGTCGACGGCGACGTGAAAGACGCTCATCGCGTATTGGGGCAGGGCTGCAGCGAGGTTACACCGTTGACATTCGTGTGTTGTAAGAGATACTGAATCACCGGCGAGAGTGAGTTCGCATCGACGGTGGGCGGCGGCGTTTGCGCCGGCGTCACCATGCGCGGATGCTCGCGCAAGTTGGTTGCCGACCACGGATCGGTCCGCTCGCCGTCCGGATACTTCCACTTGTAGGGAAAGCGTGCTTTTTCTTCATGTCCGTCCGGGAAGTGCACCACGGCTTCGATCGTTTCGTAATACGTCGTCCCGCGCACATCGGTCATCGTCGGCGGGATGAAATCGACGAACCCGCACGGCGTATTGGCATTCATATCACCGGTGCCGTTCCCGCCCGTGCCGTTGCCTTCCGCGTTGCCGGCGTCGCCGCCGCCGCTGCCGGGCCCGGCGCCGACCCCCGTGCCGGTGCCGGCGACGCCCTGCCCATGGCCGAGATCGCTATGCGCGAGTTCGGCGTAGACGTCGACTTTGGGATTCGCGTGGCGCGAGACGCTGCCGCCGTGCGTCTTCTCTTTCTTGGCTTTGGTACGGGGCGCGGCGACCTGCGGGTGCGGGGCGATCTTCGCCACGTGGACGATCCGCGGCGGCGGCGGCGGGGTAGGCGTCGGTTTCGGCGGCGGCGGCGGCGGGGTGGGGGGCGGCGTGCGCCGCGCGATCGTGACGATCGTGGGCTCGACGTGGGTCTCGGCGGGCGGCGGGCTTGGATGCAGCAGCCCGATCACGATTTCATTGAGCGCAATCGAGAGTGCAACGGCAAGCACCCACCGGCGCTGCTCCTGTCTGGTCAACGTGTCCTCATTCCACGCAGCGCGAACGCCCCCCCGGAACCTTGCCGTCCGGCCGCCGTGCTTGGCGGGAAAAACCAGGGTCCGCCATAGCGGCCGCGAACCCGCCGAGCCGTGGCTACGCAACAGATCGAGGACCTGATCCGGGCGATCCCCGACTTTCCGATCCCGGGCATCCTCTTCCGCGACATCACCCCGCTGCTCAAGGATCCGTCCGGATTCAAGGCGCTGATCGACCTCTTCGCCGACGGGGCGAAGGGCCAGGGGATCGACTACATCGTGGGGATCGAGGCGCGCGGCTACATGATCGGCGCGCCGCTGGCGTATGCGATCGGCGCCGGGTTCATCCCGGTCCGCAAGCCGGGCAAACTCCCCGGCACGAAGCACCGCGAGGAATACGCGCTGGAATACGGCACGAGCGCCCTCGAGATCCACGCCGACGCCGTCGGCCCCGGGCAGCGCGTGCTCGTCGTGGACGACTTGCTGGCGACGGGCGGCACGATCGCCGCGACGCTGCGGCTGCTCGCGAAATTGGGCGCCGAGGTTGCCGGCGTCGCCGTGCTGATCGAACTCGCGGCGCTCGGCGGGCGTGCCGCCCTGCCGGGGGTCGAGGTCAAATCGTACATCAGTTACTGAGCGGAACGCTTGGAGTCTGCGGCGTGTTCTGGCATCATAGGCCAAATCGCCCATGACAATCGCCGATCTCGTCGCCAAAGTCCAACACTACGACCCCTCGCTTGACGGGGCTTGGCTGACCGCGGTTTACGAGCTTGCCGACGCCGCCCACCAGGGACAGTTGCGGGCCTCCGGCGAGGCCTATGTGGCCCATCCGCTCGCGGTGGCGGATATTCTCGCCGACCTCGAGATGGACCGCGCCACGATCGCCGCGGCGATCCTCCACGACGTGGTCGAAGATACGGTCGTCACGAGCGAAGAGGTCAACGAACTCTTCGGGCCCGAGATCGCGGCGCTGGTCGATGGGGTCACCAAACTGACCCGGATCCCGTATCAATCCAAGGAAGACGCGCAGGTCGAGAACCTGCGCAAGATGTTCCTCGCGATGGCGAAAGACATCCGCGTCATCATCATCAAACTCGCGGATCGTCTGCACAACATGCGCACGCTGGGCTCGCTCCCGCCGCAGAAGCAGCAGAACATCGCCAAAGAAACGATCGAGATCTACGCGCCGATCGCCCATCGCCTGGGCATCTGGCGCATCAAGTGGGATCTCGAAGACCTCTGCCTGCGCTATCTCGATCCCGACGCCTACCGCGAGATATCCGAGCGCGTCTCGACCAAACGCGCGGTGCGCGAAGATGCCGTCACGAGCGTACTCGACGAGCTGCGTTCGCAGTTCGCCTC
>Ga0116230_10003712_pt1 | contig 14940 bp, 16 predicted proteins | sample S1TSphfallax_3_FD_88678 | JGI IMG/M metagenome (GOLD analysis project Ga0116230, IMG submission 88678) | Host-associated microbial communities from peat moss isolated from Minnesota, USA - S1T2_Fd - Sphagnum fallax MG | ecosystem: Host-associated > Plants > Peat moss > Unclassified | place... | reverse complement strand
CCGGCCATCACCTTGGCGTCGCCGTAATTATCGCCGACCAGGCCTAGGCCCTTATGGGAGTGAAAGCGCACGCCGTCATGGGTGACGATCCCGGTCGCCTCCTGGCCGCGATGCTGCAAGGCATGCAGGCCCAAAGCGGTAATGGCGGCGGCATCGGTGATATTCCAGACCCCGAAGACACCGCATTCCTCATGGGGTTTGTCATCATCAATCAATAGATTCGAATCCCGTTGCGCTGTGTGAGGTCACGTAAGCTTATGACACAACGATGTCGAGCAATATCGGCTATGAAGAAACGGCAGGACTGCTTTTTCGCGCCCGGTGCTGGTCTGCCTTGCAGCGGCTGTGCAGCGGCAAGCGCGAGAAAACCTTTTTGCCTACTCTGAGGTTGAAGAACTCGGTGCCAAGGCGCTGCCGGATACCGGTTGCTGCATCAGCGTATTGGCACTGGGCGCGCCGGGCTGTGGCACCGGGTTAACATTGGGCCGGTAATCCGGCGGCAGCAGCGAGACCAGCATTTTGGCGCCAGCATATGCATCCGGCAGAAAACGGGCGTTGGTAACCGGGGCGGGCCATTCGGCTGGCACCAGGAACAGCGACAGCCCAATATAGGCCAGGCAGACGATGACACCGCCGCGGACGACGCCAAAGACGATCCCTAACGTGCGGTCCAACCCGGATAAGGCCGAATCACGGACCAAACCGCCGATCCAGGCGCTGATGATGCTAAGGAAGATCAGCACCGCGATGAACACGATCCCGGCTGAAACCGGCACGATGAAATTTTTGGCCGAAACCACGCTGGCAACGTAGGGCTCGACATATTTATAGCCGCTGAGCGCTGCTAACGCGGCGCCGATCCAGGCGCCAACGCCCAGCACCTCGCGCACAAACCCCCGCACCAGTGAGAACAGCGCTGACAATACCACGACCCCGATTACCGCGCCGTCAACCCAGGTCATGCATCGCCATTTGAAATACCCAGTCCGTTTTAGATCGAAATGCCGGTTATTGGCGCGCCTGCTTTACCCCGCCAGTGGCTACCGCCACAAGGTCGGTCAGATGGCCGAGTTCCAACAGGCCGAGCGAGGCTGGAACCGCCAGCCGGCTGCCGCCGCCGGCAACGCGCCTGGGGGCGGCGGCTTTGGCGAAGCCCAGTTTCGCCGCCTCCTTCAGCCGCAATTCGGCCTGTGCGACCTGCCGCAGCTCGCCGGAAAGCCCGATCTCGCCGAAAAACACCATCGCTGGATCGGTCGGAACATCCTGCAGCGCCGATATCAGGGCAGCGGCCACCGCCAGATCGGCCGCCGGCTCACTGACGCGCAGGCCGCCCGCCACGTTCAAATAGACATCGTGCATCGCGAGCTTCAGCCCGCAGCGGGTCTCCAGCACCGCCAGCAGCATCGATAGCCGCCCGGAATCCCAACCGATTACCGAGCGGCGCGGCGAGCCGCCAGGATTGGGCGCCAGCAGAGCCTGAATTTCCACCAGCACCGGCCGCGAGCCCTCAAGCCCGGCAAATACCGCGCTGCCCGATACATTGCCCCGCCGTTCCGCCAGAAACAGCGCCGACGGGTTGGCAACCTCGGCGAGCCCGGAAGCGGTCATCTCGAACACGCCGATTTCGTCGGTCGCCCCGAAGCGATTTTTCACGCCGCGGAGAATCCGGAACTGATGCCCGCGATCGCCTTCAAAATGCAGCACCACATCCACCATGTGCTCCAGCACGCGCGGGCCGGCCAACGCCCCCTCTTTGGTCACATGCCCCACAAGCATCAGCGAAAAACCTTGGGTCTTTGCGGCCCGGATCAGCTCAAACGCCGCCGCCCGCACTTGGGTGACCGAGCCAGGCGCGGAGTCCACGCCTTCCGCCCACATGGTCTGGATGGAATCGATCACCACCAGCGCGGCATGGGGATAGCTTGCCAGACTCGCCAGAATATCGCCGAGCTGGGTTGCCGTGGCCAGTTCAATCGGCGCGCTGCTCAGTCCCAGCCGGGCGCCGCGCATGCGGATTTGATCGATCGATTCCTCGCCGGATATATACAGCACCTGCTTGCCGGCACGCCCTAAAGCCGCACTCGCCTGCAATAACAGCGTCGATTTGCCGATCCCCGGATCGCCGCCGACGAGCACCACGGAGGCTGGCACCAGCCCGCCGCCCAGTACCCTGTCGAATTCGGCGATGGTCGTGGGAACGCGTGGCGGCGGCGGCGATTTCCCCGCCAACCCAAAGAATTCGATTTTTTGCCGCCCGGATTTCGCCCCAGCCTTGATGCCGCCGGGTAGAACCGGCCGGGCGGCCTCCTGCTCAAGCGTATTCCACTCGCCGCAAGCCTCGCACCGCCCCGCCCATTTCGGAAACGCGGCGCCGCAAGCCGAGCAGACGAATTGCACCGTCGCCTTTGCCAAGCTTGCGGCTAGCTGGCCCGCCAGCCGAACCGCGTCTGCAGAAAATTTTGCAAGCCCAGCTGATCGGAAGGCGACAGTGAGAGGGCGGAAAGTTCCGCTGCGGTGCCGGCTGATGTGCGCAGACGCACCGAGCTTGCATCCGCCGCTGAATCAAGGGCTGCGGCACCGACCGCGGTCAATGCCGCCTGCTGCCACAGCGCCTCGGCGCCCGGGTCGGTCAGATGCGGCAAGGCAATCAGAAAATCGAGCCGGGCGGCGGCAGCGGCGGCCTGACAGGCTGCCGCATAGGGGGCGTCGGCATTCAACGGTGTGAAGGTCTCCGCGGTCGGCAGCGTCGGAAACAGCGGGTCATTGGTCAGTGTGCCGTCATCCCCCATTTGTCCGAGGGAGAAAACCGGAACGCCGCCATTTGCCGCCAAAGGTGCGATATCCTCCGGCACGCCCTCCCCGCAGAGAAACACCGCATCCGCCTCGCCGGCCAGGAATGCCTTGGTTTTCGCATCGGTGCCGCGCAAGCCGAAGATCGGGGAGGTCTGGACGTTCATCCGCTGCAACGCCAGCAATACCGCCAGATCGTTGCTGTCGGGCTGATCGACGGCAAGTTTCAGAGCGCCCCCAACCTGGATGGTTTGCGGCGTTGGCGTCATGCCTTGCCCCTGGCGCACCACCAGCACGCCGGAATTCGAGGCAGCCATTACCGCGACCCAATGCGTCGGGTCGAAATGCACCCGGCTATCGCCGGTCAGCCAGGCAAGCAGCGCAGCACCGGGGAACATGGCCGCGGTCGAGCCGTCCGGCACCACCAGCGCGTCGAACTTGTTGGCGCCGGTAACGCCGTCCAATCCGCCGACCGGCTGCACCTGTAGGACCGGGTTGCCGGGAAAGCCCGGTCCCAGCGCCAGCGCGCAGGCATCCGCCCAGCGGCTGATTAGGTCGCCATCCGGTCCGGCGGCCAGCAACGCATAGCCGGCCGGATTATCAGCTAGGGCGCGGCCCGGCGTTAACAGGCCGAGGGCAGCAGAAGCCGCGCTCATTCCAAGCAAAAGCCGGCGTTTCATAAGCCTCCCATCCGATCTGTTTAGCTCAGCTAAGCGTCACTTCACGAGTCATATTGAATCAGGGCTTCGAATGGCACATTCACCCGGTCGCGGCCTTTGAGGAAGGAAAGCTCCATCAGGGCAACCGCTGCGACAACCTCGGCGCCGATACTCTGCAGCAGCTTGATCCCGGCCGACATGGTCCCGCCGGTCGCCAGTAGATCGTCCACCACCACCACCCGGGCACCAGGCTCGATCGCGTCGGCCTGAATCTCGATGCGATCTTCGCCGTATTCCAGCGCATAATCCAGCCCGACGGTTGGTCCGGGCAGCTTGCCGCGCTTGCGCAGCATCACGAAGCCGCAACCAAGGTTCAGCGCCAAAGGTGCCGCCAGCAGGAACCCCCGGCTTTCCACCCCGGCCAAAACCGTCGGATGATGCGCCATGACCATCCTGCTTAACCGCCCCATGGCGACCTGCCAGGCATCGGCATGCCGCAAAAGCGTCGAAATGTCGTAGAAAAGGATGCCCGGCTTGGGAAAATCCGGGATGGCTTGAATATGATCTTTAAGGTCCATTCGCCGTCTATAGCCGACCGTTACCGCCCGGCAAACGCAAGCGCGTGTGGCAAGGACTTCTTTTTTGAATTATTTTGAGCGGCCCGTTTCAAACTTCGCGGCTTTTCCGCTCAGTCATCGGACGCGAGAACCAAAAAAACTGCTTCAAATCGAGGGCATCGGTGGGATGCGACTAACGCCCCAGGCCCAAGGCATAAAGTCTTTTTGGTTCTTTTTCTTCAGAAAAAGAACCGCTTATGCTCCAATTCTTCGCTTTAGCATTGCGGTCCTGGCGTTCAGCACCCGATCGATTGCCGGGCGGCGGTAGTCCCATATCGGGTCAGAATCCGGGGCCACCATGGCCATCGTAGCGTTTGCTTCGAAGAGCAGTAGGCGGCCGGAGGGGTCGAGGGCGAAGTCGATCCCGGCGTAGTCGAGACCGAGCGCGTGGTTGATGGCATCAAGCGCTGCCATGGCCTGCGCGCCGAGGGCTGCCGGCATATTGGTCAAAAAATCCTGTTCTTCCTCACGGAAGCCGAGATTTTCCGCCATGGCGGCCGAGAAATAATGCACTTTCCAATCGCCGGAGATTGCCAGGTGCAGGGGGTAGGCAACACCGTCGATCAACATCACCCGGTATTTTCGCGCCATGCCGTCGGGTCCTCGTGCGTCCAGATATTCGATGGCGAGCAGTTCGTCGCCAGGCATCGCCGCGATTGCCGCGGCCAACGCGTCGCGCTGTTCGATACGGGTAAAATGCTGCCCGGTATGAAAGCCGGGGCTGCGCAGCAGCAGCGGAAATTCGAGGTTTTCGGCGTCGCGAAGTAAAGCGCGTGGCCATAACTGGGTCTTCGGCGTCACCACGCCGGGCAGTGCGCCCAATCGTTCGGCGTTCGCCGCACGGCTGGTCGCTCGCACTCGGGCCGGCGGGTTGATGATGGGTGCAAAACTGCGGTCGGCAATTGCCTCGGCAGCGGCCAGCGCCTGGCCGCATCGCTCGGCATCGCCGATCGCGTTGACCACCAATGCGTGCGGCGGCAGCGGATCGGATGGATTATGGAACTCCGTGTAGATCGCGGTGACGGCGAAATGCCGGTCGTCGATCCAGCCGCGGACCGGGATATTCCCGTTGCGCGCCGAAACCAGCAGCAATACCGGCGTCCCGGGACCCTGCCCGCGATAAGGTCTTGCGGTGACCGCGTTGCCGGTAAACCCAAGCCGCCGGTGGAAATCCGCCTGCGCGTCATTTCCCATCGCCTCATGCAGACAAGCCAATCCTTGATGCGCCTTGGCCGGGGCCGCGGCCAGCGCGGCCTCGTAGTGCTGGCGGGCAGCGTCGAACGCGCCCGCATCGCGCAGCAGATTGGCAAGGCCGATCCGGGCGATTGCATTCCCCGGATCGCCAGCCAGCGCCTGGGTGTACGCCGTCCGTGCCGCCGAAACATAGCCGCCCGCGAGCGCCAGCGCTGCGAGCTCGACCAGGGCCGAAGGGTGTTCAGGCTCGGCTTGCAGCAACGCGACATAGGCAGATTTCGCCGCATTATCGTCGCCCGAGGCCGCAAGCCGGCGGGCCAGGGCCAGCTGATCGGCCGGTTCTATACTTTAACGTCCAGCAACGCGTTCGGATTGGCAGGCTGGTTGGACGCTGTTGCCGGCTTGGTTACAGTGACGGAAATCACCTCGCCGTTTGCGGCCGTGACCGTGGTGGTCACGGTGCCATCCGGCGCCGTGGTGACCGTGGTGGTGTCGGCCGAGGCCGACGACGATGGGGAAGATGAGGCACCCCCCGCGGAACTCAACAGGCTAAGGGCGGTGGCGGCGCCACTGCCCACGGCACCAATGGTCATGATGGATCTCCTGAAATTTGCCGCCAGCCTGGGCATAGATTGGTTAACATCCGATTTGCGGCTGGACATGAGGCTGCGAGGCAAGCGAAACTATCCACCTTCCATCAGGGGTGTTCCATGAACCATCCGCAGGCCCAGACCGAGCTCCCGCGCAATTGCAGCTTTGATGCGAACGATTGGCACATCCTTAGCCAATCCTGGTTTCCCGTCGCCATTGCCGCCGAGCTTGACCGCGGCCCGATCGGCGCGGTGCTGCTCGACCAGCAACTCGTCATCTATCGAAATGGCGAGAATATCGTGGTCGCCGACGATCTATGCCCGCATCGCGGCGTGCCGCTCAGCATGGGTTCGCAAGACGGTGACGGCATCCGTTGCATCTATCATGGATTGCGCTTCGGCGCCGGCGGGCGCTGTGAACACGTGCCGGCCAACCCGGACATGCATATCCCCGAGCGGCTCCACCTGAAAACCTATCCCGTCGAACTGAAATATGGCCTGGTCTGGACCCGGCTGCGGCCGCAGGCGCAGCCCGATCATCCGCGCAGCGCCATTCCGACGATGCCGCATTGGGACGATCCGGGCTTTCAGCAAATCAATTGCCCCAGCATCGATATCGGCGGGTTCGCCGGGCGTCAGCTGGAAGGCTTTATCGACGTTGCCCATTTCGGCTTCGTGCATCTGACCACCTTCGGCGATCCCAACAATACAGTGGTGCCATCCTATGTGCCCGTCACCAACGCGGTCGGCTTTTCCGTCGACTACCGCAGCAGCGTCGCCAATTACCCCATCGGGGTTGAGTCCAACGCGCCCGAAGGCTTTGTCTGGCTGCGGCATTTCGAAGTTCACCTACCCTTCACCGCCTCGATCACCGTCCACTTCCCGGGTGACGCCCGGCTGGTCGTGATGAACTGCGCCTCGCCCATGACATCGCGCCAAACCCGGCTATTCTGCCCGATCGCCCGCAATTTCGACCTGCATATCCCGGTCGAGGCCGTGCATGAATTCAACCGCCGCGTCTTCGAGGAGGACCGCCACGTCGTCGAAGCCCAGAAACCGGAATTCCTGCCGCTCGACCCAACGCTGGAAGCCCATATCTCCGCCGACCGCAGCTCGTTCGCCTACCGCAAAGGCCTGCGCGCCATGGGGTTCAGCCCCATTTTCGCGGCTTGAAAGGCAGGTTCCTATTGAAAAGAAACTTTCTCAATCTGGGCTAGGGGTGCGTGAAGTGCCGGTCTCCAGAATGTGCGAGTCGCCAACTCTGCAAATTAGCAAACGTTAAGGTGCGGCCATCTTGAGCGCGATGCGGTGCGGCACAAAGTGAAGGTCGCACAACATTGCAGGGAATGGACATGAAACATGCTGAACATGCCGAGATGAGTCTGGCCGAATTGGCCGATAAGATGGCCGGGATCGATATCGCGGTACTCACCACCCGCATGGCTGGCGGGCAGCTGGCCGGCCGGCCGATGAGCAATAACGGCGATGTGCAATATAACGGCGAATCCTTTTTCTTCACTTATGAAGACACCCATACGGTTGAAGATATCGAACGCGACAGCAATGTCGGCCTGGTTTATCAGGGCTCGCCGAAACTGTTCGTTGGCTCTAAATTCTACGTTTTCGTGGAAGGCCATGCGCGATTGATCCGGGACAAGGCAACTTTTAAAGCGCATTGGACCCCGGATCTCGACAAGTGGTTCGAAGGCGGGATTGACGCTCCAGATATCGTAATGATCCAGGTGAAAGCAGAACAGATCAAGTTTTGGGACGGCATGAAGCACGGCACCGTTCAGATCTAAGCACTTCTGTTTCTGAAGAAAAAGAAGCAAAAAGACTTTTTTGATCTGGGCCACAGGCGTTCCAAACTCCCGCCTTCAGCATAGAAAGTTTTTTGGTTCTTTTTTTCAAAAAAGAACAGCTTCCTTTGTTACTTCCTTAGCGCCATCTGAATGGGCCCTTCCCGGCGGCCATGGGTGAACTGGTTAACCACCGGATTATCCGCGTTAAGCAACTCAGGGGCTGGGCCGGTCCAGCAGATTTTGCCCTGGTAGAGCATCGCCGCCTGATCGCCGATGCGCATTGCGCTCGCCATATCGTGGGTGATGGCGATGGAGGTGCTGCCGAGCCGTTTGACGCAATCGACAATCAGGCCGTCGATCACCGCGCCCATGATCGGGTCGAGGCCGGTGGTTGGTTCGTCGAAGAACATGATGGCCGGCTCGGCCGCGATGGCGCGGGCCAAAGCGACGCGTTTTTGCATGCCGCCTGAGAGTTCAGCCGGGGAAAGCACAGCGACGTCTGGGCCGAGGCCGACCTGCGAGAGTACCTCCACCGCTTTATCTTTGGCCCGTGAGCGCTTGATCTTTCTCTCGGCCAGCAGACCAAAGGCGACGTTTTCCCAAACCGGCAGGCTGTCGAAAAGCGCGCCGTTCTGAAACAGCATGCCGATCTGGCTGCGCAATTCGTGGGCGCGCGCTCTCGATACGCGCAGCACGTCCTCGCCGTCGATCTCGATGCTGCCGGCATCCGGCGTCACCAGGCCGAGGATGGATTTGATCAACACCGATTTGCCGGTGCCGGAGCCGCCGATGACGACCATGGCGGTCCCGGTGGCGACGTCCAGATCGACGCCGTCGAGCACGCGTTTATCGCCGAAGGATTTTTTCAGCCCGCGGATCTTGATTTTGAAGTCGGTCATAGAACGCGGATCAGCAATTGGGTCAGCACGTAATCCAGCGCCAGGATCAGGATCGAGGCGGAGACCACGGCGTTGGTGGTGGCGGCGCCCACACCTTGCGCGCCGCCTTTTGAACGGTAGCCGTTGAAGCAGCCCATCAGCGCGATAATGAAGCCGAACACCGCGGATTTGATCAGGCCGGAGATTACGTCATTGGCCTGCAGCTCGCTGAAAGTGTTGATCAGGTAGGCCGAGGGGTTGAATCCGAGTTTCAACGTCGCGACCAGAAAACCGCCCATTACGCCGAGAATATCCGCGACAACCACCAATAGCGGCAGGGCGATGATGCCCGCCAACAGGCGCGGGGCGACCAGATATTTCATCGGCTCGGTTGAAAGGGTGGAGAGCGCGTCCACCTGGTCGGTGACCCGCATGGTGCCGAGCTCGGCCGCCATCGCCGCGCCGGCGCGGCCAGAGACCATCAGCCCGGCCAGAACCGGCCCCAGTTCGCGGGTGACCGAGAGCACCACGACAGCGGCAATCTGGCTCTCGGCGTTAAAACGGGAGAAGCCGGTATAGGATTGCAGCGCCAGCACCATGCCGGTGAACAAGGCCGTCAGCGCGACGACGGGAAGCGAGAAAAAGCCGATTTCCATCAGGCTGCGGCCAAATTGGCGCGGGTAGAAGGGTGGCCGGAAAATATGCGACAGGCCGGAGGCTGCGAATATGCCAAGCGCGCCCAGAAGCCCAAGCGCGTCTAAAACCGCCGCCCCGATGGCGGCGATAAAATTCAAGATAGCCATCATAATGTCGCCGTCGCCCCCAGATATCGCCGCTGATAGCGGCACCCGAGCGAGGTGAGGATTTCATAGCCGTTGGTGCCGGCCTCCAGCGCAACGGCATCGGCATCATGTCCCGGCCCGATCAGTTCAAGCCGATCGCCGGGCTGCGCGTTCGGGTGGTCGGTCAGGTCGAAGGTGGCAAGGTCCATGGATACCCGGCCTACCAGGGGCACCGGGTGGCCGTCAAAGCGCGCGGTGCCGCGGTTGGAGAGCGCGCGCAGATAGCCATCGGCATAGCCCGCCGCGACGGTGGCGATGCGGCTGCGGCGCGGCGCTGTCCATGTGGCGTTATAGCCAACGGTCTCAAAGGGCTCGATGGTTCTGATTTGCAGAATGCGGGCGGAAAGGCGCAGCACCGGGTGCATCGGGTTGTCCGCTTCGGGGGTGGGGTTGAGGCCGTAGAGCGCCGCGCCGGGCCGCGCCAGGTCCGCCCGGAAGCGCAAGTCCAGAAACATGCCGGCAGAGTTGGCCAGGCTGGTTTTCACGCCGGGGAATTTCACCCGCAGCGCGTTGAAGCGCTCTAGCTGCGCGAAGTTGCTTGCCGCCGCGGGGATTTCGGAACTGATCAAATGGCTCAGCAGGATTTTTACCTCGATGCCATCCAGCAGCCCGGGGTCGGCCGCAATCGCGGCCAGCTCGGCCGGCGGCATTCCCAGGCGGGACATGCCGGTGTCGGCATGCAAAATCGCCGGCAAATTGCGGCCCTGGAGTCTTGCCTCGGCACGCCAACGTTCCACATCGCCGAGCGAAGCCAGTACGGGCACCAGGCCGTGCGCCACGAACGCGCCGGCCTCGCCCGGCAATATCCCGTGCAGCACCGCCAGCATCGCCCCCGGCAGCAGCGGCCGCAGCGCCAGCCCTTCAGACAGAGATGCGACAAAGAAGTTCCGGCAACCGGCTGCCAGCAGGGCCGGAGCAACCTGCGCCGCGCCCAGCCCATAGGCATCGGCTTTGACCGCCGCCCCGGTTTCGCCCGGATGCATTGCATCCAGTTGCCGCCAGTTTGCCGCAATGGCATCCAGGTCAATTTCAAGCAAGGTGGAAGTCAAGTAAAGCAGTTCCTTTTTTGAAAAAAAGGAACCCAAAAAACTTTTATTAATCTGTTCCATGGGCGTTGAACACGCCTAGGCCCATGGCCCGGGGTAAAAAGTCTTTTTGCTTCTTTTTCTTCAGAAAAAGAAGATCCTTCTTCCCTATCCATGCACGGCATCGAGATCGGCGAAGCGGGTAAATTCGCCCTCGAAGAACAGGTCGATTTTGCCGGTGGGACCGTGCCGCTGCTTAGCCAATATGAGTTCGGCCTTGTTGTAAACCGAGCTCATATCGCTTTGCCATTTCTGGTGAGCGTCATGGAATTTTGTTTCGTTTTCAAAAGCGATAATTTTTGGCTCTTTCTGCTGCATATAATATTCGTCTCGGTAGACGAACATCACCACGTCGGCGTCTTGCTCGATGGTGCCGGACTCGCGCAAATCGGCCAGTTGCGGCCGCTTGTCCTCGCGGCTTTCAACCGCGCGGGAGAGCTGAGAGAGGGCCAGCACGGGCACCGCTAATTCTTTCGCGATTGCCTTCAGGCCCTGAGTGATCTGGCTGATTTCCAGCACGCGGTTTTCCGGTTTGGTGCCGGCGGCCGGGCGCATCAGCTGCAGGTAATCGATGACGATCAAGCCCAGCCCGTTGGTGCGTTTTAACCGCCGGCAGCGGGTGCGAAGCGCCGATAGGGTGAGCGCCGGCGTGTCGTCGATGACCAGCGGCAGTTGCGAGATGTCGCGCGATACCTTGACGAAATTGTCGAAGTCTTTCTGGTTGATTTCGCCGCGCCGGATGCGGTCGGCCGATACCCTTGCCTCCTCGGCCAGCAAACGGGTCGCCAGTTGTTCGGAACTCATTTCCAGCGAGAAGATTGCAATCGCCTTCTTGGCCACGGCGTTTGGATTCTCGGTGCGGGCATTGGCCAGCAGCGCCTTGGCCGCGCCGAAGGCGATCTTTGTCGCCAAAGCGGTTTTGCCCATGCCCGGCCGGCCGGCCAGGATGATGAGATCGGATGGGTGCAGGCCGCCCATTTTTTTGTTCAGGTCCCGCAAGCCGGTATCCAACCCGGAAACCGCGCCCTGATTCCGATGCGCCGTCTCGGCGATGTTGATTGCCTTGATCAGCGCCTTCTCAAACGTGATCAGCGCGCCCTCGGCGCCGCCTTTGGTGGCCAGGTCGAACAGCGTCTGTTCGGCCGCCTCGATCTGCGCCGTGCCATCCAGTTCCGGCTCGGCACCGAACGCGCGATTGACCGTGACCTCGCCGATATCGATCAACTGGCGGCGGATCCAGGCGTCGTAGATTGCGCGGCCGTAATCGCCGGCATTGATGATGCCGACCATGGCTCCCAGCAGCTGCGCCAGATAAGCGGTGCCGCCCACTTCCTCCAGCACGCCACTATGTTCGAACTCGGCGCGCAGCATTACCGGGTCGGCAACCTGGCCGGCCTCACAGCGCCGCGCGATGGCTTGATAGATGCGACCATGGATCGGGTCGGCAAAATGTTCCGGCGCCAGAAATTCCGAAACCCGTTCGAAGGCCTTGTTGTTGGCCAGCAGCGCCCCAAGCAACGCCTGCTCAGCCTGCACATTGCTCGGCGGTAGACGCTGGGACAGCCCCAGCAGCGGCGAATCGATGGAGTTCATCCCTGCATTCTACGCTGGAACCGGGCCGGAAATCTATCGGCGCAACCCCCCGGCCGGGGGGAAAACCGGTTCATAAGTCCTGGGAAAAACCGGGGGGTAGAAATGTATAACGCGCATAACGCATTGGCATTCAAACGATCCGGCCTTGATATAACAGTATCGAAACTAAAACCCGGCGCGCACCAGCCTATGCCGCGCCGCTACCAAGCCATGGCCCCCATTCGGCGATGCCAGGAATGCCAATCCCGCCGCGGAATGTTTCAACACAACGGCTCAGCCTTTCTGAATCACCAGCAGCCAGGTGCCGTCGGGTTGTTCCAAGAGTTCCAGCGGGTCATGGCCCTGGTCGGCGGCAGCCCGGGGGACGTTGGCCAGCGGGTCGGCGCCGCGCAGGCGAACCAGCAGGATTTGGCCGGTCTCCAGGGCGTCCAGGGCAAGGCGGGTGCGCACGAAGGTCATCGGGCAGGTCTCGGCGGTGATATCGATGGCTTTGTCATGCGCGGGTAGGGTTGTTGTCATGCTGGTGGCTCTGAAAGGCTGGACCGGATAAAAGGATTAGTTCACAACGGTCACGATGGATATAAGCATCGAGCGCCTGTGCATAGCGAACGGGCTGAAGATGACTGGCCCGCGCCGGGTGATTGCTCGCGTATTATCGGAGGCGACGGATCACCCCGATGTGGACGAGCTGCACCGCCGCGCCAATGCGATAGATAACCGGATTTCGCTTGCCACCGTCTACCGCACGGTGCGGCTGTTGGAAGCCAAGGGCATTCTTGAACGCCGGGATTTGGGCAGCAGGCGGGCCCGATATGAGCCAACGGGAGATGGCCACCATTTCCATCTGATTGATAGGGATAGTGGCAAAGTCGTTGAGTTTTCGGCTCCGGAGGCGGAGACGTTGCTGCGCGACATTGCCGGCCGGCACGGGTTTGATGTCGCTTTGATTAAAATTGAGCTATTTGGGCAACGCCTCTCTGGCGGCTCGGCTGACAGTGCCGCATTGACAAAGGCTGGTATCGAGAGCGGGACGACCTGATGAACAACGTGCTTAATCCTGGTCTGCCGCCGTTTGTCTTGGGTAACCTTGCCCCTGGGTTTGCCGAATTACGCTCGAATAATCTGGGTGTGCGGCTGGCGGTTTCCGCCGACGAGGTGGATGCGGTGCAGGCGCTGCGCTATCGGGTATTTTATAACGAAATGGGCGCCCGGCCGGATGCCGCGACCCTCGCGAGCGGCCGGGACTGCGACGAATTCGACGCGGTCGCCGACCATCTGCTGGTGGTGGACCATGACCTGGGCGACGGTCCGGACAGCGTGGTCGGCACCTATCGGCTGGTTCGCCAGAGCGCCGCGGCCAAGCTTGGCCGGTTCTACTCGGCCGGCGAGTACGATATTTCACGGCTGCAGGCATTTCCCGGCCAGTTGCTGGAGCTTGGGCGTTCCTGCACTGCCCAGGCCTATCGCTCGCGCGCCGTCATGCAACTGCTGTGGCGTGGCATTGCCGCCTATGTCTTTCATTATGGCATCGAGCTGATGTTCGGCTGCGCCAGCCTGCACGGCACCGATCCCGATGCGCTCGCCGGCGAGCTGACATATCTTTATGCCAATCATCTGGCCCCGGAGGCGATCCGGCCGCGGGCGCTGGAGCATCGCTATATCTCGATGGATCGCTGCGACGTCAGCCTGCTGCAGCCGCGCGAGGTCCTGATGCGGCTGCCGCCGCTGGTAAAGGGCTATTTACGGTTGGGCGGCTTTGTCGGCGACGGTGCCGTGATCGACCACCAGTTCAACACCACCGATATCGCGGTGATCGTCCAGACCGACCTGGTGACGGATAAGTACTACCGTCACTATGAACGCGAGGCTCGGTAGGCTGTTTGAAAACCTGCTATGCCGGCCATCTGAGGCGCGTTTCCGCGCTCCTGGTGCTCACGGCCTGAAGCCCGCTCCGCTCCGGTTCTCGAAACAGGCCCCCAGCTGTCTCCGCCTAGCGCGTTTTGAAACAGCCTTTGCTCGCTGGTTATTCGCACGATGCACGGTCGTTTGTTTGTTTCGGCTAGGCGGCTGCGATGCGGACAGATAAAGCCCGAGATTGTCCGATTTGCGGTGGATTATGGGGTGGGTTATTACGCCAGAACGCTCGGAGTGAAAGCCAATGGCCAAAGACGAAGCCCCCGTTCCTGAAAGCCTTCTCCCCTATGATGAATGGACGCAGGAGGCGCTGCGCCAGGTTGTGGTCAGCGCCATCGCATTTGCGGCGCGTGAGGGCCTGCCGGGCGGCCATCACTTCTACATCACCTTCAAGACCGCCTATCCCGGGGTCGTCATCCCCGATCGGCTGCGGGCGCAATACCCTGATGAAATGACGATTGTTCTGCAGCACCAATTTCATAGCCTCACCATCGATGAGCGGACGCAGTTGATCTCGGTTGGGCTGTCCTTCTCAGGCATCCCGTCGGTTCTGGTCATCCCGGTTGCCGCAATCACCGCCTTCGCGGATCCGGAAGTGCGGTTTGGGCTCAGTTTTGAGGTTGAGGTGCCCGATCAGATCGACCTTGCCGAACTCTCCGTGCCGGATGGCGATGACGCCCCGGCGCAGCGCAGCCCGGCGCCGGCGGAGGTGGTCAGCCTGGACGCGTTCCGCCGCCGCGGCGGGCCCAAAGATTAATATTTTCGTTCAGAAGGAAGAGCTGTGAACGCAGAACCCAAACTGGCCCCCGGCTTTACCTATGCGCCGATGTTTCCCTTGGGCGAAGACAATACGGTGTGGCGCAAGCTCGATATCGAAGGCGTCTCGACGATCACGGTCGAGGGCAAGACCGTGCTGAAAATCAGCCAGGACGCGCTATCGAACCTGGCTTTCGCGGCCTTTCACGATATCGCGCAT
>Ga0116230_10003710_pt1 | contig 14942 bp, 11 predicted proteins | sample S1TSphfallax_3_FD_88678 | JGI IMG/M metagenome (GOLD analysis project Ga0116230, IMG submission 88678) | Host-associated microbial communities from peat moss isolated from Minnesota, USA - S1T2_Fd - Sphagnum fallax MG | ecosystem: Host-associated > Plants > Peat moss > Unclassified | place... | reverse complement strand
TGCATCCGTTTGGCGATCTTCTCGGCCAGCTCGCGATTGCTGGTCCCGCTGAACAGGAGCGGCTGCTGGATCATTCGGGTCTCCGGGTGCCCCCCGGGGCAAGCGCGCCGGGGCCTCCAGAGGCAGCGCGGGCGCCGCCGTCCGGACGATGGTGGCTTCGTCGCTGCTTGCCAAACTCCACCACGACGGCAGCGAAAGGCCCGAAGCGGCCGCACGGGGGGCTGAATCGGATCGGTCTTGGGGCGGGTCTTACGAAGATACATGGCTGGATTCGAGCTCGTTTCTCCGTATTCGCTGGCGGGCGATCAACCGAAAGCGACCGATGCCCTCGCGGAGGGGGTGTTGCGGGGCGATCATGCCCAGACGCTCCTCGGGGTGACCGGGAGCGGGAAGACGATGGCGATGGCGCGGGTGATCGAGCTCGTCCAGAAGCCGACGCTCGTGCTCTGCCACAACAAGACGCTCGCCGCCCAGCTGTGCGCCGAGTTCCGCGAGTTCTTCCCGAACAACGCGGTCGAGTATTTCGTCTCCTACTTCGATTACTACCAGCCCGAAGCGTACATCGCGCATACCGACACGTACATCGCCAAGGATTCCTCGATCAACGACGAGATCGAGCGCTTGCGCCATTCGGCCACGCAGTCGCTGCTCACGCGGCGCGACACGCTCATCGTCGCGTCGGTGTCGTGCATCTACGGGTTGGGCTCACCGGCCGACTATATGGAGATGGCCGCCGACATCAAGATCGGCGAGACGATCGATCGCGACGATTTTCTGCGCAAACTGATCGGCATGCAGTACCGTCGCAACGACCTCAACTTGGTCCGCGGCACGTTCCGCGTGCGCGGCGATACGCTCGAGTTCGTCGGCGTCGACGAGGAGCTGGTGCACCGCATCGAGTTCTTCGGCGACGAAGTCGAGGCGATCAACGTCATCAACCAGATGACGGGCGAATACGTCGAATCGAAAGACGAGTTGAAGATCTTCCCGGCCAAGCATTACATCACGCCGGATGAGAAGCTGCGCCGCGCGGTCATCGCGATCGAAGCAGAACTCGAAGACCGGCTCAAATATTTCAAAGACAACGGCAAGTTGCTCGAGGCGCAGCGGCTCGAGCAGCGCACGCGCTACGATCTCGACATGTTGCGCGAGGTCGGCTATTGCAACGGTGTCGAGAACTACTCGCGCCACCTCGCCGGCCGCGAACCGGGCTCGACGCCGTGGTGTCTGCTCGACTTCTTCCCCGACGACTGGATGATGTTCATCGACGAGTCGCACGTCTCGATCCCGCAGGTGCACGGGATGTTCGGCGGCGATCGTTCGCGCAAGCTTTCCCTCGTGGAACATGGTTTCCGGCTGCCGTCGGCGCTCGACAACCGGCCGCTGACGTTCGATGAATTCGAGAAGCACGTCAAGCAAGTCGTGTACGTCTCCGCGACGCCGGCGACGTTCGAGATGAGCCGTTCTTCCCAGGTCGTCGAGATGATCATCCGGCCGACGGGGCTCGTCGATCCGGAAGTCGAGGTGCGTCCGACGCGTCATCAGGTCGACGACCTGATGGACGAGATCCGCAAGCGCACCGAAAAGGACGAACGCGTCCTCGTCACCACGCTCACGAAGAAGATGGCGGAAGACCTCACCGACTATCTGCTCGAGAACGGGATCAAGGTTCGCTACCTGCATAGCGAGGTCGAAACGCTCGAACGCATCGCGATCTTGCGCGATCTGCGCAAGGGCGAGTTCGACGTGCTCGTCGGCATCAATCTCTTGCGCGAGGGACTCGACCTGCCCGAGGTCTCGCTCGTCGGCATCCTCGATGCGGATAAAGAAGGCTACTTGCGCTCGGGGACGTCGCTGATCCAGACGATCGGCCGCGCCGCACGCAACGTCGAGGGCAAAGTCATCATGTACGCCGACGTCGTCACCGAATCGATGGCGCGAGCGCTGGGCGAGACGCGGCGCCGCCGCGAACGCCAGATTGCGTTCAACCTCGAGCACGGCATCGAGCCGACCTCGATCCGCAAGGAAGTGCGCGACATCCTCGCACTCGTCGGCAAACCGATCGATGGCGGCCTCGAAGCGCTGCGGTCGGAGAAGATTCCGCGCGACGTCGCGATGGCGATGGCGAACGACGTCGAGCGCAAGATGCGCGAAGCGGCGGCGAATCTCGAATTCGAGAAGGCGGCCGCGCTGCGCGACGAGCTCGTCGAGTTGCGCAAGCAGATCGGCGGCAACGAGAGCCTCCTCTTCCAGGGGAAGGCGCCCAAGGTGTTCCAACACGCGCTGCGCGAGTTGATCGGCACCTAAAGCAGGGTAAGGGACTCGGTAGTCCCTTGCCGTCCTGGAGGTTCACCATGCTCGCTCCCCTGTTGCTTCCAATCGCGCTCGCCGCGCCGCTGATGGCGGCCCCGGCTTCCTGTTCCGGTCCCGACCCGGCGATCACGGGCGCCGTCGTCCAGTCGCAGACGACGAGCGGCGGTCTCAACACGTACGTCGTCGCGATCACCGTCCAAAACGTCGGCTCCCAAGGCCAGCCCTCTAACCTCTTGCAGTCGGTCGAAGTGAAGCAGAACGGCGATCACGTCGATCAGAAAGGCTTGCAGCCGCTGCGGCCGGGTCAGAAGCAGACCGTGACCTACACGTTCACGCGCTCGCACGGGGCGGCACCGCATACCACGCGGCTCGAATTTTCGCTCGCGCAGCGTACCTATTCGATCCCCGGCCCGCAAGATTGCAGCGCGGACAACGATCGCTTCCGGCTGACGGTGTAGACGCTTGGGGCCGATGACTTCTTAGAAATGGAGTGGCCGGCCTGAATCTCCGAATCCGCGAGCGGGTGCTCGTCCTCGTCGCACCCCCGCTCTTGTTGCTCGCGCTCTTCTTCGGCCTCGCCCTGTTCGTGGGGTCGCAGACGAGCGCGCAGCAAGCCATCGGTCGCGCGAACGTGACATCGCTGATCGATACCGCCCGAGTGGTCGTCGGGCTGCTGGAAGCGCAGACCGCGCTGCAGAGTTACGTCGCCGAACCCCGCGCGGAATCCCTTGCCGAATACCGGATCGCCGTCGCGAGCGCGCGCACCCACCTCGTGATGGTGGCCCACGATGAGGCCCTCGATCCGCAGCGCCGGGCACAGACGCTGCGCGTCGCGACGACGGCCTCGGCCATGTTCGCGGAGGATGCGCGCGATCTGGCGCTCGTGCAAGCCGGTGCCGGCGGGCGCGCGGCACGCGATCTCGCCTCCGGTGCGGCGCGCAGGCGATTTCTCCAAGCGCGCGCGGAATTGCTGGCCTTCACCGCCGACATTCAAGCCGATCTCGCCCGAGCGCGGGGCACGATTTCGCTCTTGCGGGATCGCTATACGGCGCTCTTGGCGGCGGGGCTCATCTTCGGCGTCGTGTTCACGATCGTCTCCGGCGCGCTGCTGGTGCGTTCGTTCACGGATCGTATCCAAGACGTGCGCGAGCACGCACGTCTCTTCGCGCGCGGCGTCATGATCGACGATCGCGTCGCCGGCGATGACGAGATCTCGGAACTCGACGACGCCTTTCACGAGATGGCGACGCGTCTGGGTGAAGGGCAGCGTGTGCTGCGCACCGCGCTCGACGCCGCCAAGGAAGCCTCGCGGCTCAAATCCGAGTTCGTCGCCACGCTCAGCCACGAGATCCGCACGCCGATGAACGGCGTGATCGGCATGAGCGAGCTGCTCTTGCAGACGCCCCTCGACGGCGAGCAGCGCGAGTTCGCGGAAGCGGTGCGCGGCTCGGCCCTCTCGCTGCTCGGCGTCGTGAACGATATCCTCGACTTCTCGAAGATCGAAGCCGGCCGGCTCGAAATGGAAGAGATCGATTTCGAGATCGCACCGACGGTCGAGGCGGTGTGTGCGATCCTCACGCTGCAAGCGCAGATGAAGAACGTCTCGTTGATGACCTTCGTCGATCCCGCGCTTCCGGCGGTCGTCCGCGGCGATGCCATGCGCTTCCGGCAAGTGCTGATCAACTTGGTCGGCAACGCGGTGAAATTCACCGAGGCCGGCAGCGTCGTGATCTACGCCGAGCCGGACCGGGTCACGGACGATGCCGACATCCGCGTGCGCTTTTCGGTCAAGGACACGGGCATCGGCATCCCGCCGGCGCTGCTGCCGACGCTCTTCGAACCGTTCCGCCAAGCCGACGCCTCGACGACGCGCCGGTTCGGCGGCACCGGCCTCGGCCTCACGATCTCGAAAGCGCTCGTCGAATTGATGGGCGGCACGATCGGCGTCGAGAGCACGTTCGGCGCCGGCTCGACGTTCTGGTTCACGCTCCCGTTTCGCAGCAGCCTCGATGAACCCAAGCACGTGCTGCGAACGGGCGAGGTCGAAGGAGCGCGCGCGCTCCTGATCTGCGACGACGCGAGCACGACCGACGCCTACCGGCGCTCGCTGGACGCCTGGAAACTGCGGTCGGCGACGGCGCGCAGCGCGATCGAAGGGCGCGACCGGCTCGTGCGCGCGGCCGCGGCGGGGGAAGCGTTCGACGTCGCGATCGTGAGCGTGCGGCCCGCGGGCGTCGAAGCGATCGCCTTCATTCGCGCGCTACGGGCCGATCCGCGCATCGCCGCGACGCCGCTTTTGCTCGTGCTACCCGCCGAGGATCGCTTGTTGCTGGCACGTGCGCGCGAAGCGGGCTACGTGCACACGGTCGTCGAGCCGGTGGTGCAATCAGCGCTCTTCAATGCGCTGCTCGGTGCGTTGCAAGGGCGCGTCGAGAAAACCGTTCCGGAGCCCGCGGTTCCGGCCGGTGCGCCGCGCGCCGAACGCGTGCTGCTCGTGGAAGATAACGCCGTCAACCAGCGGCTCGCGCTTAAACAACTCAGCAAACTGGGCTTCACCGCGACGGCGGTCGATAACGGTCGTGACGCCGTCGCCGCGCTGGCGTCGCAAACGTTCGATCTCGTCTTGATGGATTGTCAGATGCCGGTGATGGACGGCTTCGAGGCGACGGTGCGCATTCGCGAACGCGAAGCGGCGACGGGCGGCCACGTGCGGATCGTCGCTATGACCGCCAACGCGCGCGAGGAAGATCGCGACGCGTGTCTCGCCGCGGGGATGGACGACTATCTCGCCAAGCCCGTCAGCCTCGCCGATCTGACCGCGCTCTTCGCGCGCCACTTCGCCTAGATCAGCGCGAGCGCGTCGGGTTCCACCGTGAGTCCGTTTTCGGTGAGCCACGCGGCGTCGTAGAGGCGCGAGCGGTAGCGCTCGCCCCCGTCACACAGGATCGTGACGACGACGCTGCCCGGCGCGAGCGTGTTCGCGACGCGGGCGGCGGCGACGACGTTGAGCGCGGCGGAGCCGCCGAGAAAGAGTCCCTCTTCGCGCACGAGCCAGTGCGCCATCGCCACCATCGCGGCGTCGTCGACGCGCACCGCGTCGTCGATCGGTGCGCTCGCAAAGTTCGCCGTGATTCGCTTGATGCCGATGCCTTCGGCGACGGAGTCGCCTTCGGTCGCGATCGTGCCGGTTTTGATATACGCATAGAGCCCCGAGCCGCCCGGATCGGCGAGCACGATGCGCGTCGATGGTTCGTGGGCTTTGAGCGCGCGCCCGACACCGGCGATCGTGCCGCCGGTCCCCGCAGCGGCGACGAACGCGTCGATGCGCGGGCCCGCTTGCGCGGAGATCTCGGGGCCGGTCGTGCGCTCGTGTGCATCGCGATTGTCGGTGTTCTCGAATTGATTCGCCCAAACCGCGCCCGGCAGCGATTCGGCGAGCCGCCGCGCGACGTGATAATAATTCGCCTCGTTCGTGAACGCCACGGCTTCGACGACGTGCAGTTCCGCGCCGTAGGTGCGAAGCAGCGCGTATTTCTCGGGCGCTTGATCGTCGGGCATCACGATGACCGCCCGGTAGCCGCGCGCGTTCGCTGCGAGCGTGATCCCAATGCCGGTATTGCCGGCGGTTCCCTCGACGATCGTGCCACCGGGCTGCAGCTCGCCGCGCCGTTCGAAACCCGCGATCATGCCGAGCGCCGCGCGGTCTTTGACCGAGCCGCCCGGATTGAGAAATTCGGCTTTGCCGAGGATGGTGCGGCCGAGCGCGGCCGAGAGCTTGGGAAGCGCGATGAGCGGCGTGCGGCCGACGGCGCCGACGAAGCCGTCGCGGATCGTGGTGGTCATGGGCTTACGGCGGTTCGGCGCACCGTACGCGCACCCTTGACGCGCCCGCGTATCGGCGCGTACGCTCGCACTCGTGCAACAGACGATCGTTCCCGGACTCTCGATGTGGTCGCGCTGGCAAGCGGACCGCGGCGTGTTCTTCAATTCGTATCTGGTCGACGGCGCCGACGGCGCGTTCGCCGTCGATCCGCTCGAGACGGACGATCCGGCGGTGCTGCGCGCACTCGAAGCGGCGGCTGTGAAGACGATCGTCGTCACGAATCGCGATCACGAGCGTGCCTCGGCGGCGTTCGCTGCCGCGCTGGGCGCGCGGGTGATCGCAAGCGAACCCGATGCTGCCTCGCTCGTGCGCACGCCCGATGCGATCGTGCGCGATGGTGAGGTGATGTTCGGCTGGCGCGTGATCGTGCTCGACGGCTACAAGACGCCGGGCGAGATGGTGCTCGTCAACGAGAGTACCCGCACGGCGATCAGCGGCGACGCGTTCTGGGGTGATCCGGCCGGCTCGCTGCGCCTGATGCCCGATGCGAAGCTCGCCGATCCGGTACGCGCGTTGCGCTCCGCGCGACGCGTACAGGAATGCAACCTGCTGCATCTTTTCGTCGGCGACGGCATGCCGGCGATCGGCACCGCGCACGCACTCCTCGGCGCAATGCTCGATGCGGACCGGCGCGGCAGCCTGGCGAGCGTCGACGGTGCATAGCGTCACGACGCGTGCGCTGTCGTGCGCGTATCTCGAACACGGGCCGGCGGACGGCGACGCGATCTTCCTCATCCATGGGTTTCCCGACGACGCGCAGACGTGGGACGCGATCGCGCCCGGACTCGCCGCCGACGGCTTGCGCACGATCGCGCCGTACGTGCGCGGCTTCGGCGCGACGCGCCTCTTACCGGAGGCCGAGCGAACCGGAGAAACGGCGGCGATCACGCGCGACGTGCTCGACCTCGCCGATGCGCTCGGTATCGAGCGCTTCCATGTCGTCGGCCACGATTGGGGCGCACGCGCCGCCTACAGTCTCGCCGCGCTCGCACCGCAGCGTATTCGCACGATCACGGCACTTGCCAACGGTTACGCGACGAACGTCGCGAGCGCGGCGATGGAGGCGGAGCAACTGCGTGCCTACTGGTATCAGTGGTATTTCGCGACGCCGCGCGGCGAGCGCGCGCTGCGCGAGTCGCGCGCGGCGTTCTGCCGCGATCTGTGGCGGATGTGGTCGCCGTCCTGGACGTTCGACGAGACCGTGTACGCGCAGACGGCGGCGTCGTTCGAGAACCCGGATTTCGTCGATCTGGTGCTGCACTCGTACCGTTGCCGGTGGGGCTTCGCGCCGTTTGCCGCGGCGTACGCCGCCGATCGCTCGGCGATCGAAGCGCACCCGCCGATCGCGATCCCGACCGCCGTGCTGATGGGCGAGCGCGACGGCGCGACGCTGCCCGCGAGCACGGCCGGGCGCGAGACCTATTTTCGCGCGGCGTACGAGGTGCGGGTGCTCGCGGGCTGCGGGCATTTCATCCCGCGCGAGCGTCCCGCGGACGTCCTTGCGACCGTGCGCGCGCTCATCAGCGGCGCGCTTGCGGGAGGAGACGCGGCTGCATCCAGGTGAGAATGAGCGATGGTCTTTCTGCCGCCGGCACCGAGCGCATTCGTCGCCTATCTCGACGCCGCACCGAGCTGTCCGGCCGCCGACATCGCGGTAACGAGTCTGAGCGTGAAAGTGACGAAGCATGGTGCCTCCGATCACTATGTCGTGACGGGGAACGTTCAGAACGTCGGCCATCATACGCAGAGCCCGAGCGTGCAGCAGCGCGTCGAATTACTGCGCGATGGCAACGTGCTCGTTCCGCAGACGTTGCCGCCGCTCGATGCGGACGTCGTGTTCCCGGTGAGCTTCTCGCTCGATCGCCCAGCCACCGAACGCGGGAAGCCGCTCGTGCTGACGTTGCGCTACGTTCCGGTTGGGAAGCCGTCGCCGGCCCAGGACTGTTCGCACGCCAACGACTCGCTGACCAAGACGTTCTGATGCGCGTGCGCCTCGACCGGCGTGCCGGCGATGAGGCGACCGTGACCCTCGCGGCCCGCGTCGCGATCTCGCACGCGCGGGTGCAGATCGGCTATTCAACGCGCACGGGTGCGCTCTTGCGCGTCGACGGCCGCACCGTCGCGGCGTTCGACGGCAAACATCCGACCGCGCAGCTCGAGGTCGAACCGGGCGATCACGATCTGGAGCTGATCGTCGAGAAACGCTCGCTGCCGATCGCGAACCTGCCTGCCGGCGACGGCCTGCGCTGGCGGTTGATGAACGCGCGCGCGGAGCAATCGCCGCAAACGCACCTCACGCTCGATCCGAGCGCCGCGAGCCCGGCGAATGCGCCGCTCACCGGCATCGTCGCGGTCGGCCACGCGCATCTGGATTGCGCGTGGCTCTGGACCTATGATGAAGCGCGCCGCAAGGCCCGGCGCACGTTTGCGACCGCGCTGCGGCAGATCGAATCCGGTCCATACGTTTTTGCGCAGAGCCAGCCGCAGCTCTACGCGTGGGTGGCGGCCGACGATCCGGAGCTGTTCGCCCGCCTTCGTACGCACGTTGGCCACGGCTGGGACGCGAGCGTTGCGACGATGTGGGTCGAGCCCGACCTGCATCTGCCGAGCGGCGAATCGATCCTGCGCCAGTTCGCGTACGGCATGCGCTTCGCGCGTGAAGAACTCGGCGCGGACCCCAGCGTCGTCTGGTTGCCGGACACGTTCGGCTTTCCGAACACCTTGCCGCAACTCGCGGTTCACGCCGGTGCGCGCGCGTTCGCGACGACGAAGCTGCAGTGGAACGACACGACGCGCTGGCCATATCCGCAGTTCACCTGGGAAGCCGACGACGGCAGCACGTTGCCGAGCGCCGTCCTCGACACCTACGAGAGCGATGCGGAACCGGAGCGCGCGCAGGTCGCGCGCGAGCGTGCGGAGCCGCTGGTCGTCGGCTTCGGTGACGGCGGCGGCGGTGCGACCGATGCGGCGATCGCGCGCGTTGCGCCCGACGCGTGGACGCCGCTCGATCGCTGGTTCGCGGACTTGCCCGCGTCGCTGCCGCGCTATCGCGGTGAACTCTACCTCGAGACGCATCGCGGCACGTACACGACCCACCGCGACACGAAATCGCGCAACGCCGCGCTCGAACGCGCGCTCGACGAAGCGGAAGAACTCGCCGCCTGGTGCGTGGCGGTGCGCGTCGCGCCGAGCACCGTGCAGCCGCTGCGCGACGATCTGCGAACCGCGTGGACGATCGTGCTGCGCAATCAATTTCACGATGTCGCCGCCGGCACGTCGATCCCCGCCGTGTACGCGGAGGTGCACGCCGAGTACGATCGCGCGGATCGTATCGCCGCGCGGGTCGCCGAAGGCGCGCGTTCGATCTTGCCGCGCACCGAGTTTCGGAGCGCACCCGCGCCGACCGTGCAGCCGATTGCGGAGAGCGACGGCTTTCGCTTCGATAATGGGATCGTGCGCGCGCACGTGCGCCCCGACGGGACGATCGACGAGCTCGCCGGGGCTGACGGCACGAACGTCGCCGCGCTGCTCAACGGTCTTGCCGCGTACGTCGACAAACCGAAACAGTGGGATGCCTGGAATTTGGACCGGACGTACACCGATCGGCGCGTGCCGGTGCGTCCGGAGGCTGCCGTGCACGACGACGATACCGTCACGGTACGGTATCGCATCGGTACGGGCTCGGCGGCGACGCTTGCGCTCTCGTTGCGCGCGGGCGAACCGTTTTTGCGCGCCGAGCTCGCGGTCGCGTGGCACGAGGATCACGTCGTCTTGCGCCTCGAGCACCGCTTTGCGGTCGCTACGCGCAGCGTGCTCTTCGGCGTCCCGCACGGCACGATCGAACGCAACGCGTATGCGGAAACCGACGCGGAACGCGCGCGCTACGAAGTCCCCGCCCAACGTTGGGCGCTCGTCGACGACGGCGCGCACGGCGCCGCGCTCTTCGCGCCCGATACGTACGGGTGGAGCGCGCACGGTCTGCCGGAGGGCGGGGTGCGCCTCGGGATGTCGCTCTTGCGATCGCCGCGTTGGCCCGATCCCGGCGCCGATCGCGGCGAGCATCGTCTTGCGTATGCGTTCGTGCCGACAGCCGGGCCACCGGTCTCCGCCCTTGAAGCCGCCTGGAACGAGTACGCGACGGTCGATCGCGTGCGACTGTTTTCGTCGGACGACCCGGCGGTACTCGTCGTTGCGACGAAACCCGCCGACGACGGTGACGGCGTGATCGTCCGCGTGCGCGAATGCGACGGTGCGCCGCGCGCCGCAACGCTGACGTGCGGCGCGCGTATGCGCGAGGCGCTCCCCGTCGACGCCTGCGAACGGCCCCTGCCCGGTGCGGCACGCATCGTCGAGGAAGCGCTGCAATTCCCGCTCCCGTCCTTCGGCCTGCGCAGCTTCCGCGTTCGTTTCTAGCGCGGACGACGGAGGATTTCGCGCCGTGCGCGCGCACCCGTTGGGGCGATGCGTACCGTGAACACCGTGCTCTTCGACCTCGACGATACGCTGCACGACGACAGCCGTGCCTACCGGACCGCCGCGCGGATGGCCGCCGACGACGTCGCGCGCGCGCACGGGATCGCGAGCGACGTGCTCGCGCATGCGTACGATCGCGAGGTCGCGCGCTTCTGGGGCAATCTCACGGCGGCGCAGCTCTCGGTCGGGATCGACGAATCGCGCACGCAGATGTGGTACTACGCGTTGCGCGTCGCGGGGATCGACGATCGCGCGCTTGCGAAGACGACGGCGGCGGCGTATTCACGCCATCGCGCGGGCGTGCTCGAGCTCGCGCCGGGCGCGCTGGCGCTCGTCGAAACGCTGCGTGCGCGCGGCTGCAAACTCGGCATCGTCACCAACGGCTTCGCCGCGACGCACCACGAAAAGATCGCGCGGCTCGGACTGACCGATCGTGTCGACGCCGTCTTCCTCGCCGATGAGATGGGGATGGTGAAACCCGATCCGGGCGTCTTCCGGCACGCGATGACGCGCCTGGGCAGCACGCCGGATCGGACCGCGATGGTCGGCGATCGCTACGATCGCGACATCGCCGGCGCGTTACCGCTCGGCCTCTTCACGGTGCTGATCGACGTCCACGCGACGCCGATTCCGCCCGGCGCTCCGCCGCCCGATGCGACGGTCGCGTCGATCGCCGACGTCCTGGACGTCTTACCACTGGCCGCCGCGTGAGCGGACCGGCACCCAACGCCTTCAGCCGCGCGTTCGCGCTGCTCATCGCGAACCCGATCGTGCTGCTGCCGGCACTCATCATCGGCGTGTTCGCGGGCCTCGCCGGCGGCTCGATCGCGCCGCCGGCCGCACCGGTCGATACGAGCGATCCGACCTCGCTCGTCGCCGCGCAGGCCGGGACGCGTTACCTCGGCACGGTGATCGTGTTCGGTGCCACGCTCCTCGCCGGCGTGCTCATCGACGCGCTCACGATCGGGATGGCGGGCGCCGCGTGGGATCGCGGGCGCACCGGCCTCGCCGACCTCGGCGCGTCGCTGCGCGCGAACGGTCCGCGGCTCGTCGCGACCGTCATCGTCTATGCGCTCGCGCAGGCCGTCCTCACGGTGCTCACGTTCGGCCTCGGGGGCCTCGTGTTCGGGTTCTTCGCGCTCTACGTCTTCGCCGGGGTGGCACTCGGGGGCCGGACCTTCGCTACCGCCTTGCGCGAGTCGGTTGCGATCACCGGCCGCCGCTTCGCGAGTAGCCTGACCCTCGTGGTGTTGCTGTTTGCCGTGGCGATCGTCCTGAGCGTCGGCGCGGCGGTGATTCCGTTCCCGCCGCACGTCGGCGCGCTCGCGGCGGTCGTGGCGGTCGCGCTGCTGCGCGCGTACGCCAACCTCGTGATCGCCGGAGAGTATCGTTCGTCACAAGGGGCCCTCGCCGCAAGCCCGAAGCGGTCGCGACCATGACCGAGCAATCCGTCGAAAACATCTTCGGCCGGGCCTGGGATTTGCTCATGAAGAACCCGGCGATTCTGTTGCCGGGCCTCATCGTCGGGCTGATCGTCGGCATTCTCACCGGTCTCCTCGCGCTACCGCCGATCGATACGAGCGATCCCACCGCGGTCAGCCACCTCGATCTTGCCGCGCGTGGGCTCAATGCCGCGCTGCTTGTGGCGATCTCGACGCTGGCGACGATCGTCAACAACGCGTACACGATCGGGATGTCCGGCGCCGCCTGGATGCGCGGCACGGCTCGCTTGAGCGACGGCGCCACGGCGTTCCGTCTCGAAGGTGGAAAACTGTTCGTCGCGATCGTGCTGCTATTCATCATCGAAGCCGTGCTGACGATCGTGACGTTCGGCATCGGTGCGTTGATCTTTGAGTTCTTCGCGCTCTACGTGTTTGCCGCGACGGTGATCGGGAACGACAACTTTGGCCGCGCGCTACGCGAGTCGTTCGCGATTTCGACGCGCCGTTTCATCCCGACGATCGTCATCATCATCTCGCTCTTCGTCGTCGCGATCGTCGTCGGCGTGGCCACGATTCCGCTGCGATTCATACCGTTCATCGGCCCGATCGTCGCGGCGATCGTCCTGCAGGGGGTCGTCTCGCTGTTCAACTTGGTCATCGTCGGCGAATATCTGAACGCCCGCAACGCCCCCGACGTCGTCGCCGCCGAATAGCCCGGCAAGTAGACGACCGGCCCCGCAACGAACGGACGTTCGACCTTGTCTAAGCAACGCATGACACTGCCGGCGCCGCCGCGTGCCCTCGATGCCATCGTCATCAAGGGCGCACGCGAACACAACCTCAAGAACATCGACCTGACCCTGCCCCGCAACCGGCTGATCGTCGTGACCGGGCTCTCGGGATCGGGCAAGTCTTCGCTTGCCTTCGATACGATCTACGCGGAGGGCCAGCGTCGCTACGTGGAGTCGCTCTCGTCGTACGCCCGGCAGTTCTTGGGCCAGATGGAAAAGCCGGACGTCGACTACATCGAGGGGCTCTCGCCGGCGATCTCGATCGACCAGAAATCAACCTCGCGCAACCCGCGCTCGACGGTCGGCACGGTCACCGAGATTTACGATTACCTGCGGCTGCTCTACGCGCGCATCGGGAAGCCGCATTGCTACCAGTGCGGCCGTGAGGTCAGCGCGCAGACGAGCGAACAGATCGTCGATCAGATCCTCGCCATGCCGGAAGGCACGAAGATCCAGGTGCTCGCGCCGATGATCCGCGGTCGCAAGGGCGAGTACGCGAAACTGTTCGAGGAGATCGGCAAAGAGGGCTTCGCGCGCGTCCGCGTCGACGGCGAGATCAAAGAACTGCGTCCTTCGTCAGGCTCGGGACAGGCGCAGATCGATCTCGACAAAAAGCGCAAGCATACGATCGAAGTCGTCGTCGATCGGCTCGCGATCAAGCCCGAGATCCGCAAGCGGCTGACCGACTCGGTCGAGACCACGCTGCGGCTCTCGACCGGCATCGTCACCGTGCTCTACGACACGCCGGGAAAGACGCCGAAGGGCACGGCCGAATGGCAAGAAGTGACGATGAGCGAGGCGTTCGCGTGCGCGTATTGCGGGCTCTCGTTCCAAGAACTCGAACCGCGGCTGTTCTCGTTCAATTCCCCCTACGGTGCGTGCCCCGCGTGTAGCGGCCTCGGCGTGAAGATCGAGATCGATCCGTGGAAAGTGATCCCCGATCGCTCGAAATCGATCGAAGAAGGCGCGATCGTGCCGTGGAGCAAGTCGCTCGGCGGCGGCCGCTATCCGTCGATGAATCCGTATTACCTGCAACAGGTCGAGCGCGTGCTGCGCTCGCGCCGCGTCAAGATGTCGACGCCGGTCGAGAAGATGCCACCGGATCTGCTCGACATGATCCTTTACGGCACCGATAAGAAGCAGAAGTTCGTCTACGAATCCAAGAGCGGCCACGCCTGGGAATACGACGCCACCTTCGAGGGTGTCGTCAACAACCTGCAGCGCCGCTATACGGAGACGACCAGCGACTACGTCAAGGAAGACATCGAAAAGTACATGTCGGCGACGACGTGTACGGTCTGCAGCGGCGCCCGGCTCAAACCCGAAGCGCTGGCGGTGACGATCGACGGCAAGAACATCCACGAGCTGACCACGATGTCGGTCGAAGCGGCCGATGCGTTCTTCGCCGCGTTCGTGCCGAACAAACGCGAGGAGCTGATCTCGGCGCAGATCCTCAAAGAGATCCGCGCGCGCATCGGGTTCCTGGCGAACGTCGGCCTCGGCTACTTGAACATCTCGCGCAGCGCGACGACGCTCTCGGGCGGCGAGTCGCAACGCATTCGCCTGGCGACGCAGATCGGCAGCGCGCTCGTCGGCGTGCTCTACATCCTCGACGAACCCTCGATCGGGCTGCACCAGCGCGACAACGACCGGCTGCTGGCGACGCTCCGTACGCTGCGGGACATCGGCAATACGCTCATCGTCATCGAACACGACGAGGACACGATGCGTGCCGCCGACGTGATCGTCGACATCGGCCCGGGTGCGGGCGCCGAAGGCGGCGAGGTGCTCGGCGTCGGCCCGATGGAGACGATTCTCAAGAACAAGAAGTCGCTCACGGCCGCCTATCTCTCGGGCCGCCAATTCATCGCGATCCCGAAGACGCGCCGCAAGCCACGCGGCTGGCTCAACGTGAAGAAGGCCGCCGCGAACAATCTGAAATCGCTCGACGTCGATTTTCCGATCGGTGTGTTCGCGTGTGTGACCGGCGTCAGCGGCTCGGGCAAATCGTCGCTGGTCAACGAAGTGCTCGTCAAAGCG